>Ga0209184_1000122_pt1 | contig 102333 bp, 107 predicted proteins | sample EN8Hudsemesocosm_2_FD_184627 | JGI IMG/M metagenome (GOLD analysis project Ga0209184, IMG submission 184627) | Methane-oxidizing microbial communities from mesocosms in the Hudson Canyon - EN8C Hudson Canyon (SPAdes) (version 2) | ecosystem: Environmental > Aquatic > Marine > Cold seeps... | reverse complement strand
TTCGAAAGTATGGTTATGAACATCTGGTGCTTAGCGCTCCATATTCGTAACTAGCAGAAGCATGTTCCACTTAATTGACTGAAGGGTAAACCAAAGAATTAATGGAACGGTCCAACTATAATGCGCTCTACCGGACTTCGTAATTTTGCGCTTTTTTTGCAAAATACACGCAAAAAAGAGCGCCAAATTACTACGCAGGTAAGCTAAGCGTTAAATGCCGATAATAGCAAAATCGAGCGCATCAATAATTTCTTGCTTTAAATGTCCTAAAGAACCGATTGGAGACTTTAGCAGCTTCTTTGAAATTGAAGATATTTGTGGCGTCATTAATACTAAATCTTGGTCTTCGTAGTGTATCTCTAGTTGTAATCTCTGCATTATTTGATTTTTAAAGTTTTCTGCTTTGCCTAGTGGTATTACGATTCTAGTATCAATATCTGAAATATAATTGTTCTGTATATCTACTAGAAAAGGGTAAAACTTACTTGAAGCCTTGCTTGGGTTTTTGTAAACATCGAATTGTGGCATTAAAAGCTCCTGAACTCATCACCAAAACAGCCGTGAGTTTCAACAAACTCGTTATAAGCTTTAATAGCTTTTTTGTTTTCTTTTTTCCATTGTTCTGCTTCTGATTTGGCAAGCTCTTCTCTTAACGCTAACTCAAGAGTTGCTGACAGGTTTATATTAATCGAGCGGGTTTTTTTCAACAGATCGCTGTTTATACTGAGGTTAGTAGCTTTCTTTGGTGCGCTGGTATCATATAGTTCTTGCATTGTTTACACTCCGCTTATTAGCAATAAATAAATTATGCGCATAACTCTGCGCATTGTAAAGCATTTAACCAGGTGCTTCACCAGACTTCATAAATTTTGCGCTTTTAATTGCAAAGAAACGCAATAAAATCGCCAAATTTACCCCGCGCGGTGAGCTAGGCGTTATATTTTTCAGAGATAAAAGTGTTTAAATCTATTCTTGTACTTGCTCTAGCCACTTCCGTATTGGCTTGTAGTTCGGGGTCCACCGATACCCCCGAAGATGAAGATTTGCTATCTCAATTGATTGATACAACTTGGGCTTCAAACTCTTGTGACCGTGCTTACGGTAATGATTACAGTAAGCATGAGATTAGTTTCAACGAATTATCGGTAGATTATGAGTATTTACTTTACGATGAAGATTGTATAAATGTCCTAGATACTTATTCGGTTTCTAAGTCTTTTACCATTGGAGAGGAGCTAACCACCAAAAGTGGGGTAGTAGCAAACCAGTTCAACGTTTTGCATTATTATCCTCCTGTGAATAGCGATATTCTTTTTCGTAATATTATCTATTTGTCAGGTGATTCTCTATACATTCAAGGTCTGGGTTGTGAGCATAGAGATTACTCAAACTTTGCATTAGATGAAATGCTACAGTGCGCTCAAAGGCCTAATGATTTTGACTTTGATGTCTACTATACGAAGAAAATATAACCAACCAACCAACCAACCAACCAACCAACCAACCAACCAACCAACCAACCAATCAATCAAGTACGCTCCCTTCGGTCGCCGGATGCTCGTTCCTCGCACCGCTTATTCGGGGAGTCATACCAGCGCTGTAAGTAAGGTTGTTTAGTGGTACGTAATAACGTACGATAATGATTCAAAATTGGAGAATTAATATGCAATCTCTTACAGTAAGTGAAGCTAGAGCAAACTTATATAGGCTTCTGGATCAGACGTCTGAATCACACCAACCAATCACTATATCCGGTAAAAGAAGTAGCGCTGTTCTCGTGTCTACTGATGACTGGGAGGCTATTCAAGAAACATTATATCTATTGGCTGTTCCTGGCATGAGGGACAGTATCAAAGACGGAATGGAAGAGTCCGTTGATTCTTGCTCAAAGGATCTTGATTGGTGAACTGGCAACTTGTTTATACTAAGCAGGCTCAAAAAGATGCAAAAAAGCTAGCTTCATCAGGACTTAAGGGTAAAGCAAAACAGCTTTTGCAAGTTGTTGAATTGAACCCTTATCAGACCCCCCCACCATATGAAAAGTTGGTTGGCGACCTATCTGGCGCATATTCAAGGCGAATAAACATACAACATAGGCTAGTTTATCAAGTCCTAGAAGATCAAAATATAATTAAGGTTCTTCGTATGTGGACACATTATGAGTAGCCACGAGCTGTTTACAGCTAACAACACGGACTCTGAGGAAATAATGGAAGTATATACATTAACTATTTCATTTCCATATGAAGAAGATGATGAACCTTGGTCTAGGACAATTGAGGTTAAAGAAGATTTTACGCTGTAGAAATTACAAGTATATTCAAAAAATAGTAGATTTCGATGACGATCATTTATATGAGTTTTCTATCGGTAAAAATCCAAGAAATAAAGGTAGCTCAATTCCCAAGAAAACTAAGCTAAATGAAATATATCCGATTACAGGCTATAAACTATATTACCTCTTTGATTTTGGCGATTGCTGGTTATTTCAGATTAAAAAAGAAAGAAAGTGAAGACGAAAAAACTATATATTCTGTATTAATTGGGTCATTGGGAGTTAATCCTGAACAATACTCTGAATATGAAGAATAGTGAAGCAAACCAAACCAAGCAGCTGACTCTGTAGTTCCCCCGTTTTAGTTGACACCTTTTGCGCAAAAGGTGTTTTTGCCACGACGAATATTGGAGAGCGTTCAATTACAGCAAGAGCTATTCATGTAACATCAATTCCTAATTACTTTAGTAGAAAGTAGGTTTTAATGAGTTGATCATATTTTCCTGATTCTTTGAGTTGGTCCAGGGCCTTTTGCCATTGCAGGATTACGCTGTCTTTTATATTTTTGGAGAAGGCCAAGTAGCCTTCTGTTTTGAAGAGCATGACGGGAGTGCGTTGCACATCTAGCCTTGTAATACTTGCATCTTTGAGTCTTTGGTCGAGAGGGGAAGTCGAAGAAGGGGTTAAAGCAGCCCTTGCCAGGCCAATCATCCGAAAACAGGCGGTATAGCTGCCATTACGATTTAAATTATCAAATCCGTTTTCTTTCAAATACTCGCCATGGATATTTCCGTTCAGCACACAAATTCCCTTCAGTTTTTGGCATCTGCTAGGGTTTTGATTCCGGTATGAGCGGCTTTTAATACGTAGAAATAGGCTTTATCGTTTTGCTGCAAAGGACCTACCCATTTAGATTTATTTTCGCGACTCGATTTTCTCGTGACATTAAAGAGAGCATAATTTGGTTTGTTTTGAACGAACAAAAGATCTCGGGAAAAAGGGACATTGGTAAACGTTCTTGGATGGTCGAGAAGAATCATCATTTCACTGATTAGCTCCAAATTGAAGGCTCTTCTTCCCACATGCTCCTTGCCTCGTAACTCTCCATTTTCGTCCTGATAAACCTTGCCTTCAGTATTATGTGTCATAAATTGAATTTCCGAGGCGTGGGATGGAGCAAGCCAAGCGATCAGAATTATGAATAAAATGATAATTCGAGCAATAGACATGAGATGCTCTCTTTTTGATAACCAATTTGAATGATTAGTCTCAAATCGACAAAGTAATAAATATTTCAAAACAGTACATAAAGTCAGCTTTTGGTCGATAGTCGTGTTGTAAGAATAAAGACAAAGACATCGCTTTAACTCCAAATCATGTTTAATCTAATCAACGTATAAGGATCGACTTTGAGCAAACGTTGATGAGTAAAAACGATAGCTTGTGAACCTCTGTGTCAGCTTTTAACCGTTTTTTTTCGATAATCAAGGAATTTACAGATAGCTTGGATGTGAAAATTAGGTATGAATGGTTTCACTATCCATCCCGACGCACCGGCTGCTCTACCTTCAACTTTAAACTTAGTTTGATTTTCAGCAGATAAGACTAAAATAGGCGTATTCTTGTAAGAAGGTAATATTCTTAAATTCCTAACGAGTGTTAAACCATCCATGATCGGCATATTCAGATCAGTAATAACAAGGTCATACTGCTTTTCATTTGCAATATCTAGAGCATCCTTTCCGTTAGAAGTATTCGATACGCTAAAGCCTGCTTTTTTAAAAGACGCGTATATTTCTTGTCGAGAAACTGAAGAGTCGTCGACGATAAGGATTGATTTCATTATACCAACTCCCTCTGCGGATAACGATTTTGGGCGCTACCTAAGCCAATTTTAGGCATCTGGTGTAAATTATCGTTACGGTGGTTACTTAGGATGTATTCATTTCCTAAGTAACCACCTCTCCAATTAAGAGTCGTCATTATGAGATCGAGAATGATCAGGTGAAATTTGTGGTCATGGTGTAAGTTAAATATTTTAGTTGGATCTTCAGTACTGGATACCGTATTAATACCGTTTTGCTCAAGCATACGACCCAGTAATTTAATATTATGAGTATCGTCAACAATAAGTATTTCCGTTTCCTTTGGATTCATGAATATGTTTTCCTTAAACTGTTAACGTTAATATCAACCCGCTTTTAATCATAATCCGCGTAACTAGGGTTGCCTGTGATACTCACTTTCACACCAGAAAGTCATCGAGCTGGTTTTTAAATTTTAAATAACTATTGTTTAGGTTAATGACGCAAAGCTGAATCAACTTTGATGCTTTTATATAATCTGAATAACTTATAGTCGAAGTGATGGCTACATACCGCGTGCTTATTGGGTGAGGTTTAGAAAACTGATGTTCTAATTCAAGGCGAAATTCTAAACACTTACTGGCATGGTTCAGTTGACAATCAATGAAAATAATATTTGGTTGGGGAAGAAAATAGGAATAGGACTCGATTGATTCAAAATACAGGTTTTTACCAATTAAAGAGGTCACTAGTTGGCTTGTAAGTTCATCGTATAAGTTATTTATCCCAAAGACATGGATCGTTTTGGTTGAGTTATTGTTTTCCATTTTACCACTCATTACTAGGACTTCCATCTAGGTATTTAAGGTCCACAAAGAGGGACCATTTCACAGCATAGAGCTTAAAAGATAATCTAAGATATGTATTAGTCAAAAAAGGAAAGGTTTGAATTTCAGACGGAATAATTATGAAAACTATTTGATGATGTTTTAGTTAGTAACTAATTAGAAGCGATAAAACCATCAAAATGGAGATTAGATACTGAGTAAATTGTGGCTAGTAGCTACCATGGATAAAGGGGTTCTAACTCCTGTGTTTGTGCATATGTCTTGTACGTACCACCGTGATTCTAGTCGTTGCACTGGACTACCGAAATTGGGTTAGGATCGTGCTGCTCAAATTAAATAACGAGCGATGAGAGGGCTACCTGGAGTGACCATTCTTTTGCAAATGGATAGTGAGAAATACACAGCAGGATATGAGAAGCATCAGTGCTTTACGTTGTGGGTTCAATCCTGTCGTTGAATATAGTGAAGCAGAAGGCCTAAATGATTCAACCGAGAATAACTCAGTATAATCAAGTATTACTTGTCGGCATGAAATCAATGCATGCAAGATATATAGCCACTCGGAAGTATGAACGAGCCAGTGACCTCAGCGATCGAAAGCAAAGTTTTATGGACAATTTAAAATCGCCAGCTCCCGATCGTTAGGCGCTTTAGTCAAGCCCATTTGCATAAACTCCTAAAGTATCGTTTTAACGCTTGCTAGGGTTTTCAACTGGTCTCTAGAGCGCAATAAAATAGATTGAGTAATAACGTGCATTTTTGAGTGCCAGAAATGCTAAGTACGATTTAAGGGGTGTTCTCTTATTATCCCACATAGCTTACTTTACGGAGTTCATAGAAGTTTATCGGTATAACTTAGTCTGAAATTCAGACTAGAATTTTCTTGCGCAAAAATTATGCAGTGCAATACTTTAAAGAATATAGCATCCATTGGCAGCTATTGGGTGTAATGATGTTGTTCGGTATTGATACTTCTTTCATCGATAATGTTAGTCGCTTGTAGTGGTTAAAAATCAATGCATCAATTGATCGTGAAGCAGAAGGCCAAATTGATAAATCTTACGGAAATTAAAAAAATCAAAGCACGGTATTTCCCCCCCGTTAAAGCCGGGATGATCAAAGTCTAGTCTACGGTCTAGCTAATAAATATGGAATATAAAAGGTAGTTACGGATGATAACTAATTTAGCAACAATCATGGCTGTTGATGATGAACCAGCGAATATTTTATTGCTGGAATCGGCGTTCAAAGATAAGTATAAATTTATTTCAGCTCCATCAGGTGTCAAATGCCTAGAAATGATAGACCAGCACACTCCTGATCTGATCTTAATGAATGTTAAAATGCCATCTATGGATGGCTATGAAGCCTGTAAACAGTTAAAAGCTGACTTTACCCATCAAGACATTCCCATTCTATTTCTATCCTCAAATACAGACCTAGAAGCTAAATTAAAGGGGTATAGCTCTGGTGGAGAGGACTATATCACCAAGCCTTATATACTCGAAGAAGTGATCGCAAAAATTGATCAAAGCCTCGCGTGTAATAACAAACGAAAAGAGTCTATTAGTAACGCCACTAATATGGCTTATGCGGCGATATCAAATATCGGTGAGCTCGGTACGGTTATTCATTTTATGGAGGCTAGTTTTAGCTGTGACGATTACAGTCAATTGGCTATCGAGATTACCAACGCTTTAGCAAATTACAATCTTAGTTGCTGCGTTCAAATAAGAGGCAAAGCGCCTACAGTAAATAAAAGTAGTAATTTGCCCGACTGCAGCCCCTTAGAACTTGAGCTAATGGAATTGCTTATCAATAAAAAACGAATTATGCCATTTGGGAAACGTACGGCTTTCAATTTTAATAATGTCAGCGTGATCATAAAAAATATGCCCGTAGACGATGACGCATTGTACGGACGCTTAAATGATCATATTGCCTCGATTCTAAACGGTGCTGAAGCACGCATTAAAAATATAGATGTTGAGCTAACCCAGCAGACACTTATTTTCAGCAGAATTAAGCAATCCATTGTTGATATAGATAAAGCCATTGAAAAGCTTAAAGATATTTTCGATGAGCGTGATTTAGATATGGCAAATGTCATGCATGAACTTTTGCATCAATTTCAACTTAGCTTTTCAAGCTTAGCGCTAACAGAAGAGCAAGAAGGGCATATGACAGAGTTATTACAAACTAATTTGGACAGAGTTATTGAAATAAATAATATTAAGTCTAGAACAGACAAACATTTTTCAAACGTTTGCAAAGAGTTATATCGTATTATAACCCCTCACGAAACTAGCGTAATCAGCGAACAAAAACGTAATAGTATAGAATTGATGCCCGCATAATGTTCGTTGATTACAATAAATTTCGGTAAGCATGCGATAAAAAAGGTAAATACATGAATCAAATGTCTGTCAGGGTCGTGTCTACCATGCGAAGCACGGCGCTGACGTCTATTGGCGTCATCGAACCCCTAACCCCTAACCCCTAGGTCAATCTAACACTGCCCTTCTGAGTATTGAAATAATACAAATTTGGATTTAGCCATACCGCATAAACTATGTCGTATGGCTGAGTATTCAGGGCTCAATAGCGATGAAGTAGAGACGTTAAGTAAAGCGGTAAGTTTGACTGAATAGACTTAAGGCTTCCAGTTACTCAATGCGCAAAACTGTTCTAATGTTAAGTTTTCAGGCCGCAGACTTGTTTCTATTTTTAAGTCTTCTAACGCTTCGGGTGCAACCACACCAGATAAAGCGTTGCGGAGTGTTTTACGGCGTTTAGTAAACGCGATGCGTACAACATTTTGTAAGCGTTCTACTGATTCTACGGGGTAAGGTAAAGTTGTATGTGGCACAAGCCGAACAATTGCAGAGTCTACTTTAGGTGCGGGTCTAAACGCATCAGGGTCAACCAAAAATAGCGGCTGAACTTTACAATAGTATTGCGTCATAATGCCTAGTCGGCCATAAGCGGAAGAGCTTGGACGAGATGCCATACGATCAACCACTTCTTTTTGCAGCATAAAATGCATATCTTTGATTGAGTTGATATTCTCAAGCAAGTGAAAAATTAGTGGCGTTGAAATATTGTAGGGCAGGTTGCCAACCACCCTTATTTGCTGGTCGCCTTCTGACAGTTGGTCGAAATCAAATTGAAGCGCGTCGCCTTCGTGAATTATAAAGTCAGGATAATTAAAAAATTTTGTACGTAGAATCGGGATAAGGTCTCGATCTAGTTCTACAACCTGTAGTTTACCCTCTGAAGCGACTAGTAATGGCTCGGTTAAGGCGCCAAGTCCTGGGCCAATTTCAACCATTCTGTCGCCAGACCTTGGGTTTATGGCAGAAATTATACTGTCGATAACCGCTTCATCATGCAGAAAATTCTGGCCGAAACGTTTTCGGGCTTGATGCCCAGCTTTTTGGTGGTGTTTAGCCATTAGAATGATCCAAATGAGTTGTATGAGAAGTAGGTTCGAGTAGTGATGCACCTGAAAGCGGTGCTTGCATTTGCAAGGCGCAGTTAATGGCTGCTTTTAGACTGCCTATATCGGCGGTACCTGTGCCGGCAATATCAAGTGCTGTGCCGTGATCAACAGAGGTGCGTACCATGGGAAGTCCCAAGGTAATATTAACCGATTCGCCAAAGCCGCCATATTTTAGTACGGGTAAACCTTGGTCATGATACATTGCGAGTACTGCGTCAGCATTGCCTAAGTATTTTTCAGTGAACAATGTATCGGCAGGTAAGGGGCCAATCAGTTCGACATTGTGTTGTTTAAAGCGATCTAAAACAGGTTGTATTACCTCAATTTCTTCTCGCCCCATATGTCCGCCTTCGCCGGCATGAGGGTTGAGGCCTGCAATCAGAATTTTAGGACGTTTAAAACCAAATTTACTTTGTAGGTCCTGAATCAAAATTTCAATCACTTCACTTAAGCTAGCGTGGGTAATGTTAACGCTAACATCTGCTAAGGGGATGTGAGTGGTTGCCAGTGCTACTTTCATTTTAGGGCTGGCTAACATCATGACAACTTTATTTACTTGGCAGCGTTCTTGGAGGTGTTCGGTATGGCCACTAAAAGGAATGCCCGCGTCGTTGATAACACCTTTATGCAACGGGCCTGTGACTAAGGCTGAAAATGTACCATCTAGGCAACCATCAATTGCTTTGTTTAGACAATTTAAAACATAGTGAGCATTGGCAGGGTTTAATTGTCCTGTTTGGCAGGTTTCATTCAAGGGCGTATGCTGAACAACTAGGGTGCCAGCAGGACTACCATTAAAAGGTTTGCCATCCCATTCAAGAATATTAATCGCTTGATTGAGTTCTTTCGCACGACTTAAAAGTAGCGAGGTATCTGCCATAAATACGATTGGCGTATCTAACTCATTTTGTACTAGTTGAATGCAGAGTTCGGGGCCAATACCTGCTGGTTCTCCAGGGGTGACAACTATAGGCGTTTGCTCTAAGGCCGTTTTAGTCATCAAGTTTGATCTTCTTCTGCTCGGTCTTCTGTTTTTTGTCCTTTAATTTCAATAAAGGCTTCACTCTTGATTTCGAGCAACCAATTAGAAAGTTCTTGTTCATATTTATACTTATGAATGACCTGTTTTGCTTGATTGGTTTGTATTAATGCGCCCATATCTTGTTTACGACGTTCGGTGACCTCAAGAATATGCCAGCCAAATTGAGACCGAAAGGGTTTACTGACTTTACCTAAAGCGACTTCATTCATCATACTGTCGAATTCTGGCACCATCTGCCCAGGGCTTACCCAGTCAAGGCTACCACCGTCGATGGCCGAAACCGGGTCGTCAGAATTAGACTTAGCGAGCTCAGCAAAGTCATCACCGCTACTAATCCGTTCGTATAGTTTATCAATGATGATTTTAGCTTCTTGATCTGTTCGTATTTCACTGGGTGAAATCAGAATATGGCGAACATGTGCTTGATCAATGAGTTGCTGTTTTCCACCTCGCTTTTCGAGCACGGTAACAATATGAAAACCGCTGCTGGTGCGAACTAGCTTTGAAGGTTTTCCAACCGGTAAGGTCGGAATAATATCTGCTGCTATAGAGGGCAGTTCACTTTCTTTTCGCCATCCAATGACACCACCATTGAGTGCTTGACGACCATCCGACTTCTCGACGGCCATCTTTTTGAAGTCTTCACCTGCTTTGAGAGCGATAAGAATATCATTTCCTTTCTTTTCGCCGGCTTCAATTTCTTCGAGTGATGCAGACTCGGGGACTGAAACGAGTATGTGGCCCAAGTAGTACTCTGTGCCTGATTGGGTTCGTCCTTCTTTTGATGCGAGAAAGTTTTCTATTTCTAGATCTGTTACTCGTACGCGACGATCAACTTCTTGTTTTTGAACGCGGGAGATGGTCATTTCCGTTCGGATTTGCTCACGTGCGCTAGCATAGGTTTCACCTTCCGCTTTTAATTGTGCTTCAAATTGCGCCAAAGTCATGTTGTTCGATTTTGTAATATTATCGATGGTTGCATTGAGCTGTGTGTCACCGATACGAATACCAGCCCGTTCAGCTAATTGTAGTTGGATGTTTTCAAGAATGAGTTGATCGAGCACACGGGTATGCATGACTTCTTGTGAAGGTAATGGGGTTCCTTGGGCTCTAAGTCGGCTGGCAATCGTGCGTATGCGGCGAGTCAGTTCAGATTGCATGACGATATCGTCATCAACGACGGCAATGATTTTATCGAGCGGGACTGACTGAGCATGGAGATTTGCCGTAAATAGACAACTACCTAAAATTGCAAACAAAATAGCGATTGGTTTACTAAATATCATTATTTAACTACCTAAATTGTAACTATAAATTATTACTTAAATGGAATACTGCTGCTTTATACGCTTGTTTGCTTTCATGGTGACAAACGTCGTGCTTATCTCATTGTAGGCTTTTAGTTGGTGAGAATTTTGTTGTTAAAGTAACACTCTCTTTAATTAAAAAACTCTTCACGGGCTTTATAACCAGGAACTTGTTCCTCCATGCTATTTGCACTCTTACCAAAACTACCCAGACTGTTTAATTGAAAGCGGAATAGAACACCGTTGCTCATTTCTGAATCATCCGTTAAGTATGATTGAGCCAAGAGTTGTATTCGCCAACAGCAACTACCGTATTCTACCCCAGCCAGCGTGCCAATAGTGCTATTGCTTTCTAAATCGTAACGCCAACGGCCAATTAAACTGAATGTATTGTATAGCGGAAGGATGAATGAGGTGTCTGATTGTTCTAACTCATCTCGAATATACCGATGACTGAAATTAAGCACTGTGCTGTAATCATTACTATGAAAGCTAGCGCTACTATTGCCTTCTTGTGTTGTGTGGCTTTTTGAATCCCATAGGCCTGTCATGGAAAATTCTATATTGGCGTTAGGTTTAAACATAAGTTCTGATGCAAATAATGAGTCACTGCGTGTGGATTGACCTTCACCATTTAAATTAACAGAGCGATCATCATAATGGTAAATTTGCCCTAGGCTGAAAACGGCACGATCCACGCCACTATACTTATCTGTCCACCGGGTGGTAAAACCAAGCGTCAAGCGATTGTTATCACCGATCCGATCACCGCCGCTAAAACGGTTTGGGCTGAATAAACGGTCGTAATAAAAGCTAGGGAGTGCGCTGTCAAAGTTTGGAATGTCATCCTGATCTTTAGCTTTGGAATAAGCATAATATATACGAGGTTCTAGACTTAAGCGTAAATCCTTACTTACAAAACTAGAAGGCTTGTCAAAATATAAGCCTGAATCGATTTCATAAATAGGCACGGTACGTGAAAGATGGTTTTCCTTAGGGCTATATGACTGTAAAGAGTAATCGGTATGATCTAGAGTAAATGACGGCTCTACAAATCCCCAGTTTTTTCTCATTGGCAGTGAGATTTTAGGTTGGTGGCGTAAGCGAGATCCGTAAGTCGTGTCATCACCCGTCAGTCCATCTTGATCGCGATAAAAATAAACATATTGGCTTTGCCAGTCTAAATGCACTGCGTTCATATCCTGATATAAGCTGAAGTTCATTTCAGGTAGGCGTTGGTAAGCTTCTTGACTCGGAAGTATTTGATCGTCAATGCTTTTATATTGTTGAATCAGCATATTGAATTGCCAATTCTCACTGGAATAGTTTATTTTAGCTCGACGGTCTAAGTGATCGGCTCTATCTATTTGCAGGCCTTGCCCAACATCACTCAGATAGTCATCATCACTGACATCATTAAAATCGATGTTGCCATGCCAGCCTTTTGCAAAAGATTTGAATTCGAATTTTTGTTTGAAATTTAGCCCCCAACGCTCGCCGTCCTCTGATAAACCTATGTTTCTTTGTTCATCGCGATAATCTTTATCTTCAGGAATGTAGCCTAGTGCTAAAAAATTATCTTCAGACTTTGTTATATGGCGGAGTTCTAGTTCGGTATGCAAACCCCTTCCATGAATATACGTCGGTGTGACGGTCGCATCAAAGTCAGGCGCTACATTTAAATAATAGGGTGTTGATAAAAATAAGCCTCGTTCAGTGTTTGAACTACCGATAGTAGGATAAAGAAAACCAGTCTTACGACGATCATCAATCGGGAAAGAAAACCAAGGAATATAAAGAACGGGTACATCTTTAATTAAAAAACGTGTTGAGTTTGCTTCACCGAAACCTTCGGCCTTATTGAGCGTGATTTTAGCCGAGGCAAAGGCCCAGTCTCGATCTTCGGGCGGGCAGCTAGAGAACAGGCCATCATGAATAATGAGCGTGTCTGTGTCTGGTTGCTCTATTTTGAGCGCTTTACCGTTTAGATTGGTACTTGGGTTGATAAAGTGGGCATTATCAATCGAGATCTGATGGGTCGTCACATCCATCGTTGCTGTGTCGCCATTGAGGGTAACATCAGGCCCAGTTAATTCGATATCGCCCTCTAATTCGGCCTGATTATTTTGGCTGTTAATTTTGGCTTTATTACTGGTGGCTCGATAAGGCCCTTGAATGATCTCAACATCACCCACGAGTTCTAACTTATCCCCAGGCTGATAGTCTACCTGACTCGCGTGTATGGTGATGACTTGGTTTGACTCTGTCGTTTTAGACGATTGTGCTTGATTGTTTTCTTGATTGATTTTTTTGTTACTAGAACGCTGTTTTGAATTTGGTGCTTGTTCTAAGCTCGCGCACTGAGCCTTTGCTATTGCTTGAGGATGAGTACGGGTATTGTCTGCATAGGTTTGAGGGCTTAAAAAAATAGCGGTGCCCAAAAAACCAAATAAATTAATGCGCAAAATATTCATCAAATCGAACTTCTCACCGATAGGGGACTTGAAAGAAAGTTTGTAGCCTTATCTTTGGCGTGTTTAAACGAGCAGGCAAAACCCATGTATATCTTCTTATAAGAAGGTATACGGAATAACGAATAAGACTGAGCGCTTATCAAATTTTTTGTGCCTTAGGTTTTTATTTCTCACCGTAATGATTATAGCCGTGTGAAATAAATATGAATAATAAGTGCGAATAATAAACGGTGCTTACTTTGATGTCATTTAACTTTTTGATTAGGATGGCGGATGTACTATCGTATTGATAGGAAAATAAATAATAGCTTGATAAATACAGGCGTTTACTTGATCGAAACTAGGTTCAAATAGAGTATGGATTTAAGACAGGAAAAACTGACTGAATGGGTGGCTAAGGCTTTAAATCAAACAAGCTTATCCTTAGAAATGGTTTCAGGCGATGCAAGCTTTAGACGTTATTTTAGAGCAAATGTTGAGGGTGAGACTTGGATTGCAATGGATGCACCGCCGGATAAAGAAGACTCATCAAGCTTTGTCGCCATTGCTCAGTACTGGTTAAGTCGAGGCGTCCAAGTCCCCACGATTCATCATTATGATCTTGGATTAGGTTTTTTATTATTGAACGACTTTGGTGATGATGTTTTGTTAGCATCACTTTTTTCGGTAGCACCAACAGCGACACCAAACAATGTATCGGGCGACCACTACTATGGTTTAGCGATGCAAGCCTTGATTGAAATTCAAGCCATTGAATCTGATTCAAACTATACGCTTCCTCCTTATGATAACGCGCTGCTACAGCGTGAAATGGCCTTGTTTCCTGATTGGTTGTTAGAGAAAAGACTAGGGCTAACGTTAAATACGCAAGAACGTACCATGCTAATCCAGAGTTTTAATGCGCTGGCGGAGAGTGCGCTTGCTCAACCTCAGGTTCCTGTTCATCGAGATTATCATGCCCGAAATTTAATGGTGTTGAAGGATGATTCCTTAGGCGTGATTGATTTTCAGGATGCTGTCTTTGGCCCAGTCACTTACGATTTAGTCTCGTTATTGAGAGATTGTTATATCGTGTGGCCTGATGAGAAAGTAGAGCAGTGGTGTCAGCAATATTACGCCTTATTACAAGCGCAAGGAGAATTGAGCTACGACGGGGCTCAGTTTAAAGCGTGGTTCGACTTTATGGGCTTGCAACGACATCTAAAAGCGGCAGGGATTTTTGCACGTCTTTCATTGCGAGATGGTAAACATAGTTATCTTGATGATATACCCAGAACCGTCGAGTACCTTGTACGGGTTAGCCAAGGGTATTCATCCCTTAAAGATTTCCATGCTTTTCTGGTGACTAAAGTTCAGCCATTGTTAGCAAATAAATTAATTGCCGAAACAGCTTTAGAAGAAGATACAGACGTATGAAGGCCATGATTTTAGCTGCAGGCTTAGGCAAGAGGATGCGACCGCTAACTGACCATACGCCGAAGCCATTATTAAAAGTGGCAGGTCGATACCTGATAGAGTTTCATATCGAAAGGCTTGTGCGTAGCGGCATCAAAGACATTGTTATCAATACTCACTGGTTAGGTGAACAACTGCCGAAAGCGTTAGGTGATGGGACACGATGGGGGGTAACAATTCATTATTTAAATGAAGATGTATTGTTAGAAACTGCTGGGGGCATTCAAGCGGCGCTGTCTTTGCTAAGTGATGGTGACCAATCTTTTTTGGTTGTAAACGGTGATGTATATACCGAGCTGAACTTAACATCATGGCTAGATGCTTCGCCTGTTTTAAATGAGCAGCACCTTGCATATTTAGCGTTAGTCAAAAACCCTGATCATAATGAAAACGGGGACTTTTGCTTTGATGCTGAAACCTTAAAGCTAAGCTTGATTGGGGAAAACGAGTTAGCTTATACCTATTCGGGTATCGCGCTGTTTCATCCCGCTTTATTTAACAACGTAACGGCCGGCCCTAGTCCATTAGGCCCCTTGCTGAAACAATATATTGAAAAGCAGCGAGTACTCGGAACACTTATTTCTGATTATTGGCTTGATGTAGGCACGCCTGAGCGTTTAGCAGAGCTTAAGCAACGGCTAGAAAATAAAGACGTAGTTGAAAACTGAGACGATTTATTGACAAAATTTGATGGCGGTTGTGGCAATTAATTGCCTTGGTTGCTTGTTATTTACCACACCTAATGCTCAATTATCTATTTTTGAGCTGATTTACATGTTTTAAAGTAGGCTTAATTTATGCATAGCATTAGATATATGCTGTGTATTACCTTTTAAGCTACGGATCACGATTCGTATTTATAGCACGGCGAAATTTTTGAAATAAGCTTATCAATAAGGGCCGTTTATGAATTTTTCTAAGTACTCCAATTTAGCTGGTGTCATCGTCGGTTTAACCTTTCTTGTTTCAGCGGTTGGTTTGTCTGCAGAGAATCCGATGGCGTTCATTAATATACCGGGTTTATTAATTGTATTTGGCGGAACCCTAACGGCAGTTTTAGTTAGTGTGCCATTCAAAGATGCGGTTTACGGGTTGAAAGAAGCGCGGGTAGTGATTGACCCTTTAACGATGAACTTAAATGGAGAGGTTAATAAAATTCTCCATTTTTCAAAGTTGGGGTTTCGTCAGCAGTTTGATCAGTTAGATAATGATATTGGCCGTTTGAGAGACCCTTTCCTTCAGCGTGGTTTGCAGATGGTAAGAGACGAAAATTCGATGGAAGATGTTATGTCGTTCCTAAACTGGAAAATCTCACAATATCGCGCGAAAGAAGCAAGTGTCATTAACCTTTTTCGTTCGATGGCGACTTTTGCGCCTGCGTTTGGCATGGTCGGTTCATTATTAGGTTTAGTGAATATGCTTCAGGGAGTAGAGAGTGGCGGTTTAGCTTCTGTTACTTCTGATATGGCGATAGCCCTAGTAACGACTTTTTACGGTTTGTTGCTTGCCAATTTAGTTTTTAAACCGATCGCGAGTAAATTGGAGCAGCGACGGAATCAGCATGTATTAGTCTTAAGCCTATTGTCAGAAGGCATTGCTTTGATACAACAAAATCGTACGCCTTCTGTCGTTCGCGATACGCTAATGAGTTTCTTGCAGGATCAAGACAACGAAATGCCACAAAATAAAGATCCTTCGGAAAAACCATCGGTGCAGAAGTCTATGATGGCTAAATTTGGAGCCTAAATGATGACAACATCAAGTCGACCCTCATTAAATTTACAGCTTTTAACGGACGATATAGAAAGCAACAGTGATGATAGTTGGATGATCAGCTATATTGATGTTTTTGTATTGATGTCTACGGTATTTGTGATGCTTTTAGTGTTGAGTCGAGCCGAACTCGCTGAGAGTGTTGCACAGCATGCAATCACCACAGCAAAATCACCTGTTGAGCAGGTGGTTGACGTGACGGATTTTGCATTAGGTGTTTCAAGTTCAACGAGTCAAACACAAAATGTAAACTGGCTTGAAGATATTTCTACGTCTATCAAAGCGAATGGTCTAGAAAGCTTGGTGACCTTAATAAAGGATAGCAATTTTACGGAGCTAGCAATTCAATCTCGTGTGTTATTTAGCTCTGGAACGTCTGAACTAACTCGGTCAGGTGAAGACGTTTTGGAAAAATTGGTGCCAGTCCTAAAAGCCTCTGATGGTTTGGTATTTATTGAAGGTCATACTGATGATAATCCAATTTCAACCTCACGTTTTTCTTCTAATTGGGATCTAGCCTCAGCAAGAGCGACAGAGGTATTACAGTTTTTTGTGGCGGAGGGCGTTAAAAAATCACGGTTCCGTGCTGTGAGTTATGGTGATACTAAACCGCTTGTAGAAAATACTTCAGAGGCGAATCGACAGCGAAATCGACGCGTGAGTCTTATGATTCAAAGACGAATGTAGTCGTAAAGCTGACCGCTCCTCCATAGCGTGATATAAAATTCAGGCAAAAAAATACCCGCTCAGTGCGGGTATTTTTTTATAAGAGAAAACAGGATGTGCTGCCAAGGGGTAAAAAAGGCAACACATACCTAAAACTCAAAATTAAGCTGTTGCTTCTTCTGCTTTAGCAGCGGTGCTTTTTTTCGCAGCAGCTTTTTTCTTAGCAGGCGCTTTCTTAGCCGCTTTTTTAGCTGGAGCAGCTTCTTCTTTATCAAACTTAGCGATAAGGTCGCTTGCGTAATCAGCAACTAGCTTGTTTACTTCACGTGCTTTTGTGTAAGCAACTTCAGCAACATCATTGTGCTTAGCTTTAACAGTTTCTACTTTGTAAAGTCTTTCGATGTACTCAAAAGATGTAGCTGCAAGTGCTTTATGTTGCTCTTCAACTGTAGCGATCGCTTTTTCGATGATGTCTTGAACTTGCTCTTGGTAGTTTTTGATAGTGCTCATTGTATATTCCTTTTGAGATCGCATAAGTTGTGATTAACTAGGCTTCGAGTTAACGATACGGATTAAAATTAGAATGTTCATACTAGAGTTATTATTTATTTGATTTTATGAGACGTTCTAACCGAAACTATGAAAATAATTAGTTTTTTATTGGTGTACAGCGAAGGAAAATACAGCTGAAAGACTTGAGAATAGACCGATTGAAGCTTTCTGAATAACACTGTATTGTGCGCACCTGATGATTTTGACGACAGCGGAGGCCTAAAAAGGTAACTGTCGACGGTGTAAACGTTTATGGATAGTAAGCTAAGTTATATGCTTAATATCGTAAACTTAAACAATACACCGAATGTATTAACAAGGATTGAATCACCAATATGTTTAGTAAACTTTTCGCTTCTCGCAAGCGTCCCTACATCCCCCATCGTTATGAACGTGACCATATAGAAATTGATTTCTCGGGTAGCCGTTTATCACTCGATCTGATTCCTCATGCTGACTTTGAAGGCTTTGAGGCGGACCCTATTCCCGCAAGTGTAAATATTTATGATCCATCGATCTACAGTGATGATAGTCACGTGGATGAGTGGCAGCGAGAAGGTCGGGCTTCTTATGTGGTAGCAGAGCGTAGTTGGGAACTACTTGGTTCGCCATTTCGCTCACGCCCCTATGGTACCGTTGACTTTATGCTGCTGGTATTACGTGCGGAGGCTTTACCTGAAAATATGAGCTGCTTGAATCCCGCGCATTTTGAACAGGTGTTGTTACGTTCAATGTATTACGGAGGTCCTGCGAGCCCGGGGTTTGCGAAACGTCAAGCTCCAGTAAATTGGCAAACTGAGGAGAAAGATAACGGAACTTGGATTTATTATGAGCGGCATCGGGATTTTTCTGGGCAATCTGAGCCTCCTTTGCCATTTGAACCGACCTTCATATCCAGTAGGTTAAATATTCCCTTAGATGATCGACACTTTCTTCAGCTTAATTTTCGCTATTTAGGTTATGCACCGGTTGAACCTTGTCTTGCTAATATGAATGAACTACGCGACTCAGTATGCAATAGCGTAAAACTATCTTTTGGGGCTTCTGCTATCAAGGCTTTAGAGGCTGCAAAACAGCGCTGGCCTAAGGCTCACGCACAGAAACACCGTAAACCGGAGCCATGGATATATCCAGAATGGCGTAGAGGCGATTCTGATAAAGGGGAGCCAAGCATTATTATTTTAAAACTGGGTAGTCCGGCACCGGAATTTACGTCATAAACCAAAAAATCACTAATTAATCATTAACAGTAGTATGTAAAAGGAATTACAAAAATGACAGTTAAGAACAAGGCTTGGGTATGTATTGTGACCAAGGGGCGGCATGTCAATGCTAGCCGTAATATTTATGTATTAAAGGCACATTACCCTGAATGGCAAGCATTAAAAAGCGGCTATCAAGGCAATTATTATTACACAACCATTTTACGAGCGCTTTATAGTTTGAATGCCTTGGCAGGGGTGCGTAGTACTAATATGCAATCACTAAAGTTGGATGGTGCTCAAATTAATTACTCGCTTGATGATGAGGGTGATGTACTGGTATATGGTTTAAAGATAGATAAAAATATTAAACCTGCTTCTGCACAGCAGGCAACAGGGGTCTACAAGGTTATATTTAGTGAGAACGAGTGGGCTGCGCATGAAAGTAAGGGGTTTTCTATGGAGCTTAACCACCAATGGGGGTGTGCCCATTATGCGGCGGTGAGTGGGAAATTTGATAATAAGGAGGATGCTGGTCGAAAATTGATTAGACATATCAATAAAGCCTATAAAGCGGCCATTGTTAAAAAAGACTCCCATAAAGACAACAATCACTACTCCCTTTATTGGCAAAATGGCAAACATAGCAGCGCTGAACAACGTAATCATCTCGCCTCATTAATCCAACAAGCACAGGCAAAAGATGCGCGGCTAAACTGGTTAGTTCATGGTGAAGGGGCGAGTACCTTTGCACACGCTTTAAATCAGCTAGTCCAACAGCCGGTAGCCAGTGCTCTCATGGCGAAGGGCGGTGATTTGAGTGGCCAGAGTGTATTCTTCTCCAATCCGCGCGGACAAGGCTCAAGCGAAAAAGAGCTGGTCGCATTGTGTGAAAGGGCTGGTTTGAATTACGTCGGGCTGAATAAAAGTTCAGCCGATTTATATAACCCGGATACCCGAGCGGCTTTTAAAACAGAGGCGCTTAAGGTTGGTAGCTCTCTTAAAGTCAGTGGTGCGCTTGGCATTATTGGTGCGGCGGCGCTACCTGTAGCTTATGAGCAGTTTATGAATTCGAATAGCGTAATGGAAAAGGTTGCGATTGGTGTCGCAGCTTTTGTTATTACCCAAAGTTCCGCTACTACAGTTCATGGCTATGCTCGAAACCTTAAGAGTGTTTGGAGCGATACTGTCGGTAAAGGCAATGAGGATTGGGCTTAAAGACTCGTCTTTTTGCTTGTTATTTTAACTTCACCACAACAGATCGAAGAAATGCCACGCATGTGAATGTTACAGGCTTACACGGACGTTTGTCTTTTAATTACCAGGAGTTGAAATGAAAACGTGGCAGGAAAAAGTGATATTCCTTTTCCTTTTTATTTTTGTTGTGGTAATGGTTGAAAATGGTAGGTTTTGTTCTGATTCATCTTCAGAGGTGTCTTGGTGGAATCATAGAATTTCAGCTGTTTTTGGTTTTGCTTGGTTCGTTTACTATATTCCTTATTTTAAAGGTAGCGAGAGGTATTGGTTCTTATTATCTTTAGGTGCAGGGGGAATTATGTTTATACTGTACGTAATTTTTTTGCCTATTGTGTTGTCTGGATTAACTATTGTAGCATTATGCATCTCAAGCATTTTTAATATTGGCTTCTGCGTTTAAAATCTCGCAATGCAAAACGGCTCAAATCTATCGTAAACGGTACCAAAACCGCTACCACTCAAACAATATCCATTTTGGAATCAGCATTTGAGAGCGGTCTTCTTTAATCCAACCCCCTCCATCGTCGGGCACTAAATAATAAACAGGGCCCACTTCAGGCACCACTTTTATTTCGGTAATCACGCCGTTTACTGAATGCTCATAAAGTGTTTTTTCATCTTCGTGTCTAATGACGATTTGTGGCTCAACCGGTAAAGCAGCTTCTTCTGCGAACAGGCTTGAACTGGTCAATAAAGCCGGTAATATGATTAAAATAGCAAAAAGTGTGCGACGCATAGAAACTCCTAGTTTAAGCTTGGCGCTAATTTCCTTACTATAGCATCAGGAAAACACCTCTTCACTCGCTTATTTATATAGATCCATATTTTATGACAAATAAATCGACCTCAAAGCCAACCGTTCTAGTGGATGGTTCTTCTTACTTATTTCGTGCTTATCATGCACTGCCGCCGTTGTTAAGCTCAAAAGGCCACCCTACGGGAGCGATCAAAGGCGTGGTGAATATGATTCGTCGGCTTGAGCAAGACTATGCTGGGTCAAAACTGATTATTATTTTTGACGCGAAAGGTAAGAATTTTCGTCATGACCTTTATCCTGAATACAAAGCAAATCGCCCACCGATGCCGGATGATCTTCGTTGTCAAATAGAGCCTATTCATCAGATTATCAGGGCGATGGGGCTTCCGTTATTAATTGTGCCGGATGTTGAAGCCGATGATGTGATTGGCGTATTAGCGAATCAGGCGACGAATCAAAAGGTTGATGTGGTTATTTCAACCGGTGACAAAGATATGGCACAGCTGGTGAGTGAACATGTGACCTTAATTAATACCATGACCAATGTGGCCATGGGTATTGACGGTGTGATTGAAAAGTTTGGTGTACGTCCAGATCAAATAATTGATTACTTAGCACTGGTGGGTGACTCGGTTGATAATATTCCGGGTGTACCAAAATGTGGCCCTAAAACAGCGGTGAAATGGCTAGCGGCTTATGACTCCCTTGAAGGTGTGATGGCGAATGCCGATCAGGTGAAAGGTAAGGTCGGCGAATACTTACGAGAAAGTATTTCGTTTCTGCCACTTTCTTATCAATTAGCGACGATTAAAGTTGATGTTGAGTTACCTGAAAATCTTGAAGAAATTGAACATGCAGAAGCCGATAAAGAGCGCTTGCTGGAACTCTATCAAGAGTATGAATTTAAAACTTGGGTGCAGGCAATTCAGAAAGGCGATGGCAAAAAAGCAGCGGCTCAAAAAGAAAGCGGTGTAACGTCATCAGACTCAGATGAGTCTGAACAAGTAGAGCAGGTAGCGGGCGATTACCATACGTTACTGACTGAGGCTGATTTCAATAAGTGGTTGGCAAAATTAGACGCTGCTGACTTATTTGCTTTTGATACCGAAACAACCAGTCTGAAATATATGGAAGCAGAGGTCGTAGGTGTATCGTTTGCCTGTGTTGAAGGTGAAGCGGCGTATGTGCCTTTTGGACATGATTATCTCGATGCGCCCGAGCAACTGGATCGTGATTGGGTGTTATCACAGTTGAAGCCCTTATTAGAAAACGCAGCGATTAAAAAAGTAGGGCAGAACTTAAAGTACGATAAAAACGTGCTGGTGAATCATGGAATTGATTTACAGGGGATTGAACACGACACCATGATTGAGTCTTATGTATTGAATTCGACAGGCTCACGGCATGATATGGATACTTTAGCCGAAAAATACCTGGGTCGAAAAACCATACACTTTGAAGACATCGCAGGTAAAGGTGCAAAGCAGTTAACGTTTAATCAAATCGCAATTGAAGTCGCTGCACCGTACGCTGCCGAAGATGCCGATATCACTTTACGTTTACATCATGCGATTTACCCTCAATTAGAACAAGTTGAGGGTTTAAAAACTGTTTATGAAGAGATCGATAAACCACTGGTGCCAGTGCTGTCTAAAATTGAGCGTACGGGAGCCTTAGTCGATGCACATTTATTGGGCGTTCAGAGTCAGGAATTGGCTGAACGGATTACAGCCTTGGAACGTGAAGCTTATGAGCTGGCAGAGGAGGAATTTAACCTAAGTTCGCCTAAGCAGTTGCAAGTTATTTTCTTTGAGAAGTTAGGCTTGCCGGTGATTAAAAAGACCCCCAAAGGTCAGCCTTCAACCGCTGAACCGGTATTACAAGAATTAGCGAATGACTACCCCTTGCCCAAGCTGATACTAGAGCATCGCAGCTTGGCGAAGTTGAAGTCGACCTATACAGATAAATTGCCGAAATTAGTTAACCCCGGTACAGGGCGTATACATACTTCTTACCATCAAGCGGTGACGGCAACAGGCCGTTTATCTTCAAGTGATCCTAACTTACAAAATATTCCAGTTCGTACTGATGAGGGGCGTCGAATTCGTCAGGCATTTGTGGCACGTAAAGGCTATAAATTGATTGCAGCAGATTATTCTCAGATTGAGCTACGAATTATGGCGCACCTTTCCCAAGATAAAGGGTTGTTGGGTGCCTTTTCAGAAGGCTTGGATGTTCATAACGCAACCGCAGCAGAAGTATTTGATGTCGCCGTAGACGATGTTAGTACCGACCAGCGTCGTAAAGCGAAAGCGATTAACTTTGGCTTAATTTATGGTATGTCAGCATTTGGTTTAGCCAAGCAAATCAAAGTGCCTCGGCATGAAGCGCAGCAATATATTGAACGTTATTTTGAGCGTTACCCGGGTGTATTGGGATATATGGATCGAATTCGTGCTCAGGCGCATGAGGATGGTTTTGTCGAAACAATTTTTGGTCGACGCTTATATTTACCAGAAATTAATGCCCGAAATAAAATGCTACAGCAAGCCGCTGAGCGTACCGCGATTAATGGGCCAATGCAGGGAACAGCCGCGGATATTATTAAGAAAGCCATGCTGGCAGTCGATCAATATTTGGAAGCATCCTCGTTAGATGCGGCAATGATTATGCAGGTGCACGATGAGCTTATTGTTGAAGTGGCTGAGCATCAAGCAGAGGAAGCCAGAGTCATGTTAATTGAACAGATGATGAATGCTGTGCAGTTAGATGTTCCATTGATTGTTGAGGCGGAAATTGGCGATAACTGGGATCAGGCGCACTAAATTGTGTGTCGAGCATTAAATTGGTCAAGTACATTAAACGGGGCCTGTTGAACTTAGTAGGCTCCGACTTAAGATACTTGAACCGTAAAAAAGCAGGCCAGACTTCTGGGCTGCTTTTTTTGTTTAGAGCATCTGTTTTCTAGAAAGCAATATTGAGCCTGACTAGGCCAGGAACACCAATTAAGTCGCCGTCACTAAATATTGCAGGAATAATATCAATATTAAGCTGCTCGTTATAAGCCCAGCGACCGCCGAGAGCAAACGTGTTATCCCTATCGTCTTCAGAAGTGACAATTAGCTCGGCACCTAATGAAAATAAACCAGACTCGGTATCAATCACGCCAATATAGCCGCCAAGACCAACTTCAATAAAGGTGTCGTCAGTAGCGCCTGCCTCATCATTATCTACATACACTAGCTGTGGCGTGAGGGTGAATGTAGCGGCATCTGCACTGATGGTTGCCGCTGCGCCTAATTTGAAATGGGTTCTATCGATATCTACACCTTGGTCATTATCAGCATCAAGGTGAGAAACAGCGGCTATTAGCGACCAATAAACAGGTGTGTCGTTAAGGTTTAAATCAGACATGCCCCATTTTAGCATCGCTTCATTTTCATCGTAATCATTTAAGCCGCTATTAATAATCAGTTCGGCTTGTGCCAAGCCTAAACGAATGCCGCCTCCAGCGTTTAATTCGTCAGAGCCCGTATGTAGCTCTACGGAGGCATTACCCTGGCCAGAAATAGTCCCGTGTTCTATTAGAAACCCGCGAGTAGGTTCATTATATTGCTTTTTAAGTGGTGTGGGTGTTTCTGCAAAAGTAGAAGCTGCAAAAAAACTCATTGAAAGTGCGCTGCATAATACGAGACGCATAGTTAATTTCCTTATAGAGAGGCTTACAAAGATAAGCTTTGGATTCAAAGTGAAAGGTGTTAAAAAAGAGGAGATTATTCGTTGATAAACTTAAGACCAATACCCGCGGGTTCAATGCGGACAATTTTCATTTTAAGAATCGGCGCGACCATGCCCATTCCCTGAACTTGGCCTTGAACGATGGTACCGATGGGGGGCATGTCGATATTTTCTGTCAATAAAAAAATACCTCCGTCAGAGATATCGCGCGTATTCACAAGAATATCATCAATGCTGTCATGAGATACTTTCACTTGGCATTTCATTGGTGTTCTAAGGTCGTTGCGGTTGTCTGACATAGTATTCGGTATGTTTACTTAAGTTATAAATCGAATGAATCTCTTAATACTGGCTTATTATTCATGTTTTTTCCAACATTACGCTTAAGTTTTGTTAAGGTTCTGAAGAAAACGCCGATAATAGGCTGGATTTTGTGAATTTCAAAGCGCGTTAACTTAATTTCTCGTATGATTAAATGTCTAAAAAACTAGGAATAACTATGAGTGCAGTAAACGGATTTTCAGGTGCGACGCGGGTTCTTTTTGTGTTGGCAGCTTTTGTGATTGTCGTGGCTGGCATGAGAGCGGCAGATTCTCTAATGGTCACGTTCTTGTTGTCAGGTTTTTTTGCCATTATTTGTGCGCCTCCTTTTTTATATATGGCAAAGAAAGGCTTGCCTCAGTGGTTGTCACTTATCTTGGTCGTTATTTTTATTTGTTTAATTCAGTTGGTATTCATTTCAATTATAACGACCTCGTTAAATAGTTTTTCAAGTGACCTGCCTATTTACCAAGAGCGTCTTCGTGTACAGATGGATGACTTATTTACCTTAGTTGAAGCTTGGGGGGTTAATGTTCCCAAAGAAAAACTAATGCAGCATTTTGATCCTTCAACGGTATTTAGTTTGGCTGTTAAAACTTTAGGTAATTTAGGCGGAGTGCTTTCTAATTCTTTCCTCATTATTTTAACGGTTATTTTTATGCTGTTTGAAGGCGCTTCGTTACCGGCAAAATTGAATCATGCGTTTGGTGAAAGTAGTGCGCACATGAGTCACATTCAGAAATTTTTAGAAAACGTTAAGCAATATATGACCATTAAAGTTTTAATCAGTATCGCGACGGGTGCTGTGATTTATATATGGTTGCAAGTTCTAGGTGTTGAATACCCGATGCTTTGGGGTTTAATTGCTTTCTTGTTGAATTTTGTTCCGAACATCGGGTCAATTATTGCGGCAGTCCCGACGACGCTATTAGCATTAATTCAGTTGGGGCCGTTTTATGCTTTGTTAACAGCGTTGGGTTATCTTGTCACGAATATGGTAATGGGAAATGTGGTCGAACCTCGTTATATGGGGCGAGAGCTTGGCCTATCGACCTTGGTGGTGTTTTTGTCATTAGTCTTTTGGGGTTGGGTCTTGGGGCCTGTTGGGATGCTGCTCTCAGTACCTTTAACGATGCTGCTTAAAATCGCGTTTGAAAGTAGCCGTGAGACGCAGTGGCTTGCTATTTTAATGGGGCCTGAACTTACGGTGAATAAAAGTGAAATACCCGTTTTAGGTAAATCACTTGAATTAAATGATCAATAGAAAAGCTAAAAGTCATCACCAAAGAAGGGGTCTTCTTTGTTGATGACAGCATTAGAATTCAAATTTTTGAGGGCGTTTGTACGAGCCTTACTGTGCGTAATTGAGCGGTTTATCTGCTCACTGTATTGATCAAGCCATGTTCTTGAACCTGGAACCATGTGAGCTAAGTCATACGTACCTGACTGCAGTGCCATTAAGAATTTCTGGAATCCCTGTTCTTGCTCCAGCATTACTTTTTTTAGTACCGTATTTTGAGTGTTTGCTAACTGGTTTTTCAAATCAGGAAAAGTGATGGATAGCTTGTCTAATTTTGCATCAACACTAGCAAGTTGTTGTTTTAGTTCGATGACTTCCGTTTGTAGTGCTGTAAACGCTTCATTCTTGGGCTCTTCCGAGCCTTTAAAGTTAAGGATGGCAAAGGCGGTCACAATCATTGAAATAATGATGATTAGGAAGAGGGCAATACCGAACAAGAAAAGCTTATTATTGCCTACCTTTTTCTCAAGCTGAGCAATTCGTTGCTCTTCCGTAAGGGGCTCTTGCGCTTCGGGAACTTCTTTTTCAGCTTTTTCTTTCTTCGCCATTTATTAATCCAAATAATAGGGTGCTTATTTTTAGTGTAGTCTAAAAACTTTGAAAGTCATTAAGTGCTTGAGAACTAGAGGCTTGTAGGGGCTAGTTAGCTCGTTAGTTTAGTGTATTTGGTCATGAGTTGGTCATGGGTTTCTTTATGCTCAGGGTCTAAAGGAATGCAATCAACTGGGCAAACTTGTTGGCACTGTGGTTCGTCATAATGGCCCACACACTCTGTGCATTTATTCGGGTCAATAATATAAATTTCGTCGCCAGGTGTAATGGCTTCGTTAGGGCATTCGGGTTCACATACATCGCAGTTGATGCAGTCGTCAGTAATTAATAATGCCATGTCGTTTCTCGTAATGAATAAATAGGTGATTGCTAAGCTGAACAGTTAATTATTTAGATTTCGTCAAAACGCTTTTTAAGGGCTTCAACAACGACGGGGCTCACAAACTCAGTTACATTGCCGCCTAGCGTGGCAATTTCGCGAATCAAAGTGGAAGAAATATACGAAAGATGGTTGTCGGGGGTTAGAAATAAACTTTCGGCCTGAGGAACTAAACGACGGTTCATATCTGCCAATTGGAATTCGAATTCAAAGTCAGAGACGGCACGTAGACCTCTTAAAATAACATTCACCTGATGGTCGACCACGAACTCAGCCAAGAGGTTTTCAAAGCCGATTACTTCAACGTTATCTAAGTGAGATAGTACTTCCCTAGCCATTTCAACCCGATGGTCTATGGGGAATAAGGGTTGTTTTTTAGGGCTGGCAGCAACCGCAATGATAATTTTGTCAAACAGCTTTGCTGCACGTTCAACAATGTTGGTATGGCCGTTTGTAATTGGATCAAAAGTACCGGGATAGACAACAGTATTCATCATAAGGTAAGCCCCAAAGATCTCTACACGAAGAGATTAAAATAAGATGGAATATAAGGGGGCGAATATTAACCAAATTTTAACCAACATTCCAGATGGCGAGTATGGCGCTTGGCCATACTCGTTTCAGGTTTATCTTAAAAAGATAGAAAATATTGCTTTATGGACCGCTTTTCCATAAGGAGGGTATGCAAATTTAGTGCTGTTGAACCCTGATTTTTTAAAGACAGACTTAGAATGAGAGAATGTTAAAAAGCCTTGCTCCCCATGATAACTCCCCATACCCGATTCACCAACGCCGCCGAAGTGAAGGTCTTCCTGAGCAAAATGAGAGATGGTGTCGTTAATGCAAACACCGCCGGCGCGTACTTGATCTAGTACGTGTTGCTGCTCATTCTTGTCTTTACCAAAATAATAAAGGGCAAGGGGGGATGGGCGATCATTAATATAGTTTAAAGCGTCATCGACTGACTTTGTTGCGATGACGGGTAAAATCGGTCCAAATAGTTCTTCTTGCAATACCAGCATATTATCGGTGGCATTTAATACTAAATAAATAGGCATCTTGCGGGTGCCAACACTCATATCTTCGTCTGCGGAGTTACATTCAATAATGGTTGCGCCCTTTGCGCGAGCATCGTCTAAGTATGACTGTAGGCGATCGTATTGTCGTTGGTCGACAACACTGGTGTAGTCTTTATTTTGTTTAAGCGTTGGGTACATTTTAGCAATGAAGTGTTGGAAGCGATCCACAAAATGCTCAAGGCGATGTTCCGGGCATAAAATATAATCGGGCGCGACACAGGTTTGGCCTGAATTGAATGCTTTACCAAAGGCGATTGACTGGCTTGCATCGTCCATATCAACATCATCAGAAATGATCGTGGGGGACTTGCCGCCTAGCTCTAAGGTAACAGGTGTTAAGTTTGCTGCTGCAGCGCGCATCACATGTCGTCCAACAGCCGTTGAACCCGTAAACAATAGGTGGTTCCAAGGTATGCTTGAAAATTCAGTTGCAACTTCGGCATCGCCATTAATGACCGTGACTAAGTCTTGTGGAAAGGTGTTACGAATTAAGTCTTCAACCAATGCAGAAGTAATCGGGGTAAATTCTGACATTTTGATCATCGCGCGATTACCTGCGGCAAGTGCTGCAATGAGTGGCCCCATAGATAATGCTAAGGTGTAGTTCCAAGGCGAAATAATGCCGATTACACCCAGCGGCTGGTATTGAACAAAGCTTGTTGCTGGTTGGAATAACGGCGAAACTTTTTTCTTATCGATAGCCATCCATGATTTTAGATTTTTTATGTTGTAATCGATCGAATGTACAGACGTCATCAACTCAGCGAGCTTTGTCTCCACATCTGCTCGACATGAAAAATCTTGGCCAATCGCATCAATGATAGCTTGCTGGTTATCCATTAATAGCTTGCGAAGTTTTTTAAGGTTCGCAACACGTTCACTGTATGAGGGCATCGGGTTTTTACGAAAAGCGGCTCTCTGTTCGTCAAATACCTGGTTCATATGTTTTATTTGTTTTTTGCTTTCAGTGATCTGAATAACTTCAGCGACCATTTGGGTATCCCCTATAAAAATAAAATGTAAATAAACGTGTTTACGCTATATTTTGTATTTTTAGAGTATATACTCTAAAAAGTCAACAGAATAAATATTAAATATGACTGCTGGTCATAAAAAATAAACGATATTTACGTTATTTTGGCGACGTAGTTCGCTTGTTTTGCTTCTGTGATTGCGAAAATGTACGTCACTCATTAGAGTGCGGCTGTTCTGTTTCTGCTACACCAAATACTGGAAGATATTGTTTAGATGAAAACGAAAGATAAAATTATTTTAGCGAGTCTCGATCTTTTTAATGAACGAGGTGAGCGTAATGTTTCGACGAATCATATCGCGTCGCATTTAAATATCTCGCCTGGTAATTTGTATTATCATTTTCGGAATAAGAGCGACATCATTTATGAAATATTCAAAAATTATAAATTGATGGTTGATACTTATTTAAATGTCCCGATCGATCGTGCAGTACATATTAATGATTTGATTGCCTACTTGGATGCCGTCTTTAACGGCTTGTGGGCGTATCGATTCTTGCATCGAGATCTGGAACACTTACTCGATAGTGATGAGCGTTTGCGTAAAGATTACCGTCAATTTACGATAGATTGTTTAGAAAGTGTCAGAGGGATTATTTATGAAATGGAGAAAAGTGAAATATATCGACCAATGACGGATGCTCAGCGTAAATCAAAAGCATTAAATACCTGGTTGATTGTCACGAATTGGATGACGTACTTAAAGACGGTGCATGATGAGGATAATGGCGGGCAAAGTGCGCTTAATAGACAGACCATTAAGCATGGCGTCTATCAGGTCTTAGATTATGTCATGCCATATTTATCTGAAAGTAAGCAAGTTCAGGCTACTGAACTGCAGGCTGCTTATCGTTTTGATGGTATTGTGCCTGACGCTTAGTCTTTCCAAGTCTAAAGTAAGGCGGCGCTAAAATGGAAAATTAAATATCCATTTTAGCTTTTACTAGCTCCGTTAGCGTGCTTCGTACGTCTTCAACGCCAGACTTCTTTAAACTCGAAAATAAAATTACATCAACCAGTGATGAGTGGTCTTCAAGTGCTTTCTTTACTTGAAAATATGTACTTTTGGCGGGGCCAAATTTCATTTTGTCACTTTTAGTTAGCAGAATGACGGTCGGTAGTTCACACTGATCTGACCAATCTAGCATCATGCTGTCAAAATCTGTGAGTGGTTTACGGATATCCATAATCAATACGAGTGCGGATAGGCTGTCGCGATTACGCAGATAGTCATCCAAATGTTTTCCCCATTCAGCCTTCAATGCCAAAGATACCTTGGCATAACCGTAACCGGGTAAATCAACCAAGCGTACACCCGGAGTGCTTAAATCAAAGAAGTTGATGAGTTGCGTTCGGCCCGGTGTCTTACTGGTTCTCGCTAATTTTTTGTTGTTAGTGATTGAGTTGATTGCGGATGACTTGCCTGCATTGGAGCGTCCGGCAAAGGCAATCTCTATCCCATTATCTTCAGGGCAGTTTGAGAGTTTTGACGCGCTTCGTGAAAAACTGGCGCTGTTATAAGATATCGAAAGTGAGGTCATAGTTAAGTCAATTTTAAGCGTGCAAATGATAAGGCTATAATAAGAAAGCCGCGTTGTAATGTAAGGGTTTTATCAAGAAGGGCTTAGTGTATAATAGCCTAAAATTTTTTGCCTGATCTTTCTGTTGTTGTTATTGGTTTTTAGTCCATAATGATACTCAGATTATTCGTTTTCGGGCTTATGAGTGTATTGTGAGCTGAATTAAAAGCTGAATTTAGAATGAGAGTGAGCGAGATAAAATGAGAAATATTTTTACAAGTATGTTTTTGGTTGTTGGTTTAGTTGGCTCTTTTGGCGCTTCCGCTGCAGACGTTGAAGCAGGGAAGGCTGCTTCGGCAGTATGTGCTGGTTGTCATGGTGCTGATGGGAATAGCGCTGTAGGTAGTTTTCCAAAGCTGGCAGGTCAAGGTGCAAAGTATCTTGTGAAGCAAATGAATGAGATTAAAAGCGGTGCTCGTTCTGTTGTAGAAATGACAGGCATTCTGGATGGTTTGACTGCTCAGGACTTTAATAATATTGCTGCATTTTACCAGTCGCAAACAATGTCTGGTGGGCAAGCAAAGGAAGAACTAGTTGAAAAAGGCGAGGTTTTATATAGAGCGGGTAATCCAGCAACAAATGTTGCGGCCTGTACTGCTTGTCATGGACCTACTGGAGCGGGTGTTGAATTGGCTGTTTTTCCAGCTTTGGCGGGGCAGCATGCTGATTATGTGACGAAGCAGTTAAAGAATTTTAGAAATGGTGATCGTGCAAATGACGGTGAGTCACGAGTAATGCGTTCTGTTACAGCTAGGTTAAGCGATAAAGAGATTGCAGCGTTAGCGAGTTATATTTCAGGTTTGCATAAGTAGTTTTTTGAAAGAATTAAAGAGGCCCTCCTAGTGAGGGTTTTTTTATGTCTGTTAAGTCTAACTAAATAGTCATATAAGTTCTCTTGAGCACTGATTTGAGCATCGTTATGATGTTGTATCAAAATTTAAAAAAATTATTAATACTTATAAATAAAGAGGAACAATTTATGCGTCTAATTAAACTGCGTTTAATGCCGTTGTTACTGGTATTGCTTTGTGCGAGTTCATTTGCTTTTGCTGCCGACGTTTGGGAAAAAGGCCGTCACTATAAAGAATTACCTTACCCGGTTAAAACAGCTGACCCAGCTAAAATCGAAGTGCTTGAATTGTTTTGGTATGGTTGCCCTCACTGCTATGAGTTTAATAATGACCATCTTCCAAAATGGGAGGCTGAATTAGCAGGTGATGTCGATTTTAGACTATTACCTGCAACTTTCCCTGGTTGGGTTGTTCATGCAAAAGCTTACTTTGCAGCTGAGTTTCTGGGTGTAGAGAAGACAATGCACCAACCCTTGTTTGATGCGATTCAGACGGCACCAAAGAAATATAAAGAGATTGAAGACCTTAAGCCGCTTTTTATTGCGCAGGGTGTTAAGTCGGAAGATTTTGACGCGCTTTTTGAAGCGACAGGCTTCAGAAAAATTTCAAAGATAGATGAGGCGATTGAAAAGGCGACCAAAAAGATTAAGAGTCTCCGAGTTTCAGGTGTGCCCGCTTTAATTGTCAATGGTAAATATAAAGTAGGTGTTCGGGATGCGGGCGGTTTTCCAAATATGTTGAAAATAGCCAATTTCTTGATTCATAAAGAGCGTGAAAGCTTAAAAAAGTAATGTTAATGTAGGCTGAGGATAGGGCAAAATGGCTCATTCTTAGCTTATACTGTCAATCGTATCAAGGTCATTGTGGTGTTATGCGTAAACGATTGAAATCTCAACTTACTAAAATATTATCGCCTTTAGAGTCTTCTTCTAAAATGGTCAATCAGGCTGTGATTGACCAAACGCCCTATCTAGATACGTCAAAAACAATTCGTCTGTTGACGTTTAATATTCAGGTGGGGATTTCGACTTCGTCTTATCGTCACTATCTTACGCGTAGCTGGCAGCATATCCTTCCGCATAAAAAGCGCCAAGAGAATCTTGATAAAATCGCTGTATTACTAAAAGAATATGATGTTGTCGCTTTGCAAGAAGTGGATGGCGGAAGTTTGCGTAGTGGTTTTGTGAATCAGGTTGAGTATTTGGCAAAAGAGGGTGAGTTCTCATACTGGTATCAGCAGCTCAATCGTAATTTTGGTCCGATAGCTAAGCATAGTAATGGCTTGCTAAGTCGTTTTAGACCGATAAAAGTAGACGAGTATAGTTTGCCGGGGCTGATTCCAGGGCGAGGGGTGATTGTTGCTCAATATGGGAAGGTGGAGGATCCTGTTGTGTTGGTGATTATGCATTTATCTTTAAGTGTGAGTGCTCAGACTCGACAGTTGCGTTTTGTGCGTGATTTAATCGAAGACTTTGATCATGTCATTCTAATGGGGGATATGAATACGCATGCTGAGAAGCTCTTGCATGATTCACCGCTTAAAACTTCTGGCTTGGTGGCTTTGCCTGGTGTTTCGCATACATTCCCTAGCTGGCGTCCCGAAAAAGGCTTAGATCATATTCTAGTGAGTCGTTCGCTGGTAATCAAGCGGGCGGGAGTCGTGCCGTTTCCGGTATCAGATCATTTGCCTATAGAGTTAGATGTGCGCTTGCCTGATTCATATCATGATGACTAGAGGCTAGAGATGGCTGATAGAAAATAAAAAACCCGACGCTTTGAAAAAATTGTCGGGTTTTTTAATGGAAGCATAAGACTTAATGCTAAAGAAAAATCACTATTTGATTTTAGCTTCTTTATACATTACGTGCTTACGAACGACTGGGTCGAACTTTTTGATTTCCATTTTTTCTGGCATATTGCGCTTGTTCTTGTCAGTCGTATAGAAATGACCAGTACCTGCACTTGAAACTAAACGTATTAAATCACGCATTGTATATTCCCCTTAAACCTTTTCGCCACGAGCGCGTAGTTCGCTCAGGACAGTATCGATACCTTTCTTATCAATAATACGCATACCTTTTGCAGTTAGGCGTAATTTAACAAAACGGTTCTCACTCTCAACCCAAAAACGGTGAGATTGTAAGTTAGGCAAAAAACGACGACGTGTGCGGTTTTTTGCGTGTGAAACATTATTTCCTGCTACTGGGCGCTTGCCTGTAACTTGACATACTTTAGACATTGTAACCTTGCCTCCAACTTCTCAACGACCCTTGAAGGCACGTTAAAATAAATTCATATCGCCGGACTTTTTAAAGTCCTTACCAAAGAGCCCGCCTTTATACCAGAAAGAAAATCTAATCGCAAAGATTATCGTAATAAATGCGAAAGAAGCATCATATTTAATGCTTAAAATTTAATTAAGTAAGCCTTGCTCTGCAAAGCTCATTACTTTGTGGTCAGCAACAATCATGTGGTCGAGCACTCTAACATCGATTAACTCGAGGGCTTTTTTGAGGCGCTCTGTTATTTGAATGTCGGCATGACTGGCAGTGGTGGAACCCGAAGGGTGATTATGACAGAGAATGACTGCCGCAGCTCCTTTTTTTAGTACACTTTGCACAACTTCTCTGGGGTAAACCGATGCAGAATCTAAAGTGCCGCGAAAAAGTTCTTCGAAACCAAGGATTTTGTGCTGTGTGTCAAGGTATAGACATGCGAAGACTTCATATTGCTTGCCAGTTAATGCACTGCGCAGAAACTGTTTACTGGCTTCAGGGTTATTGATGAAGTCGCTTTCACACATTTCATTATGAAAATAGCGCTTATTCATTTCGAGTGACGCTTGTAGTTGGACGTATTTTGCAGGCCCCATTCCGGGAAAATCGCAAAAGTCATCTTTACTGCTCATGAGTAATGATTTGAGACTCCCGTAGTGACTAATGAGGTCTCGGGCAAGGTCTAATGCTGTTTTTCCGGGCATTCCAACGCGTAAAAAAATAGCTAAGAGTTCTGCATCGCTCAAGCTTGAGGCGCCATGATTCAATAGTTTTTCTCTAGGTCGTTCATTTACCGGCCAATCTGTAATTGCCATACTAAATCCTTTTAGTGTTTGTGTGAGAAGCGCTTTTTGACTTGCTTCTATCTATTTGCTGAAAAGCTAAGCGTTATGCCTTAATTGCATGCCAAGCAGCGTCGGCATAAAGTTCTCTGTGGTCTATTAAACCGCTTTTAGTCTTGCCAGCTAGCCAGCGTAAAGCAAAATCTTGAGAAGGGCCAATGATCAAAGCGTGGTAAACCTCAAAAGGAAGTTTTTTAACTTCGTTACACTCAATGTAAGGATAAAACCAGTCGCGCAGGCGGGTGAAATGAGTGCGTTTTTGTTGTTCGTGTTGTTCTTTCTGTTGGCTATTCTCGACTAAGCTTCGATATCGGAATACAAAGCGTGCCCAGTCTGGATTTTCGTCTATCCAGTCGATATAGCATTTTACAATCGCTTTAACGCCATCTTCTGCCGTTTTCGTATTCGATAGGGCTTTTTCTTGTTGTAAGCTGTGGTTGTTCATACCCGTTAAAAATAGCGCTACGACAATGCCATTTTTATTATTGAAGTGGTGATAGATGCTGCCGACACTCACGCCAGAAACATCTCGGATGTCAGCAATTGTAGTGCTTTCAACGCCTTTGTTAATAAAACATTTTAGCGCGCCGGCTAAAATCTGTTCTTTTGATTTATTCATAAATTAAGCAATTTAAAAGGTGATTAGAATATTGTTCTAGAATTTAGTTCTAGTATTGTGTAAAGTTTAGCCTGTCTTGTTACGAAACGAAAGGCAAAGCTGGTAAAAATCAAATCAGTTTTTAACATGAATTAAATAACCAAGGTGAACATATGAGCCAAGTATTAACTGCATTCAATCAGGCTGGTCCTGAACAGTTTAGCCAATTGATTTGTCAGATGGCACCCTATTTTTCGACGATTAACCCTGAATTTATTGACCTAAAGCCAGGTTATGCTGAAGCAAAGGTCGCTAAATGCCGTGAAATTCAAAATCATATTGGTACTGTGCATGCGATCGCTATGTGTAATTTAGCGGAGCTTGTAGCGGGCACCTTAACAGATGCTACGATCCCAGAAGGGGCTCGATGGATCCCTAAAGGTATGACTGTTCAATATCTTGCTAAAGCAAAAACAGATTTACGCGGTGTAGCGACATCGGAAGGTATTGATTTTAGTGAATCAGGCGACAAAGTGATTCGTGTTGATGTATTCGATACTGCTGACACGATCGTATTTCATGCGGATATTACAATGGATGTAAGAAGTTCATAATATATCATTAGCAAAGACAAAATACCTGCTGAAAAGGTGTAAGGGTCAAAGCTGTTCTATGGGTATAATGTGGTTATTGTATCTGAGAGAGCGCTTGCTTTTGTCTTATATCAATTCTATTGAAAGGTATTTTGTTTTTCTAATTACTGCATTACGAGGCACATATGGTAAATGACATTGAAATGACTGATCAACAGCGAACTGAAATTGAAGCCGCAGCTTTTCGACGCTTACTTAAGCACTTTGATGAACATAAAGAAGTGCAAAATATTGATTTAATGATTCAAGCAAATTTTTGCCGGAACTGCCTATCGAAATGGTATATGGCAGCAGCCAAAGACCAAAGTGTTGACGTTGACTATGATCAAGCTAGAGAGGCTGTGTATGGTATGCCTTATTCAGAATGGAAAGATAATCACCAACCAAAAGCGACGCCGGAACAGCTAGCGGCTTTCGAGGCGGTTCAAAAGCCTAAGTAAGTCATTTCTATATGGAGGGTATTGCATTTTAGTTGGGTGTTGCCATTTGCGCTGGATTTACTTTACGCTCGATTTCTATTCATCTTCGGGGAGTGCATACTTTTCACGAAAAGCGGCAAGTTCTTCTTGGATGATGTTGTAGGTCTTATCGATATTGTCTGCAATTTCGCCTTCTAGTACGCCCAAGCCATCTAGAATTTGGCGTGCTTCAGAGAAACCTGTATCAATACCACCTCCGATAATTTCAACAAATTTTTCTGCTTGCTCTTGTTCGCTGAGTTCGGGGTGTTGTTGCTGATAAAGTGAAAATAGGCCGATTGAAAAATTGAGAATACGGCCTGCCGTGGCTGCTGGTGATACATCTAGGCCACTTTCATAAGCGTTTTCAATGGCGTTCTCGCCAAGCTCTGTTTCTAGCTCTTTATTAATGCCCTCAATTGCGGCTTTATAAATAAGCGCTAAGGGTTCATTTTTTGTGCTAATACTGACGTCTTGGTGTGCTTGTAGGATAGCGATATTTAATTTCTGTTGAGGTGTTATCTGTTTTACTGGCTGTTCCGGCGTATGGTTATCGGAAACTGATTTTGTATTTCCTGAGCTGGTAGGTGGTTTTTCTACCGAGGATGATAGTGAATGGTTTGAATTGGTTGCTTGAAGCGGCATGAAAATACCTCATAAATAAGCTGGTATTGTTTAATTATTGATCATTTTTAGCGTATCAGCAACCCTATTTTTGGTAAGTAGTTATTTAATTACTTTTTGAGTGGGTGAATTAATTTATCAAGGCCTTCAATCTTTACTTCTAGCGTGAGTCCCATTAATAATCCTAGTTCGCCTGGTGGAAAGCCTTTTTGGCGGAACCAAAGTAAGTATTCTTCAGGTACGTCGATCATTCTGCGGCCTTGGTATTTTCCGAAGGGCATGGTGAAATTAGCTATTTTTACTAAGTGCTTTTTCTCAAACATAGGTTTATTTACCAAAGGGTGCGTCGTATGTCGGCGCACCCTTTTCGTTAGGTTTTTATTGTCGCAGTTAGCGATGCAAATTATGTATTAATCACAATACGCATCGCTTGCACTTCTAAGCCTGTTTTGCTGATATATTCCTGACACAGTTCTTTTTGCCCTTTCAGGAATTCGATTTCATCATCACGAATGAGTGGGTTTTTCGTTTGCAGTGTGACAAGGCGTTGGATTTCTGCGCCAAGTTGCCGCTCCATTGCTTGTTCTGCATCTTTTATTAAATCCGGTACGGCTTTTTTGGCAATGGTCTGCGCATGCGTGAGTAGTGTGCCAATCTCATTACGGATTTCTTTAATTACCGCATGAGCCATTGAGCGTTTTAAGCCTTTGCATAGTTCATTTAGTTGCGCATGAGGTAAGACCTCGCTTAAGTCTCGGCCAGTAATATTTACGACAATTCGTTGTGGCGATACAGGTAAAAAACGATCTAATTGCAGTGACTTCGGTGCCATGCTATTTAAGGCAAAAATGGCTTCTAAGAATAGGGTGCCAGGGTCGACACCATTTACCGAAATTGTTGAAAGTGCGGCATTACCCAGTTCGCCTGATAGGGTTTGTTCTATCAAGTCAGACACCATGGGGTGTTCCCAAGTCACAAACTCTACATCTTCACGTACAAGCGCTTTCATTCGATGGAATGTCAGCGTATTACCTTCATCACTTAAGCCGGGGAAGTGCTGTTCAAGCATATGTGCGCCGGGGTGGATGATTAAGGTTTGATCGGATTGGTGATCTTGCTCGACACCGTATAAATTGAACTGCCTTTCCATGTAACCGGACAATTCTGCGCTCGTTTCTTCAGACTCGATCTGATCGATTAACTCTGCTGCAAAAATAGGGTCGCAAGAGTTTAATTCTAATAAGGGATCTCGACCGGTCTGTAGGGTCGCCATCGCATCATCTCTATGCAGGCGAGCGCTATGAATAAAGTCTGTTGCTTCTTTACTATCAAAGTCCTTCTGATCTAAATATTGCGTAAGCTCGTCTTCAAAATACTCATAGATAGCGTAACCCGCAGCACAACTATGGGTGAAAGCGTCGAGTGCTTGGTCATACCAGTTGAATAAACCTTCTTGCATAGTCCCTATAATATAAGGAACATGGATTTGTATATCATGCTTTTGGCCGATTCGGTCTAAACGGCCAATACGTTGCTCAAGTAAATCAGGGTTGTCAGGTAAATCAAACAGAACTAAATGATGCGCGAATTGAAAATTACGGCCTTCGCTGCCAATCTCTGAGCAGATGAGTGATTGAGCGCCACCTTCTTCTGAAAAGTATGCCGCTGCGCGATCTCTTTCAATAATGCTAAGCCCTTCATGAAATGAAGCGGTTAGCATGCCTTCGCGCAGGCGCAAATAGGACTCTAGCGCGAGTGCCATTTCTGCTGATGCGCAAATGATCAGTACTTTGTCAGGCCTAGTTTTTTTCAAAAATTGAGTTAACCACATGACGCGGGGGTTGTTTTTTATCGCGACTTCAGCGTCTTCGCTCATGCTATCTTCGGTGTCATAAGATAGCGGTACAGGGTTTAAAATTCGGTCTGGAAAGCCTTTGACGGCTTGGCGTGTGTTACGGAATAAGATACGGCCAGTGCCGTGTTGGTCTAGCAATAATTGGATGGCTTGCGGAATCGATTGATACTTGGCATCGGATCCTAATAGCTTAGCGACACTTTCTGGCAACGCTGCATCTTCGGGCAAGGCTTGTAATTCACCGACTAAACTTGATACATCTTCGTAGTTTTGTTCTTGCTCAATAAACTCACTTAATGAGTGAAAGCGGTCAGGGTCTAATAAGCGTAAGCGAGCAAAATGGCTTTCAAGTCCTGCTTGTTCTGGTGTCGCAGTCAGTAGTAAAACGCCACGACTTTGCTCTGCTAATGCTTCGATACATTGATATTCAGGGCTGCTTTCTTCTTCAGACCAGTGTAAATGGTGGGCTTCATCAACGACTAATAAATCCCATTCTGCTTCGATAGCTTGCGCTTGTACAAATGCGTTTGAGACTAAAAAGTCTTGGTCGCATAATATTAACTGCTCGGTTTCAAATGGATTATCAATGCCTTCTTCAACGAGAGAGCTGAAGCGTTCACGATCAAAAATAGAAAATCGTAAGTTGAAACGACGTAGCATTTCAATCAACCATTGATGGATTAAAGTTGTTGGTACGACTATCAATGCCCGGTTAGCCAGTCCGTTATGTAATTGCGCGTGTAGAATCATACCGGCTTCAATGGTTTTACCTAGACCAACTTCATCGGCCAACAGGACTCGTGGTGCGTGGCGTTTGGCGACTTTGTCGGCAATATATATTTGGTGAGGGAGTAAGTTTGTACGTGAGCCTAATAGACCATTAATGGTTGATTGCTGTAAACGATGCTTATGCTGTAATGTTTCATAACGTAAGCGGAATGCGCGGCTACGATCATAATGACCACTAACAAGTCGTTGTAATGGTGATGTGAACTGAATAAAGCAGTTGAGCTCTACTTCGCTGACTGTTTCTGTTTTACCTTGGGCATTGAGGGCTTGGTATTCAATTAATTCGCCTGAGTCGTTAACAGATGTTACCGTGAAGTTTTGGTCATCATGCGTTGAAATGTCATCGCCTGATTTATACAACACTCGGCTGATGGGAGCATTCTCACTCGCATAGGTTCGGACCTCATTGGACGCGGGAAAACTGATGGTGACGCGTCGGTTTTCAAATTCGGTGATAATTCCAAGTCCTAATTTGGGTTCAGATTGACTGACCCATCGCTGGCCTACAGTAAATAACATTCAGTTAGTAGCTCTTTGGTAAAGTAAAAGGAGTGTACGATCAGTTTGATTTTAGCAACTTAGCTTCCATCAATACAGTTTCAATCAGTAAAAAATGGGGATAAATATGGTGTGTGGTGAAGTACATAATGTGCCAGAGAGCAAAGAGTATTTCTTTGAAGAAGGCTGTTTTATTTTAGAAATACTGAATACAGCTTCCGATCCTGATGTTTCGATTGCGAGGGCGCGTGTTGAATCCGGAAAAACAACTCGCTTTCATTGTTTGAATGGTGTGACAGAACGTTATGTTATTCAGCAGGGAAGTGGTCTGGTTTATATAGGTGATGACTCTGCGCAAGTTGTACAAACGGGTAGTGTGGTGGTAATTCCTGCAGGTGTTAGGCAGAAAATTTATAATACCGGTTCTGACGTACTGGTATTTTTAGCGATATGCTCGCCGCGCTTTACGCCAGAATGTTATGAAGATTGCGATGTTTAAAGTGATGCTTCTCGAAGGTGACAGTCGGGAGGTTAAGGAGCGGTGGTAAAGTATCTCGCTTATATGTGTTGTTTATTCACCACCGAACCCTAAGCAAAAGCTTAAGGCATCTGTATTTGGCTACTTGGTTCTCCAGGCATAACAATCTGTGATGCTTGTTGGCGGCGCATTTCTTGTAGCTCAGCCATTGTCTCTTCCAGTGATTTATTTGCAGCATCACCAAAGTTATTGACTACTTCGGTCAAGTTGCTACCTTTAATTTCAAAATTAAGGGGTAAAGGGCCTGCCGGGGTCATCATTTGTGTACCACCAAAATACAAAACAGAGCGAGCGTCATCAAACTCTCCCTCAGGCGTAACAGGCGTCATTCGTCGAATGGTGCCCACTTTTTGATCAGTGAAAACGTCTTCTTTATAAAGGTCTTCAATGTTCATTTTTATTTCAGGTGCGCCAGTATCAGGCATAGTTTTATTTCCTAAATTGTTATTGAATTGATTAGTCTTGGTCGTCTACTTTGACGTGTTGTCAGGTGGTCTGCCAAATACTCGTTAAAAATATAATGGGGGCGGTTAGTTTTTTTGCTAGTACGCAGGCGTTATGATTTTAATTTTGATCTAAAAAAACACGTAATGGCTGTATTTTATCGTACTGATTAGTCTGAATTAGCACTTCTATTAAATGACGTACTATTTTAACTTGCTGGTTTCGAGGTAACGTGTCTTTTTTTGCTTTGTTTGTCGTTTGGAGATTCTGTTTTTGAATCTGCGTCCAAGCGTTTTTTGTTAATTCTTTGAACTTGTTCAGCGCGTTTTCCTGGGTCAAATAAAACTCTGGATCTTGACCTAGCAGTGCGTGGGTATCATTTAACCAGAAAGAATAAATACGCTTTGCTTTCGTGTCTGGGCGGCCGGTAATGTCGGTGATTAAATTTACATACATGAATTGAAGCTTTTCAATGCAGGTTTTGCGTTGCAGGTTCGAGTCATCAATAGTATCCAGTAAAAGATTAACTCTTTGGAAAGTGTATTCGATAAGTTTAATCATTTTCTCGGATGTATTTAAATAATTAGAGGATTGTAACTCCTCCAAAAACAAATCTATTTTTGAGAAGAAGAGCTTTACCTGGCGTTGGCTGAATAAATTTTCCGGTTTACGTGTTAGCTCCGTAATTTGTGTTTTAAGCTGGCTGTAATCAATGGACTCGTTATCAAGAAAGGCTTTTAACACAAAGCGCTTAAATTGGTCAGTATCTTTTTCAATCAATTCCAAGCATTGTTTTGCTAGCGTTTGTTTATCTTGAGCTAAAAGATAAGCAAGAATTTTGCTTTTATCGGGGCCTTTTGAGAGGGCATTTATTTGCTGGGCATTCTTATTCGCGTGTAATGTTAAGCGAACGCAATGCTGACAAAAATCGAAACCATCAGAGTCGGGGCAATCACATGCGCCTTCGATTGTTTCTGTGTGATAGTGAATACTTACTTTGTGCCGATCAACGTTTGCACTTGCTTGCTTGTTTTTATAGTGGAAGTCGGTAATGGCATTTCTGGTATTACTGTCACTTTTTTGATTGAAAGTCGTAAAAGCTTGATCAAAGCGCACTTGTCCTGCAGTTTTGATTAAGAGTTCATGTGAAATGATCGTTTGTGTCATGAAGTTTGTGTGGCTTCAGTTGCCGCAACGATTTGCGCGGTTTCAAGATGTTGGCTATAAATAATGACTAATTGGCCATTCACTAACGCCGCTTTTACTTGCTGTTGTCTATTTCCCAAAGGCTCATCACAATCATTTAAGCCCCAGTCACGTAAGCAATATTCATCGACAAGGTTATTTATTGCTTCTTCACTTAACTGTTCTGGGTCTATGATCATGGTAAGCCTTTTGTTTATAAACCTATGATTTTGAGAGCTTCGCACTAACGCGAATACGTGGTTTTGATTTTATTGACTTTACGTTGACTATTTTAGCTTCCATAGGTTGCACTTTTTGTATGACTTGCTTTGTTGAAGTTGCTTTTTGGGATGCTAATATATCTATTTTTGTTGTTTTTATTTCGTTAGATGTACTTTGTTTTTTTCCTGTTGCTGTTTTTGTAATTGCTGTTTTTTTGCGAGTAGGCGCGACTCTTGATACTGAGACAGGCACACCGTTTAAGGCTGATGTTCCCGTTAATTTATCAACAAACTGGTCGTCCGTCAGGTCATTCACACTAACGCCAGGCCGCTTTGACGCGATGGAAAGTAGTGTGTTTTTACGATTGTGTCCCCATCCATGTGGAATACTGATTACGCCTTCCATTATATCTTTGGTAATTTCTGTTTCTATTTCGACCTTGCCTACACGGCTTGTTACTTTTGCCATATCGCCATTGTTTAGATCTAGGCGGGCGGCATCTTCAGGATGAATCATCATCGTGCAGCGACTTTTACCTTTTACCAAACGATGACTGTTATGTAGCCATGAGTTATTAGAGCGAACATGTCGGCGTCCGATCAATAAAAGTTCGTCTTGGTTTTTCTCAGAATTCAACTCTTCTGCACGCTTACGCAGGCGACTCATGTCTTTCAAAAAGGTCGACGGTGCAAGTTTGATACGTTTTTTAGGTGTATAAAGTCGGTCGGGTAAGCAGGACTGTAAAGAGCCTAAATCGATACCGTGTGGATAGTTCTGTAAGGAGCTGACACATAAGCCTTTGCTTAAACCTCGATTAGGGCTTCCGTATGGGCTTAAATCAAGAAATTTACGTAAAGGATGTCTGGGTTCAACAATACCTTGCAGAATGTCCGTTAATAAAACACCTAGTTGAGAGGTTCCTGGGATTTGAGTCCCATAAGGACCTGTGCGTAAAATTATGTCGAGTATTCCATCAGGACCCAATCGCTTTAGTACTTGATAGGATGCTTCTTCTTTTAGTTTAGAGGTGAAGTCATGTCCGCTTAGACGGCGTTTTAGTTCGAGTAATATTTGCCAGTCATGGCGAGCGTGCTTGCCTGCATCGAAGAGCGCGGGAGAATATTTGGCAACATTTCTAACGCCGAGAATATTAAAAGCTAAATCATAATGAGACTGTTCTAGTGGGCCGGTTGGCGGCAAAATAATATCTGCATGGCGAGACGTTTCATTGAGGTAAAAGTCAATGGATACCATGAAGTCGAGTGATTTGAAGGCTTTGTCTAGTCGGCGGCCATTCGGGCTACTTAATATAGGGTTTCCTGCCAGAACAATCATTGCTTTAATTTGCTTGTCATCTTCTAATAGAATTTGGTCAGCCATGGTGCTTGCAGGCAGTTCGCCACCAAACTCAGGTAGGCCTGTTTTACTTTGATAATGATTTGCATGGCCTTTTTGGCCAGACAAGGCCCCTAATTCAACGATGTCGGCAGCAGGCTTGGTAAACATTAAACAACCGCGCTCATCTAAATGGTTCGTGATGATGTTGATGACATAAGCTAGCCAAGTTGCAATACCACCAAATTCTTGTGTTGATGTTCCCATTCGGGTGAATAAGCAGGCACGAGGTGTACTTGCTAACTTTCGGGCAAGCTCTTTGATTTTAAGTGTTTTGATACCTGTGATTGAACTAACGTTGGCGGCAGAGTAGTCAGAACAAAGTAGTTGAATTTGGGCAATGTCATCAAGGAGAGAATGTAAACGGCCTTGTTCGATGAGGTCTTCATTAAATAAGGTATGAAGAATACCGAGCATTAGAAAAGCATCAGTGCCAGGTTTAATAAATAAATGCTGGTCAGCAACCCGTGTTGTTTCTGTTTTACGCGGATCGATCACAATCACTTCACCGCCACGTTTAGAGATGTTTTTAAGGCGAGTTTGATAGTCCGGTGCAGACATTAGGCTACCGTTTGAAGCAGCAGGGTTGCTTCCAATTAAAATAAATAAATCCATATGATCAATGTCAGGAATTGGAAATAACAATTGGTGGCCAAACATTGCAAGATTAACTTGCATATGTGGTAGTTGATCATTGGATGTTGCGGAAAACTTATTGTGTGTGCGCAGTGCTTGTAATAATGGCGGGCCAAAAAGTATATTGCCATGGTGATGCGTATTTGGGTTGCCTAAATAAGCGCCTACAGCATGACGGCCATATTCTTTTTGTGTGTCTTTAATTTTATTAGCAACAATATCAAATGCACGGCCCCATGAAATTTCTTTCCAGCCATCTTTGGTTTTAAGTTGGGGGGTTTTTAGGCGGTCGGGGTCTTCATGTATATCTTTAAGCGCAAGTGCTTTAGGGCAAATATGACCTTTACTTAAGGGGTCGTTAGGGTCACCTTTTATTGAGGTGATTTGTTCATCTTCAACCTTGATGGCAATGCCACACATAGCCTCGCATAAGTTACAGGTTCTATAATGAGTATATGAGTGATCGTTTTTCATTGAGGCCTCTAGCTATTATTTTTTTAAAATGCTGATTAAAGCGGCATGTGTGAATGTTGTTGTAAGTTGATTATATTCAGGTTTCATTTATGAAGTCCATCTTTTAACCTAGGTGCCTGTTCTCGGACAGGCACCTAGGCTTGTTTCAAATGAATTTGCGGGATACTGTTTACGTGGTCGTAAAATTTAAATATCAAGAATAGCCGATCTTAAATAGAGTACAAAAGGTGAATAAAAAGATATGAGTAATAAAAGCATTGTAATCACTGGGGCAAGTGACGGTATAGGTAAAGCGCTGTCCTGGGTCATGGCCGCGCGAGGCTACAACTTAGGCTTAACTGCTCGGCGTATCGAGTTATTAGAAAAACTCAAAGATGAGATTCAAAAAGAATATCCATCTATTATTGTGTGTGTGCAAGTCATGGATGTGACTGATTATGAACAGCAAGAAGCCGTTTTGGCTGCTTTGCATCAGCAGTTAGGAAAAATCGATATTTTGGTGGTGAATGCGGGTATTGCGATCGCAGGAAAAACTGGGCTTATGCCTTTGTCAGATCAACTTGCCGTCATTAATACGAATTTAAATGGCGCGATTGCAACCGTCGCATCTGGCTTAAAAATATTTCGCCAGCAAGGTCATGGGCACCTTGTTGCAACCTCTTCTATTGCAGCCTTTCGGGGGCTTTCGCGGAACGCTGCTTATTGTGCATCCAAATCCGGTTTCACCACCTTTATGGAGGCAGTGCGAGTAGAAACCTATAAAGAGAATATTGACGTGACTGTTTTACACCCAGGATACATTGATACAGAGATTAATCGAGGTTTAGCAAGTCGACCCTTCGTCATTGGTGTTGAAAAAGGGGCAAGTATTTATGCAAACCTGATTGAGCGTAAAGTCGCTTCTTCAACCGTGCCTAAATTTCCATGGAATATGGTCGGACCATTATTGAAAGTGTTGCCAACAAGCTTGATTGCAAAGATGTAGCGCAAAGCATCTCCACTCTATAGAGAAAATCCTTTATAATCGTCCATCATTTTTTGGCTGTACAGATAACTGTCGTGACTTTAGCCTGACTTTAGCGAGGCCTCAATAGAGGAAGTAATATGAATTTTTCATCTTTAGGCCTAGCGCCCGAAATTCAACAGGCGATTGAAGTCTGTGGTTATACTGATATGACGCCGGTCCAGATTCAGGCGATTATTCCCGCACGTCGTGGCAAAGATATCTTAGCGAATGCACAAACGGGCACTGGCAAGACGGCAGCGTTTGCTTTACCAATTTTACAACAAATGGTCGAAAAACCTAAAGATACGATGTCTGGTAGCCCACGCGCCTTGATCTTGTCTCCCACACGTGAGCTAGCAGAACAGTTAGCGCAAACGATTGCTTCCTATGCCCAATTCTTACCACTTAGTGTAACTGCCTTGTATGGCGGTGTGAAAATGGGCGGTCAAGAGAAAAAATTAAGGGCGGGTGTCGATGTGTTAATTTCAACACCGGGACGTTTGCTCGAGCATATAACACAGTGCAATGTAAACTTGGCAAGTGTTGAATTTGTCGTACTTGATGAAGCCGACCGAATGTTAGATATGGGGTTTATTACGGATGTACTCGCAATAATGCAGCCTATTCCGAAACCACGTCAAACATTATTATTTTCTGCGACCATCTCGCCTTCAGTAAATGAACTAGCGCATAAAATTTTAAACCAGCATGTAGAAGTACGTGTTGCAAAACAAAGTATGACGGCTGATACCGTCGAACACGTCATGTATCCGGTTGAAGAGAAACGCAAGATTGAGCTCTTTATGGAGCTGCTGGATGAGAATAATTGGTTCCAAGTGTTGGTTTTTACCAGCACTAAAGAACAAGCCGATAAGTTAATGGCTATTTTAAAGTTAAATAAAATCGATGCGGCGGTTTGTCATGCAGATAAAAGCCAAGGCTCTCGACGCCGAGCTTTAGCAGATTTTAAGTCGGCAAAAATTCAGGTGCTCATTGCGACAGAAGTGGCCGCGAGAGGTTTGGATATTCAAGGTTTAGAATATGTGGTGAACTATAATTTACCTTACCTGGCTGAAGATTATGTACACCGAATTGGGCGTACTGGGCGAGCAGGAACGAAAGGGCATGCTATTTCTTTTGTGAGTCGGGAAGAAGAGCGTTCACTCGATTTAATAGAGAAGCTTATAAATAGCCGTGTAAAACGTATTTCTCGCGCAGGTTTTGAGGTTGGAGACCGTAAATCACTACTGAAAAATCTTGAAGAAACCCCAAGGCCGGGTCGTACAAACAAAGCCAGCCAAACCAAGATAATTCGTGACAAAGTGAGTAAAAGTAAAGGGCGAAGCAAGAAGCGATAGCTCATCGAATCCCTTGTCGGGGCGTTAAGGATTTAAATTTTTTGGTTCATTCCTACAAATTTTGATAAAATACGTCTCCTAATTTTCAAACCAGCATGGCTACGTTATAAGTACGTTGCGATAGCGCTGGAATATAGTGGTGGTTCTACCGCCTTTTTAAGCAAATGAGGTTTATATGTCTAAGCAAGATTCTGTTGTGATCGTAAGCGGTGTTCGTACACCTATGGGCGGCTTTCAAGGTAGTCTTTCAGCCGTTACAGCGCCTGAACTCGGTTCTATTGTTATTAAAGAAGCTGTCGCGCGATCAGGTCTTAAGCCAGAAGACGTACAAGAAGTTATCATGGGTTGTGTTTTACCTGCTGGTCTTAAGCAAGGCCCTGCTCGTCAAGCAATGCGTCAAGCAGGCTTGTCCGATGAAACGGGTGCAACCACGATTAATAAATTATGTGGTTCGGGCATGAAAGCAACCATGCTTGCACATGACTTAATTAAAGCCGGTACAAACGACATCATGGTTTCAGGTGGTATGGAGTCGATGACTAATTCGCCTTATCTCTTGCCGACAGCACGTAAAGGTTTCCGTATGGGGCATGGCGACCAGGCTAAAGATCACATGTTTTTAGACGGTCTTGAAGACGCTGAAACCGGTCGACTAATGGGCTCTTTTGCACAAGATGTTGCTGACAAGAAAGGCTATACGCGTGAGCAGATGGATAACTATGCGATCGAGTCTTTAACGCGAGCAAAATCAGCGATTGAAGCGGGTCAGTTAACGGAAGAAATTGTTCCTGTCACGATTAAAACGCGTCGCGGTGAGTCGGTTGTTGAGCAAGATGAGCAGCCTTTCAATGCAAATATTGAAAAAATCCCAAGTCTGCGTCCTGCATTTGCAAAAGATGGAACAATCACGGCAGCAAACGCTTCTTCTATTTCTGATGGTGCGTCTGCACTTGTGCTAATGAGAGAAAGCGAAGCTGAAGCCCGTGGCATCAAGCCAATGGCGCGTATTGTTGCGCATACGACGCAATCTCAACACCCAAGTGAATTTACGCTTGCTCCGGTTGGCGCAATTGAAAAGCTATTTACTAAAACGGGTTGGACGAAAGATGATGTTGATCTTTATGAGATCAATGAAGCGTTTGCAATGGTGGCAATGCTACCGATTTTAGAGCTTGGCCTAGATCCTGAAACGGTTAACATCTTTGGTGGTGCTTGTGCACAAGGCCACCCTGTTGGTTCAACGGGGTCTCGTATCCTAGTTACCTTAATGAATGCGCTTAAGATTAAAGGCAAAACCAAAGGTGTTGCAGCACTTTGTATTGGTGGTGGTGAAGCGACTGCTATGGCGATTGAATTGGTTTAGCCATTCTTTTAATTCGCCGCTTCTGCTTGGTGATACTTCATCACCAAGCAGTTCTCTCTCTTATTTTTATAGCTTCCCTTTCTTTTCTAACTTCTCCATTCTAGTCAGTGTCCATAAACCCGCGTACTTGTTAAAACTGTTCTGCGCGTAATTCAGTGCGATTAAAAATCCGACCGACCCATCCAAAAAACCGCCTCGAAGTAGATAAATTTGAATAAATGTCCAAAAACTTCTCAGAATAGGGCTAATCAAGGTATGGCAACGCTTACCTTTAGCAAAATACTTTTGGCTACCTAACCAAGCGTAGTTCGCACTTTTATCAAGCGCATGACCATAGTTTCGACTGGTAAAGTGTAGTAATCGTCCCTTCAAAGTCACCGTTTCACCAGGGGCATGTAGAATTTTTTCATGTACTTGAGCGTCGGTAAATGAAGCGCCGTCCCGCCAAACCATGCGTAATGGTGAGCGAGCGCTACGACCATGATCTAGCCGCTTGTTATAAATTGTGACACCCCAAGGCATTTGTATTGCAACTTTGTTTCCTCTCGGCTCGCTCAACAGCTGACGTACACTTTCTTGTAACTCAGGGTCTAAGGCTTCATCGGCATCAATGGCTAGAACCCAGTCATATTGTGCTTTTTCTAATGCTCGCTGTTTTTGAACGCCATAGCCAGGCCAATCTGTTTCAAACACTTGATCGGTATATTGGCGAACAATATCCAAGGTGCCATCGGTACTACCGCTATCGAGTACAATAATTTCATCTGCCAGGTCTTTTATCGACTCTAGGCAGCGACTAATCCGGTCCGCTTCGTTTAAAGTAATAATGGTCACGGAGAGGCTGTATTGTTTACTTGTCATAATGTAAAAATCTTTTGTTGGAGCTGCTTAAAAGTAAAGTTCTTGACTTCAGGGTCTTTGATTAAAGTTTAAAATATTTCAATTTTTTTCTGATTTTAAATTTGCGAACTAAATTAAGAGGTTTCTTCTTTAGGCCAATATGACCTGTATTTATAAACCAATCAACAGCGTCTAAAACCCTTTCACTGGCATGCCCATCTGTATCTGGGTGAATGTCGTTTGTGTACGAACTAATTTCATTCATTAACTCTTGCGGGCGCGTTAGGGCATGCTCAATGCTATTTTCGATTTTATCTGTTGATTCAATATTAATGAGGTGTTTACCATTAAAGAGTGTTTTATAGGTAACAACCGGTTTTTGTAGCATTAAAAATTCGGAAATAATTGATGAGGTGTCGCATAACATCGCATCGGCTTCTTGTAGTGCCGAAAGTACCTGTTCATTTTCAATAAACCGTAAGTTTGGTCCTTCCAGTGAACGATACGCTGCAATCGTTTCTTCTGCCATTTTAGGGTGTAATGTTACTAACCAGTTCCATTTTCCTGTTTGAGATAAGCGTTTAATCTCTTCAAATACGTGTGGCGCCGCCGTGATTTTAGTCGAAAACGTCGATGCAAAAAGTACGGTTGGGCGCGTTGACGTTTGTGCTGGTTTTGCTTTGAATAACGGGTCTAATTTAGGCCAACCCGTTTGTACGATGCGAAAGAAACCATGTTCATTAGCTAATTTGTTAAAACGATCTGTTGTACTTGGCCCTTGAGGACAGTAAAGATCAAAAAAACCTCGAATGTTAAAATGGCTCAAACCGCGCTTTCCGGTGAAAAAACCGTGAAATACACCGACTTTTACACCTGGGAAAAAATGCGGTACCACATTGCCTGGCACAAACACTGCGCACGGGTTGTAGGCTTTTACTTGTTCGGTTGTGAGAAGTTGGTACTCATTAGCATTTAATAAGTTTTCATTTGCTTCGTTGCCACCAATAAACCAACTAACCTCATCTCCTCTCGCCCAAATAGCCTCCTGAATAGGGCGCAAAATTGCGTAGGAATAATTTTGTTCAATATACATGAGATAGCGTTTAGGGCTTGAAGCCATTAGGTCTGCCTGATTACTGAAAGTGCTAGATTAATGGGAAGATAAAATAGCATAAAATAACACAATCTGCGCTAACCAAGGCGAATAAAGCAGATGAATAAAGGATAGGAATAAAGATGGCGACGAAATCAGCCACAGTTTATAATTCAAAAAACTCAAACCTGTAAATAGAGCAAAAGCTTTCTATGTTAAAAACTTTCGTAATCAATCTTGCTGGGTCGGATGAACGTTGGGAAACCACGAGTAAACGATTAACCGAACTTAAGGTCCCTTTTGAACGTTTTGAGGCAGTTGATGGCAGAGTTTCACCTCACCCTTTGTTCGAAAGGCATGATGATAAGCTGCGTCAGAAATATAGAGGAAGGGCGCTTTCAGGCGGTGAGTTAGGCTGTTTTGCTTCGCATTTTTTGTTATGGCAGCGCTGCGTTGAGTTGAATGAACCCATTGTGGTGATGGAAGACGACATCATCATAAGAGACTCGTTTCCAGATGCGGTAAAGGTGGCAGCCGAGAATATATCTAGATTGCCGTATTTACGCTTTTCAGGTATCCATTTGAAACGACGTCCGTATAAAATAATTGATCGTTTAGGTGATTTTGATTTAGTCGATCATATACGTGGCCCAGCTGGCACACAATCTTATGTAATAAGCCCTCAAGCAGCTAAAACATTTATTCAACACGCTGACGTGTGGTTCTTGGCGGTAGACGATTATATGGACCGGTATTGGCAACACCATATTAATTGCTACAGTCTAATGCCCTTTCCTGTTGGTTTGGCTGATGTAGAAACAGACATGGTAAGACCTAAAAAAGCGACGAGATCGCTAAAGGTTAAACTAGTTAAGGCTGGGTATGGGGTGTTGGAGTCATTAAGACGAAATCGGTATCGGATTCGAAACAATAAGGAGTTATAGGTGTCTTCTAGACCGCTAGTTAGTGTTTATATTACAACCCATAAACGAGTAGATTTGCTTGCTCGTGCAATTGATTCTGTTTTGGCTCAGTGCTACCGTCCAATTGAAATTATAGTTGTGGATGATGCATCTAAAGATTCTACGATTGATCTACTGAAAAAATATGAAAAAGCGTTATCTGGTAAGAGTGACTTAACTTTTTGTTACTTTGAGCACCCTGAAAATAAAGGAGCGTGTGCAGCAAGAAATTATGCGATTGAAACTGCCAAAGGGCAGTTTATTACCGGCTTAGACGATGATGATGAGTTTTTTCCATTTCGAATTAAACAAATGGTAGAAAATTGGGATGATAAATATTCAGCGCTATGCTCATCGATAGAGGTTGATGATGGTGGTGGAAAAATTTCTTATCTAGATAGGGAAGTTGGTGAAATTACGCTCAATAAGTTGCTAAAAAGAAATGCAGTAGGTTCACAAATTTTCACGAAAACTTCAAATCTACGCGCAATAGAAGGATTCGATATCGCTTTCCCTGCTTGGCAAGATTATGAATGTTGGATTCGGATAATTGATAGGTTTGGACCAGTTTTAAAATTGAAAGAACCTAGTTACCGATTTCATCGAGGTCATGATAAACCTCGTATAACAAGTGATAATAGAAGCTTGGAAGCTATACAACTGATCATCCAAAAGCATGGGCATAGGCTGAACCCACACCAAAAGCGACGGCTTAAATATAAAGAGCTAACTGCCGACAAACGTTCTTATCGTGATTTAAGAGACTGGTTGCCTGCTATGACGCTAAGAACTGCGCCAAGGATACTTAAAAAATGGGTTAAGGCTGCATTTAATTAATTACTTATATAAAGATGAAGCTGTGATTTAGTTTTATTTACAGCTTTCATTTACTACTTGCATATATTTTTGTTGAAATACCTCTGGAGAAAAGTTTTCTACATAAACTTTGTTAGCTTCAGTGCCTATAATATTTAAATCTATTTGGCCGCAGTTGATCAAATTCATTTTTTTAGAAACCCCCAATGCTTCTCTTGATGAGTACATTATATTTACATGATCTTCAAAAAAAAGCTTCGAAGCTTCTGTTTCGGCGGTTAAAACGGGTAAAGAGAGTGCGCAAGAGTCGACAATTTTATTAATTAAAACACTTTTTGCTTTATTGCTCGTACCAAACAACCCTATGGATACGACCTGATGAGATAACAAAAAATCAGGTAGCTTACCATTTTTGAAAGTATACTCATGATTGAATATAACTTTCTCTTCTATGCCAAGTTCCTTAACGAGCTGTTGGAATTTTTTAGATTTTTTCTCAATATCACCAAAAATCCAAAGCTTAGCATTTTTATTATCACTAAGATTAAAACCATTAATTAAGTTTTCAAGTCCGTGAAGGGGGATGTATGTTCCCCACCAGCAGTAGTTGATTGTATGAGGATCTTCTATCTGTTTATTTATATTGGTAATAGGGTCAATTACTAAAGGTATTGCACGGATTTTATGGTCTATGTTTTTAGACATATAGGGCTTATAAAGCACGACTTCAGCGTCATTTAAACAAACAATATGTGTAGAGAAATATGTAAATGCTTTATCGTAGAAAAGCTCGATACTTGCTCTCCAAGTCCCCGCTTGAATGCTTTTTGTATCATTGATACTGCTGTCGTACCGACTAATATAGTATTCGTAGATAACTTTTTTTCTTGCCAACCTTGCAATTAGTACATCTAATAATGAGTATTTATTGGTGTTCATCGGGAGAACAATTAATTGAGTAGAGCAAAGAATAAGCAAAATTCGTAAAGGGAAAAATGTTATGAAAAGAAACGGTCTAATTAATTTTACTAACAATTTATTCCATGTTCTCGGTAACTCCATTTTCCAAGGTAAATAAATAATTGTTTTTTTATTGTCTGCTAAAGCTTTTAAAATATTTTGAGCTCTATAAGATCCTATGATTTTACCTGATATAAATATCATACATTTACTAACCATTTAAACATGAATTTAATACCGTGATATATTAATTTTTAGTGACAATTATTTGTTAAATGAACTTCAGTGATCGGATAATTTATTATATATCTTATTAATTCCATCACGTATTTCAACTATTGGAGTGAAGGACTTAAACTCACTAGATTTTAGTGGCTCCATAACCTCTCTTTCCCTATATTCTCTTACGCCAAAACTAACCGGAATTACTATATTTAACTCACACTCTATAAGTTTTACTAATTCCTTTAAAGTGTATTCATCTTTATTAATAAGATTGTAGGCCTCCATTTTATTTACTTTGGGGATTTGAATAATTGAGGCAAAGATTGCACTGCATACATCACTGATATGGGTAAGATTAATTCGTTGCTCACCTGGGCTCATATTTAAACGCTCTTGCTTAATGCCTGCATTAATGAGCAATTTAACTAATTTCATACGTTCATCGCTTTCGCCATACGTATCATTTAGTCGTAACGATATTGCTGAGAAGCCCTCAGCATCACAATAATAGGCAATAAAATCTTCAAACGCCTGTTTTGTCGCGGCATATAAGTTAACAGGCCTTTGCTCCTCTCCTTTGTAGCCTTGCCAAGCAGTACCAATATTTATTATTTTTTTTGCGCCGCAAGTTCGCATTGCTTCTAATAAATTCAAACCATACTGAAGGTTTGAATTTATTAAACTTGGTAAGTCGGAGTCTTTATGTTCTGCAACAAAATAGGATGCAGTATGTATGACTATTGTCTTTTCATTCAAACCCACTTGTAAGGATTCGACTGAACCATCATACTCAACGACTTTACAGTTAAGCCCCACTAATTTATCAGATAGTCCTCCACTACGAATAACTGCAATGACGTCTTGATCATTATCTAAAAATTTCTTTACTAAATTTGAACCAAGAAAACCATTAGCGCCAGTGATTAAAATATTATTCATAGTTAAACTCACTTTGATAAGATTCAAAGGCAATCAAATTAAGGTCTCGGTCGGAAATGATAACTTTAGAATGATCAATTGGGAGCTCTATCCCACAAGAAAAAAACTCTATGCCTCCGTCAGTATTAGGGTCATAACTATAATCTGTTTTATAAATCATTAGAGAGTCATTCTCCAAACTTAAAAATCCATGAGCTATACCTATAGGTAAAAATAGTATTAAAGTATTTTTTTCGTTTAGCTCTATAGATAAGTGCTTACCATAAGTTGGAGACCCTAAGCGAACATCTACAAAAAAATCTAAAACTGCACCTTTAGGGCAATATACCAGCTTGTTATGAGCAGAAGGAGGGGATTGAAAGTGAAGCCCTCTAAGAACATCTTTTTTAGAAATAGAGTAAAACTCTTCTTTTAAATCGATATCTAAATTATATTTACTTAGTGTCTCCCAATGAAATGTTTTGGTAAAAATACCTCGATCATCCTTAAAAACGTTTGGTGTGATTTGGTAGCAGCCCGGAATTTCTAACTCTTTAATATTCATATTATAAAGGCTGACAGTTTTGTCAGCCTGCCTTCATTAGATTAAAAATTCAAACCAAAAAACTCTTCAAACTTACTCACAATATAATCAAGGTGATCGTTTGTTAAGCCAGGGTAAACACCCACCCAAAACGTTTGGTTCATGATGCGATCTGTAACGGTTAAGTCGCCATGGACTCTATATTCAATGTTTTCAAAGTATGGTTGGCGCGTTAAGTTGCCAGCAAACAACAAACGAGTTCCTACTTTCGCCTCATCCATAAACTTCAATAATTCAACACGCGTTACCCCCGCGGTCTCTTTAAGAGTGATGGGGAAACCAAACCATGAAGGGTCAGAGTTTTCAGTCGCTTCCGGAAGCTCTAAAAATTCTTCACAAGAAGCCAAAGCAGCTTTTAAATATTTAAAATTTACTTTACGAGCCTCGACAAATTGCTCAACACTGTCCATCTGAGCCAAGCCGCATGCAGCCTGCATATCAGTTATTTTTAAGTTATAGCCTAAGTGTGAATAAGTGTACTTATGATCATAGCCTTGAGGTAATGAACCTAATTGCTGATCGAAACGCTTTCCACAAGTATCATCACAACCTGGTCCGCAGTAACAATCGCGACCCCAGTCACGAAATGACTCAATAAGCGTACTTAACTCTGATGACTTCGTTAAAATCGCGCCACCTTCACCCATGGTGATATGATGCGCTGGATAAAAGCTGACGGTCGCAATATCACCAAAGGTGCCGACCATTTCACCGTTATAAGTTGAACCTAAAGCATCACAACAATCTTCAATCAACCAAAGATTATACTTATCAGCAACACGCTTTACTTCATTAAGATCGAAGGTATTGCCAAGCGTATGGGCAATCATAATGACTTTGGTTTTATCGGTAACAGCTCCTTCAATTAATGATGCATTGACGTTATAAGTTTTATTATCAACGTCAACAAATACCGGGATTAAGCCATTTTGTATTGCTGGGTTTACCGTTGTAGGGAAGCCCGCAGCCACCGTAATTACTTCGTCGCCAGCCTTTAGTGCTCTCTCACCAAGCTTTGGCGATGTCAGTGCGGTAAGCGCTAAGAGGTTCGCTGATGAGCCTGAGGTAGTGGTGAGTACGTGAGGTAAACCGAAGTATTCACCAAGGCGTTTCTCAAAAGCTTCATTATAACGCCCTGCAGTTAACCAACCGTCAAGCGATGCGTCAACCATATATTTCAGTTCTTTTGCGCCAAGTACCTTACCTGAAGGCGGAACAATGGTTTCTCCTGCAGTAAATGCTTTTGGCGCGTATTCTAGCTCGGCATATTTATCTACCAGTGCTGCGATTTCTTTACGTAGTGCTTCTTTTGACATTAGTTTAAACCTATTTAAGCATTCATATATTCTTTAATTTCGGTCAACGTATGCTCTCGCATATTCGTTTTAGCTAACCACGCTTTGTGCCACTGTGTAATTTTACATAAGGTCGTATTTAGATCCCATACAGGGTGCCAGTTCAATCTCATTTTTGCCTTAGAGCAATCAAGTTTTAAGTAATGCGCTTCATGTGGGTGCTCACCTTCACTTAAAAACCAATTAGCGTCCTCTCCCCAATTAGTCGAAAGCGTTTCAACAATTTTTTGAACGGGTTGGGCATCTTCATCTTTAGGACCAAAGTTCCACGCTTCTGAATACTCAGCCCCTTCGGTATATAGTTTTTCAGCGATCGCTAGATAGCCAGAAATAGGCTCTAAGACGTGCTGCCAAGGACGTATTGCATAAGGGCTTCTTATTTCTACGGCCCTGCCTTCTTGAAAGGCTAAAAGAATATCCGGTATCAATCGGTCTAAGGCCCAATCACCTCCGCCGATCACATTTCCTGCGCGAACCGAAGCGAGCCCAACGCCATGCTCAGCATAAGCAGCAGGGTTGAAAAATGACTGCCGAAATGAAGAGGCAACTAATTCTGCGCAGCCTTTACTGTTGCTGTATGGGTCATAACCACCCATTGGTTCATTTTCACGATAACCCCAAGCCCACTCTTGATTCTCATAACATTTATCACTAGTGATATTTACTATGGCCCTGACACCTGAAACTTTACGGCAAGCCTCTAACAAATGAACGGTGCCCATGACATTCGTTGAGTAGGTATCAATAGGAATGTCATAGGATAATCGCACCAAAGGCTGAGCCGCCATATGAAAAACTATTTCTGGCTTAAATGCATCAATACTCTTAAATAAGGTTTGAAAATCACGAATATCAGAGATCTCTGATTCCATTCCTAAGCCGATGTCTGCTTCTACATATAAACTTGGTACAGTGGGAGGGGATAACGAGTAACCTTTTACGATAGCACCCATCTCTTGGAGCCATAAAGACATCCACCCGCCTTTAAAGCCTGTATGGCCAGTTAGAAAAACACGCTTACCTTTCCAAAAATCGATATTCATCGTCTGCACCATTATTACCAAACTTTCCACGGAGCTTTACGCGAAGTCCAAAGTTCCTCTAAGTGGGTTTTATCCCTAAGCGTATCCATAGGTTGCCAAAAACCATGGTGTTCATAAGCCATCAATTCGCCATCTTCAGCTAGTTGCTTTAAAGGATATTGTTCCCACGTTGTCGAGTCATCTTCAATATAATCAATTACTTTTGGGGACAGTACAAAAAAACCGCCATTTATCATGGCTCCATCGCCTTTCGGTTTTTCTTTAAAACTATTTACTTTACCTGCAACAATATCTAATGCGCCAAAGCGTCCTGGAGGGTAAGTGCCTGTTAAAGTCGCCAGTTTGCCATTTTTTTTATGGAACTCAATTGTTTCAGCAATGTTCATGTCGCCGACACCATCACCATAAGTAAAACAAAAAGCCTCTTCATTTTGTAGGTACTTAGCCACCCGCTTAAGTCGGCCGCCTGTCATTGAGTCATCACCTGTATCGACTAAAGTGACCTTCCAAGGTTCTGCTCTTTTATGATGAACTTCCATGCTATTTTCTTGCAAATCGAATGTTACATCTGACATATGCAGAAAGTAATTCGCGAAGTATTCTTTAATCACATAGCCTTTATAACCACAACAAATAATAAAATCGTTCACGCCATGAGCAGAGTACATTTTCATGATATGCCATAAAATAGGCTTACCACCTATCTCTACCATCGGTTTTGGTTTTAAGCTTGTTTCTTCACTTAATCGGGTGCCTAAACCACCCGCTAAAATTACAGCTTTCATGAACAGCCTCTAGTCATATTAATTTGATGGCAAAAACGCATCAGAATAGAAATTTTCGGATTTTAATCCATGTTTAATTAAAAGTTTTTGTGCATCGTGAATCATTTGTTCAGAGCCGCATGCATATACTTCAAATTCACACATATTAGAATGTCTTTGAGTAGCAGCTTGTTGAACATATTTAACTGGCGTATTTGAGGCAGATGACAACTCACTTTCCAAAGATTGGTTTTCACGGGACAATACTGAAACAAAATGTATATGGTCGTATTGTGTTGCCCATGTCACCGGTAAGTCGCTATACAGATCCTTAGAAATCCGTCCGCCCCAATAAATGTATATTTGCCTTTTAGACCCAGATTGTAACAAACTTTCGACCATCGATTTAACTGGTGCAAAGCCAGTGCCGGTACATAAAAAGATTATTGGAGATGGGGTGTCTCTAAGGAAAAAAGTTCCTAATGGCGCATAGAATCTAAGTAATTGGTTATGTTGTAATTGATTAAAAAGAAAGTGACTAAATAGACCCTTTTCAACTTTTTTAATGTGTAGCTGGATTTTATTTTCAATTATACAGGAGCTTGCAATAGAGTAACTTCGTTTGTTCCCCATCCAAATTAAATCAAGATATTGACCAGGTAAAAAAACAAAATTTGCGGTATCTGGTAGCCTCAAATCAAGTATCATTATATTGTCTTTAGGAAATGATATTGCATCAACCTTTGAGGGAAATGTTTTGCGTTTGATATGATCAAGCTCAGGAAAATAATTTGCTTTTAGTACTAGATTGTTTTGGGGAGTTGAACTGCAAGTTAAAATTTCATCAGGCAATAGGACTGATTCAAAAGGGGTGGTGGCTTGATCTACCGAACCTTCTACGACTATAGCTTTACACTTACCGCAACGACCATTTGAGCAGCTATATTCAAGGTTAATGTTATTTGCTAACGCAGCCTCTAAAATTGATTGATTTTCTTGAACGGGAAAATGAACACCACTTGGTACAAGCTCTACTGATTTCAATTTTTTTACTCGGCAAGTTAGTGTTGAAATATTATCTGAATATTTGCTCAATATTTATGCGTTATAATACATGAAAAGTACTATGAATTTATGCAAGGTTGAAATAAATTTGTCAAAGGTGGGAATTATTGGGTGTAAAAGCGTGTAGAATTTTTGTAAAAAAATGGAGGTAATACTAATAAAATCAATGATGCGTTACTTCATCTTTGGTCTTATTGAAATATTAGTATTTTTTGCCTAAACGCTCTCGATTATAAGACCCATCTAAGATTCTTTCCCACCAAGTATTATTATCTAAAAACCAAATCACGGTTTTTCTTAGTCCAGTTTCGAATGTTTCAGCAGGCGCCCAGTTTATTGTTTTAGTGATTTTTGTCGCATCGATGGCATAGCGTACATCATGCCCAGGCCGGTCGGTGACAAAGGTGATTAAGTCAGTGTAGTATTCAATACCCTGAGGTTTATTGGGTCTTAACTCTTCTAATAAATTACAAATCAGGCGAACGACATCAATATTGGCCATTTCATTATTGCCACCAATATTATAAGTTTCACCATTCAAGCCTTCTTCGGCCACTTTTACTAAGGCACGAGCATGATCATCTACGTATAACCAGTCTCTTATTTGCTTGCCATCGCCATAAACGGGTAAAGGCTTACCTTCCAAAGCATTTAATATCATTAATGGAATCAATTTTTCAGGGAAGTGGTAGGGGCCATAATTGTTTGAACAGTTGGTAATGACAATAGGTAAACCATAGGTCCTGTTCCATGCTCTAACCAAGTGATCGCTTGAAGCTTTTGAGGCCGCATAAGGGCTGCTAGGTTTATAGCTTGATTCTTCAGTAAATAAATCATTAGGTCCTTCTAAATCACCAAAGACTTCATCGGTTGAAATATGGTGAAATTTGAAGTGTACTTTTTTAGCTGCGGATAAACTGTTCCAATAGTGTTTTGCCGCCTCTAATAGCTGAAAAGTACCGATAATATTAGTTTGGATAAACTCACTAGCACCATCGATTGATCGATCAACGTGACTTTCAGCTGCTAAATGCATAACCAGGTTAGGCTGGAAATTATCAAATATTTTTTTTAAAACACTTGAGTCACAAATGTCTGTCTTATAAAAAGTGTAGCGTTCAGAATTTGATACAGACGCTAAGGAATCAAGATTTCCTGCATATGTGAGTTTATCGATATTAAGTACGGAGTGTGTCGTACGGTTAATAATATGTCGTACCACTGCAGAGCCTATAAAACCGGCTCCACCCGTTACCAATATATTCATGAATTTAAGCCTTTTTATGTATGCCTGCTTTTAAATTGATTACATATTTATAACGCTGAAGATATAGTTATATTTTAAGAATACTTCTAGTGCGTGGCTTATTTCGTTTTTTGATGACGTGTTTGGCGAGGCGGAAATAATATAACCCAAGCTGAAACTTCTTTTGATTCAAGGAAATATGAGACTTGTTTGAACTAAAAATTTGCTCGAAGCGCTTGATGATATTTTCTTCTTTGCAGAACTCAGTCTCTTTATTATTTAACAAGAAGGGCTCTGATAAATACTGTCGATAGAGAATGTCGTCATTGTCTACTTTTTTGATATGCTCGATGACTTCATTCATAGAGTTAAAATCATGGCAATTAATGAATGCCTTGGTATTAAAATCATTACTGATTTTTGGGTCTCCCCAATAAATTGGGATGGTATTGGTGACTAGTGCCTCGACAAGTTTCTCTGTTGAATAACCGGGGTAAGATGAATTCTCAAAAGCGATATTAAATTTATAGTTTGAGATGAAATCAACCTTGCTGTCTACTCGACCACCTACGTTGTTTCTGACCTTGCCTCCTGAGTCAACTTGTTTATATTCAGATAACTGATCAAATAGGCGTATTCTTTCTTCTGCTTTTGCGTTTGAATTGACAAAACTACAAAATCTACGTTTTTGTGAAATTACTTTATCTGGATCCCTGGCGTTAAATAATTGTGGGTACTGCGGGTAGGCCCGATATAAGGGGAGCCGAAAGTTTCTTTCGTTTACAGGGTAATCAAACGAAAATGCATAATCGCAGCGATTGAAGTTCGGACGTTTATTTTCTCCCGTAAAATAAATGCGTGGACAACTATATTTTAAATGCTCAAACCCGAAGCAAGAATAAATAACAGCATCAGGGTTAATAGGGGTGATTTCAATGTCGTAAGCTTTCTCAATCATGCGATAAATGAAAGAGTTTTTAATGTTTTTAGTTGTTAGCTCGAACCAAAAGTCAGTAAACATTAATTTGATTTTAGGCTTCGCCAATGTACATCTCCAAGGTCGATAAAAAACAAGAGCGTAAATTATATACTAAATTTTATTAAAGGTCGTAATGCAATAGCTTAATTGATAGTTTCTTCGAGGTAGGCTGTTTGACGCTGTAGGGGCGGCATATTTACTGAATTTAAAGGGCTGAAGGGTAAAGGGTAACGCTCCGGATATTAGAACAACACTACGGCTCTGTTTTTTTCGGGCTGATCATTCGCTGCATATTCCAATGCAGTTTCGTTTTTTTCTTCAGTTCATGCGAGTGCTCTTCATCTACTTCAGTGTGAGGGTGGTGATCATGGTGGCTTGTGCCGTTAGCTTCATGATGATGAGGGCTAGTATTGTTAACCGCATGTTTATCGTCATTGTTGTTAGTGTTGTAGTGGTAATCATCACCTTGATTTTGATCGTCCGAACGCTCTCCGGAATTTTCATCTGAAAGATCGCTTTTAATCGTCTGACGTGAATCTTCAGTCGTAAGAGGATTTTCTTTTTGTCCCTTTATTTCTTCTTTTGTATGTTTTTCGGTGTTTTGTTGTTTGCTTGTCTCTTTGCCTAAATTTGAATTTTTACTTTTTGTTTTATTTAACTTGTTTTGGGCATTGTTTGAGGCACTTTTTTGATGTGAACTGGGCTGGTGTGCTGACTGCTGGTCTTGTTTCTTTGATTTATCCTGTTTTGATGCCGTGTTAGATATTTGAGTATTAGGCGCTTGGGTCTTAGCTGCTTGAGATTTAGAGGGGCTGGTTTCGCTGTGCTGGTCTTCTTTTGTCGTATTTTGATCTAATGTTTCAGGACGATATTCATTTTCATGTTTGCTGGATTGGTTGCCTAGAGTAGGGTTTTTGATTGGCGTTTCGATGTAATACCGTTCTTTCTCGAAGGCCTTGTCAGGAAGCGTTGCTGAGTTCTTAGTCGATTTTTCTGTGAGTGTTTTATAGTCTTTTGATTGGTCTTGAGTTGATCGTTTTGGTTGTTGCTGAACGGAGACTAAACTTGGTTCGTTTGGTTCGTTTGGTTCGTTTGGTTCGTTTGGTTCGTTTGGTTCGTTTGATTCAGTTGGTTCAAAGGCCTGTTTATCGATAAGTTTCTTGGTATCTTTGGTAATCTCATCTTCTTTCGGGTATTCATCGATTTGCTGGTTGCTGCACCCAACAAGCACAAAGATAAAAAGTATATTTGTAAGAAGAGATGATATTTTTATCATATTTGGGTAACGGAACCGGTCAATCGTGAAATGTATATTTACTCAGACTGTCAGCACAGTGATAATCAGAGCTGTGATTTAGTAAAGTATTTAAGTTAAAAGAAGCATAACAAGAATAACGGGAATGTGTAATGACTACTGTAACACCAAACGTATCGACAATCGTTCACCCTAAAGTTAGCCCAGAGCGGGAAAGTATCGGTAAAAAGCTCATTTTTTTCGCTTGGGCCGTTGAAATTTGTGCGGTGATTATTGGTTTCGCCATTTCAATCATGCAGGGCATTACCTCTTTTAGTGAAATTGAAGCCAATCGTGATAACGGTTTAGGTTTTGGTGACTATACCAATGTGTTTATCGCGATGATGCCATTTTTTATGGTCGCGATTGTTGAAATTACTAAAATTCCTTTTGTGGGGGCAACCTATAAAACGAGTAATACTAAATGGAAAATTATCTTTGGTACGTCACTTGTCTTTTTAGCATTTATTACGTTTGAATCGGCACTTAATGGCTTTGAAAGAAACTTCCATGCTTTAATTTACTCGATTGATAAACATAAAAAAGAGCTAATTGCCGTAGAAGAAGAAATCGAACCCTTAGTTTCACAGCGCGAGATTTTAGCAAATTTAACCGCGCCAAAAATTGAAGCCGGATATAGTCAGCGTCACGCTATTATTTCTGAAGAAAGAAGCCGTCAGGCTGACACCATTCAAGATAGGATACAGGGCTTAAGGGCTGCGACCCAAACTGAATATATTCGAGGTTTGGCCGATCAGATTGCGGATCGTCGAAAGCAAGTAGATAGCCAGCGTGCTGATCGAAAGCGTGAGTTAGATGGACTGATTGACGCTTCGAGTCAAATGACGAAAAATTCGGTGTCTGAGCTCAATACCCAGCGTCGAAGCCAGCAACAACAGTTAGCAAAAGAACAACTTTATTTAGAAACACTAAGAAAAAAACGTGAAAAGCTCATAGCAGATGCTGGTTTCTTTTCTGAGTCGAATGTTCGTGAACGCCAAAATAAAATTGTCGCGGAACAAGAGCAAAAAGTAGACAAACTACGGGGCGCGTTAAACCAATTAAGTGATTCGGACCGACAGACGAATTTAAGAACGCGCTACAATGCAGATATTGAAGCGGTAAAAGACCGTTATCAAAAGCGTATAGATCGGCTTAATAAAGAAATCCAAGGCCTTTCTCTTAAGATGAATAAAAGCCTTGGCGCACGGGAGAAAGACGTTGAACATGTGATTAAAAATCATATGAAAGAACTGACCCGGATGGAGCGAAAGTTTGCTGATCAACAGTCAGATAATGAAAAAATACGTGAGACAGAATTTAACAAGTTAGCTAAAAATGAAGAATTGATTGCCAACTTCGACACAACAATTTTTGAAAAGAAAAACCAGCGCGTTGTCTTACGAAATCTTGTAAATATAAAAGTGGGTGATAATCAGGTTTACCGAATGGCGCAGTGGTGGTTTAGTAAAGAGTCCGCCGCAGATTTGGATCGTAAAGATGTGATGGTGATCGCGACACTTTGGTTTGGAAGTTTAGCTATGCTGATTGCCGTCACCGGTATCTTATTAGCGTTTGCATCTTATGTGATTCGTGATCCGTATATTGATGACCAGGTCGGTCCTAGAGATAATTTATCCTCGCTAACCAAGAAGTCATACAATAGCTTTCGTCGCATGGTGATTTATTGGCGTCGAGTTCAGCGTAAACCAATTATCAAAGAAGTAGAAAAAGAAATCGTTAAAGAAGTACCGGTCGAAAAAATTGTTAAAGTTGAAATACCGGTTGAGGTGATTCGTAAAGAAATTGTACATATTCCTTTATATACCCAAGATCAGTCATTACTTAAGTTAGCCAATAATCATGGCTTTGATGCGAATGATCTAGAAGAGCAAGGAATTGAAAAGACAGGAACTGAAAAGAAGAATTCTGAACACAAGAACGAGGCAGGGGATGAGTAATCAAAATACCGACCTGTCTCAAGATAAAAATGGCGAAAGTATTTTGCAAGACCAGCGTCCTCATGACTACGTCACTCACAACTATGAGGCTATGAATCGTGCGATTGATACCGAGGTTGACCGGCGTGTTGAACTCTCAGAATTATATCGTTATGAAGGCCGTTCTCGCCGTAGCTTAATGATCATGCATCTAGCAACAAGCTTGTCTGTTGTGGCTGTTGCTGTAGCGCTTATCTTTTGGCTATATTATCCGCCTGCTACATCTTCAGGAGGCATATCGAAAGTGAATGCCAGTTCGCCAGCGTTAGATCGGAGTACTTCAGATGCATTAGCGTTAATCTCGGCGCAGGAATCTCCTGAATTAAAAGATAAACCTTTTATTGATACCTCTTTTACGGTCTTTCACCGTACCTTGATTTCAACCGGTGAATACGTCGTAACAGGGAAAACCTATGCGCCGGATAATCTATCTTACCCTGAAGAACAGTATTGTTATCTTGAAAAGACACAGTCCAATGCTGGTCTTTCAGGTGAACCGCTTGCTGCATTTGAAGACCATCAGTTTATGTTAGAAACTGATGACCTTGAGCTTATTGATTTTGCTAGAAAGCATTGCCAGTTTTCACAGTGACCTTTATACCAATATTAGAACCAATTCTGGACTAAATAATTACTGCTGCGGGCTATTTTTCGTCGAATTAGACGAAGAGATAGTTTATAGTGCGCTCGCTTCATTTTGAGGCAAGGATATTATAATAGAGGACAAAGTAGTGAGAATTAATATAATAAAAGCAGTCGTAGTTTCATCAATTGTGTTGGCTTCAGGGTGTGCAACGATCCTGAATGATGATACTCAGAATGTAAACCTAATGACATCAAATGGCGAAAAAATTAGTGGCAGTATTAATGGCGTGCCATTTGAGGGACCTGGCGTTGTCAACATCATGCGTTCACAAGATGATGCTATTATCGTAGCAAGCACCGAAGGTTGTACACCTCAAACTGTCGCTCCAAGCAGTGTCGATATGAAGTTTTTTATCAATATATTAAGTGGCGGTGCTTTTGGTTCGTCGACTGATTACGCTTCAGATGATATGTGGAAATATGACAACTCAGTTATGATTAACTGTAAATAAGTGCCCATATTGTTAAAATATGGAGGAAGTTTTCTTGCTTCCTTCATACTCTTGTTTTTTAGTCATTCTTCTTTTGCTTATGCCCCCGAGTTTCTTATTGACTCTGCTTTAAGTAAAAACCTACATAACAACCCCACTTGGCAATCTTTATTGCATGCTAAAGATGGGAAACCTAATATTTTTGATTCTTCATTTTTAATAAGTGCCGATGATTTTTCCTTAGAAAATGAAATGAAAGAAACAATCAATTTCATTTTTGATTCAAATTCAAATTCAAATTCAAAACCGCACTGCCGCTTTCCCGCAAGGTATTTATGGCTTAGTAAAAAATTAGGTTTGCCTGAGGTCGATTTATCTAGGTGTTTAGGCTTGAAGGAGTTTGCTGAGAAAGCGCCTATTGATGATATTTCGTTGATTTATGCATCGGCAAATCTTGTTAGTCCATCAAGTATGATGGGACATGTTTTTTTAAAAATTGGAGGTGTTAATGCTGAAAAAAAACAAGCAGAACACAGCCTTTCTTACTTCACTGAAGTTCGAGGGATTAACGTACCAAAGTTACTTTTTGAAAGCCTGGTAACAGGTAAAGAGGGTTATTTTGCGTTAAATCCATATTCAGACAATTTGCATTATTATCTACAGGAGGAGCAGCGAAATGTATGGGAATACCACTTAGCACCTTCTAAATCCAAAATTCAATTGCTTCAAGCACATCTATGGGAACTTAAGCAGACGAAACTTAGATATTTTTTTGATGATTATAATTGTGCAACATTTACTTTCTACCTGCTTTCTGTCACAGAACCTGATTTATTGTTGAAAATAACACCTAGAACTAGCCCTCTTGATGTCGCTAAGGCAGTAGAAGGCATTGACCTTATTGATAAAACTTCCCTTACGCCGTCATATAAATGGAAAACGAGAATGTTACAGGAGGCTATTCCTATTAAGGTTGCTTCCCAAGTTAAACAAGCGGTTGATTCTGGGGATCTATCGTCAATTTCTTTATTACCATTAAATGAACAGGATTATTTTTTAAGCATTGAATTATCTCGTAGCTATGCAAAATACCTTTACGAAGTTGGTAGGATTACTAAGCTATCTCTAAGTTCGCTTTTAAATCAGATTGAAAAAATAAATGATGTCCGAAAAACTGACTTTAAAATTGATATATCTAATTATAAAAATCCGCTTAAAACACCCGATGACTCGCAGTTTTATGCAGGAATTGTAAATTTTGATGGATCTTCACTTCTAAAATTAGGCTTGTTGCCCGCATCAAAAACAATAGAAGATGATAATAGACAATTTTTTGCTGAAACAGAATTACGTATTTTCGACTTATCAGTACTTATTGATATTGAAGAGCAGCGGATTCGTTTAAATGAATTTAAACTATATTCGGTATCGTCTTTAATTCCTCGAGATGATTTTACTGGTGGAATATCAGGACGTTTTAGTATTGGAGCTGAACATCATTATGATAAAAACTTAGATAGAGGCTCCGCATTTGATGTAAGTGGTGGTTTAGGGCTCAGTTATAATTTGGGAACAGATATTTTATTCTATTCAATTATTGGCGGGGGCGCTGGTTACAGAGCGGGGAAAGCTTATGCGTATTCTGAACCGGAGATTGGATTCGTAGTTGATGAGATTTTTGATATGAAATCCATGGTTTCACTCAGTAATGTGTGGAATCAAAGTGGTTCGAAGCAATCTTATTATAAGTTCAGGTTCAATCAGTCAGCTTTTTTGTTAAATGACATAGGTCTTTTTTTAGGGTATGAGCGGGTATGGAATAAAAATGATAAACGAAATCAATTCGATGTAACGTTTAAATATTACTATTAGAGATTATTTTAGAAACGTAGGTTCTTGAGTTAATTGATTTTGCTAGGAAGTATTGCCAGTTTTCACAGTGAATTTTTTGAGTGCTTGGTCGTATTTTATGGCCCATGAACTATACTTCGATTTAATTAAAGGATTAATTAAAAGATAAAGAGGGAATAGAATGAAAAAAGTACTTTGTATTTTACTTATTTTTTTGTCTCCTGTTGGGGGCATTTCCGCTAATATCAAAGAAATACGCGTCGCCATGGTTTTGTGGCGAGGAATGACTGACGCAGAGTTAGGGTTTCAGCAAGCGTTATCTGATTTAGGGTATATCACGCATTATACTTTTCTCAATGGCGAACAAAGTCGTGCAGGTCTTGCAACGCAATTACGCACTGAGCTTGTCCCACATTTAAGTGATTATGACTATATTTACTCGTTTGGTACGACCGCTACCCAAATGGTTAAAGTGATTAATCATGCGTCTATACCGCATATCTTTAATATTGTGACTGATCCAGTAGGTGCCGGCATTGCAAAAAGTATGGAGTCTGCCGGATTAAAACTTAGTGGCGTTAGCCACAGAATTTCTTTGGACTCTCAAATTGAAAATGCACAAAAAATCAAAAAACTAGGTAAAGTCGCTTTCTTTTTCAATCCTAGAGAGAAAAACTCTGAATCGATTCGCACAGAATTGTTGGGCATTGCTCAGCAGCATAACTTTGATATTCAAGAGTTTAGATCACCACCAGTCAAACGTATGCTTCAGAAAAATTTGAAGCGATTGCAAGAGTATCCTACAGGCATTGACGCGGTTTATTTTCCATTAGATAGCTATTTGGTCTCTGAAGCTTCGTTAATAGGGCAAAGTATTAAAGCGGTTGATATCTTAAGTATTGGTGCACTGAAAGAATACGTGTCAGAAGGCGTACTGATAGGCTTGGTGCCAGATTACTTTAATTTAGGGCGAGAGGCTGCATCGATATTAGATCGTCACATGAAAGGTGAAGCGCTAAGCAATATTCCCATCTGTACCAAGACCAATCCAAAAATACTAATTAATGAAACCACGCGGAAGTTACTGGGTGTTGATATACCCTCTGAAATTTCTAGCGTAGCTACAATTTTGAACTAAGTGACTGATTTGTTTAGGTAGTTAATTATAGACGTTATCGAATTATGCCATGCTTCTTTTTAGCAGTTTGGTAAAAGCCTGTACCTTTGGGCTGTGATGAATATCTCTGTGGGTGACGAGCCATAAATCCCCCCTCCACTCCTGTGGTGGGGGGAGTATTTGAATTAATCCCTTTCGAGTTTGTGCAATATTACAGCCTAAAGCTGAGATACCTAAACCATGAAGCGCAGCATCCATCATGGAATCAAAACTAGACCCACGAAAACTGATTTGTGATTTATCTACGTGGTCATTAAGCCAGCGCATCATCGGTATATTATTTAGCGGTGCGATGCTGCTAATAAATTTATGGTCTGCGGTGTCTTCCAATGACGCCATGCCACCAAATTTTTCTAAATAACGCTCACTAGCATACAAGGTTGATTTCGTTTTTTGTAAGGCCTGAACCACATAATCCGGGTCTTTGGGTTGGGCTCCAGGGCGAACACTGACATGTGCTTCACCATATTCCAATTTAAAGATACGACTATCTGTCGCGAGCTCTATTTGTATGCTGGGATGCAGTTTTTGAAACTCAGCGATAATGGGCATCAGAATCGGTGAAAAGGTTGATACTGATGTGATGACGAGCGTGCCTGAAAGTGCGGTATCCTTTCCTGCAAGCTTTCCCAGCATTCGGTCGAAGCGTTCTTGGGTTTGTTGCGCTTCTTGAAATAATAATTGCCCCGCTTCAGTAGCATTATAGCCTCTTGCATGACGATGAAATAACTTACAGTTTAGCTTTAATTCTAAAGCATCAATATGGCGTAAAACAGTCGAGTGGTGAACGTTTAGCTGCTTGGCAGCGGCTGAAAGCGTGCCTAATTTAGCGACGGTATAAGCAATATGAATGTTATCCCAGCTAGAGTTATGTGACATTTTTTAAGTCTCAGCGTGATTTGTTAAGGTTCTGTGCGTATATGCACAGAAGCTTTGCATTTATTCTGTTTTTGTTCAAATAAAAATAGTTCAAAATAGCTTCATTAGTTTATAGAACACTTCATATACTTAAACAAATTCAGGAATACTGTCATGACAACACAAGCTCATCTTATCGCCTTTGCTGGCTCGTTACGTAAAGATTCATGGAACAAAAAATTAGTGAATGCAGCGGCTGCAAGTGCTGAAGCATTAGGTGCTAAGGTTACCGTTTTAGATTTAGCCGATTACCCCTTGCCGTTATTTGATGAAGACTTAGAAAAGCAGTCGACGCCTGCGGGCTTAAAAGATTTACGTGGTTTATTATCTGAGGCTGATGGTTTATTAATTGCGAGCCCCGAATATAACGGTTCTTTGTCTGCTGTACTTAAAAATACGCTAGATTGGTTATCTCGGCCTGCTCAAGATGACAGCTATCAACCTAACTATGCAAAGTATAGCGTTGGTATTATGGCTGCATCTCCGGGCGGTCTAGGTGGGATTAGAGGCTTAAGTCATCTACGTGATGTATTGACTAGCGTGGGCAGCTTAGTTGTTCCTGCTCAAGTAGCGGTGCCTGCAGCTTATGAAGCGTTTGATGAACAGGGTCAATTTTTGAATGCCGCCTTGAATGACAGAGTCAGTGCCATGGTTGAACAGGTATTGGCACATACTTCACCTGTGACAAATTAATTTGGCTACCCATAAAATTGCCATCGATGTATAAATCAAATACCCGTTTCAGGACATAAATATGAGCACTATGAATCGTACTGAAAAGTACTCACTTCCCTTACGAATTTTACACTGGCTAACGGCTGTGACGATCATGACCTTATTAGCCGTTGGTTTTTATATGGCCGATATTGACCCTGATGCCGCCAATAAATATGATCTTTATCCCATACATAAAGCCTTTGGTATGATTGCTCTATTACTCGTAATATTTCGACTACCTGCTCGAGCAAAAGGTCCGGTTCCGTCGCCAATCGAAGGGTTCAAAAAATGGGAATATCAATTGTCTCACTTGGTTCATATCGGTTTATATGTGGCGATGATATCGATGACGTGGTCGGGTTATTTAATGAATAGCACTTACGCTTATGTTGAAGGGGTTGATATATTTGGCTTATTCTCTGTACCCGATATTACGCCGAAGAGTGAATATTGGAACGGTATCGCACATCAAATTCATACAGTTACTGCTTGGTCTTTTGTTGTGTTGTTAAGTTTACATCTTGCTGGTGTTGCAAAGCACCGTTTACTAGATGGCAAAGAAAACGATGTATTAAGACGAATGGTGTGAACGGTAGCGCTTAGCTTTTTACTTTGCACGATAGCTATTTAAAAAAAGTTATCGTGTTGAGTTGCGCAGAACACATGGTCAAATAAACTGGCAGTTTAAAGTTAATGCTTCAATATTTTGAACCCGATACACGCAGCCCAAATAGGTGCTAGGCCCAAATAAACATTCAGTCCGATATCCTGTAACTCATGACTTCCCACGACATAACCTACTGAGGTGAGTAATGAAAATACACCTAGGGTTATGGTGACACGCCCGAGAAATTTCCACTGCCGCTGTAAGTAAATACCTATGCCAAGCCACCAAGCGCCAGAAAGTATAGGATCAAGTAAGTCCCATAAACCAAAGAATATACCGTTAAAAAATGCCGAAAAAACGGTAAAGTATAATAATTGTTCATCGCCACTCGCACGCAAATAACTATCTGCGAGGTTCGGCAGAATTGCAATGCAAAGGGATGCGCCGATTGCACCGCAAATAATATAAGCCAGCCCTGAGAAAGTGAATACTCTGAGCAGTCCTGAATGCTCAGCATTTAATAGTTTAGGAATATACAGCGCAAGTGGGATCAATGGCAGATAATAGCCAAAAAGATCTAGCATAAAGGTCGTGACTAACCAGCGGCTATCGGTCATTTCTTGAAGCAGTATTTCAGGTGCGGTAAAGGCAAGTAGATTAAAGTTGGTCCAATAAGTATTGAGAAAAGTACTTAAAAAAGCAATCGGCATTGAAAGAATAGCCGTCCAGCCAGCTAACTGTTTAAAATAAATGTCATCATTTTCGAGGGGAGTAAGGTTACCCATAAGGATTAAGTCCTGATTATTTTCTCGCTATGCTAAAAAAATACTTGGTCGTTGTTTTGACTTGTTAGATCGATTTAATGACTTTGTGGCTCAATTTGTTGTTAGCGATAAACGTCACGACCTAAATGGTGAACTATATCGCTAAAATGCTGGGAGAAATGACGTTACAGATAGAATGCTTTTTTTCTCTGCTCAGTTTTGGAAGGTATTATTTTTCAGAATTTCTTTGCCATTGTTTAGGCGAAACGCTTTTCCATCGTTTAAAGGCACGATTAAATGCGCTATTTTCTGAAAAACCTAATAAATAAGTAATTTCGGTTAGTGTTAGATCCTTGTTTTCAAGGTAGGCGATTGCGAGTTGCTCTCGAGTATTATCTAGCAAGGCTTTGAAATTAGTATTTTCTGTCAATAACCTCCTTTTTAATGTGCTACTGCTAACATTGAGCCGTATTGAAATTTGCTCTAGCTTTGGCTCACCACTGGGTAAATATTCAATGAGAATATGTCTGACTTTTGTTGAAAATTCGCCACCTATTTTCTGTTCTAGATAGCGATTTGCATTAGCATCATGAATTTTTGAGATTGTTTCGTCGGCAGTCGGGAGGGGGAACTCCATATCAGCCTCTGAAAAATAAAGGCAATTGTTGCTGCTATTGAATTGTATCGGGCAGGAAAAAACAGTTTCAAATTCTTGGAGATCTTCGGGCTTTGTACGCTTTAAATGAGCACTTAAGGGCTCTATTCTCTGTCCGGTTACCCATCGAATGAACGTTAAAAAACTAGACAGCGTGGCATCCATTGCCTGAACGGATGGCGTTAATTGACAAGGAAGGATGTCGAAAGTTAAGCAATATACTTTATCTTCTTTTCGGAAACTAAAATGAAACCCTTCTGCTAGAAGTTGTTGATATCGAAACAGCCGCTCACAGCTTTCTTTCAGGTTTTTACATGACATCAATGAATATCCAAGGGTTGGATAGGATGTCATATGAATATGCGCACCAACTTTTAAACCTATCAGCGTGTCACCGGTAAGCTCAACAGACTTGTGCCAAAGTTGCGTAATACAATCCTGCCAGTAGCGTGCCTCTTTGTCTTTTAATAATTGGTAGTCCATACCTACTTCTTCAAATACGGCTGACGCATCAACACCTTGTTCAATTAAAGTGTCAGCAATAGCTTTCGCCCAGGAACTTGGTGTATTGAGTCTTTTAGTATTTGTGCTCATTAGGGGTTGGTCTGTAAAGTCATAAGGTTGGCCTAAGTTGTCAAAAACAATTACTTTAATCAGATTAAACTATATCTCATTGAAGAAAGTAATTAATTAATGAGATGTTTATTGGATGAAAATTCTTATCACGGGTGCCACTGGGTTTATTGGCGGAAGCCTAGCAAAAAAACTATCAGCCAACCCTGACTATAGCATTGTCGTCACTGGCCGAAGTGCACTAATTAACGAAATGTATAAAAGCTTTCCAGTTAAGGTTGTTCAGGGGGATTTGGTGGGTCAAAATTTTGCTGATCTAGCGACAGAAGGCGTTGATATCGTGATTCATTGCGCTGGACTTGCCGGCACATGGGGAGATTATGATGACTATTATCGGGCGAATGTACTCGTTACCGAAAATCTTTTGCATGCGGCTCAAAAAAATAAAGTAACGCGTTTTATTAATATCTCATCACCGAGTATTTATTTGAACTTTACCCATCAACTCAGTATTGATGAAGCTTATTTACCATCTTCATTTTCTAACCACTATGCGCGAACAAAATATGAGGCAGAGCAATTAGTGCATCAGGCTCATTGCTCAGAGTTAAAAACTATTTCATTACGCCCTCGAATGGTGATTGGTGCCGGTGATAATAATTTAATACCTCGATTGCTGGAATTACAAAAGGCAGGTTTGTTAAAACAAATTGGTAACGGTAAAAATCTGGTCGACTTCACCTCGGTAAACAATTTAATGGATTTAATCGAAACTTGTTTCTCTATTCCAGAATCTACGATGGGTCGCGCTTACAATATTAGTAATGGTGACCCTGACAAACTTTGGGATGTGATTGATACCATTTGTGAGTCACTAAATATAAGTACTAAGCGAAAAATATTACCCTATCGTTTGATAATGACCTTGGCCAAATTGAATGAAAAAGTCAGCACCATGCTCAAATTCAAAAAAGAACCTCGTTTATTACCGGTACCGATCTCTGTGCTGGCAAATTCTATGACCTTGAATATTGATGCGGCTAAACAATTTTTAGCTTACAAACCGATCCAAACAACTGAACAGGCCATACAGGAATTTTTGAATTGGCGAGAAAGTGACCTTCAAAAACAATAATATGAACTAACGATATAAGAGATAAGGAAACATCATTATGAATAACGAGATCAAACAGTTTCATTCTTTTAAAGAGTTTTACCCTTTTTACCTCTCGGAACATAGCAGTAAAATCAGCCGAAGACTTCATTATATAGGCAGTCTTTCCGTTCTTAGCCTATTGGCATATGGCTTGGCGAGTCAGCAATTTTATTTATTATTGTGGTTGCCATTATTAGGTTATGGGCCTGCGTGGATAGGTCATTTTTTCTTTGAAAAAAATAGACCCGCCACATTTAAATATCCTTTTTATAGCTTTATGGGCGACTGGGTGATGTTAAAGGATGGTTTGCTAGGGCGAATAAAGTAACCAAGAGTACCCAGCTAATATCTTAATATTATAAAAATAATAAGCGTATTTTTTAGAAACTGTGGAGAGAATTATGGAAGGTATGAAAGCCATTGCAAAAAAATATGGTCTTAAGGTGAATGATGCGTCAGATTTAGGACCATTTAAATGGAAGCGCCGTATGGGTATTCATTTGGCTTTTCATCGAGACCCTGTAAATATCTTTTTGCATGCTGTTTTTTCAATCGTTAATGCTTGGGCATTATTGTTAATTTTCTTTCCGTTTCAGGTGCCAGGACTCAGTGCGCTACCTATGCAAATAGATTTCGCAGTGCTACTACTTTTCATTGTTTTTATTATCTATGCCGTGATGGATATAGGCGCTGCTGTTTTAGTTACGGGGGCGTATGCACTGACTTACCCTTTATGTGCGCCAGTAATGGAGTTATTACAAGGAAGTGCTGGTTTAATGATTGCTTTGGGCGTTTTTCTGACATTGTTCTCATTAGCCGTTCAGGTATTTATCGGGCACAACATCGCTGAAAAAGGCATAGACGATGCGATGGATAACTTTAAAGAATTGTTTGAAAGCAAAAACCCACTCTACTTAATCGTACTTCCTTTTTATACGTATTTAGATCTACTCTTTTTAGTGGGTTATAAAGCTGAAAAAGCAAAATTTATATGGTCAATGACTGACGAACTTAGGCCAAAGCTTGAAGCCGAGTTAGTGGCTAAATAAACAAAGCTAAAAATAGTAAGATTTTTTTACTTTTGAATGTGATTTGCAAAGAAATATGGAGTAAGTAATGCAACAAGAACAACCAAAAAATAGCTTATTTGAACCTCTGTATATTGGTAATTTGGAACTTTCAGGACGAATCGCAAAATCAGCTACTGTCGAAACGTTATGCACTGAAGAGGGCTATATTACCGATGGCTTTATTCATTTTTATCAAGAAATTGCACAAGGGGGAACGCCGCTGATTATTACGGGGGCTGCCAGTTATAATCGTTATTCGCGGGGGGTTCCTCATCAGCTTAGCGTGGATGCAGATGATAAAATTGAAGGATTAAGCCGTTTGGCAAATACAGTGCATCAATATGATTCAAAGATCATGGTGCAAATATATCATACTGCACGACAGGCAATTCCGGGCCCCGTGGGTCGAACGGATGCGCAGGCGCCATCAGCCGTTTATGAGCCTTCATTGGGTGTTAAACCAAGAGCGATGACGGTCGAGGAAATTAAAGAAACAATCGTTCAGTTTGCAGATGCCGCCGAGCGATGTAAAAAAGCGGGTATCGATGGCGTTCAAATTCATGCGGCGCATGGTTATTTGATCAGCTCTTTTCTGACCCCTCATACGAATCGACGAAAAGACCAATATGGCGGCTCATTTGAAAATCGTCTGCGTTTTTTAGTTGAACTACATCGTGCAATACGTGAGCGTGTCGGTGATGATTATCCACTTATTCTAAAATTAAATGGCTCAGATGACTTACCGTTCAGAAAAGGTTTAAGTACGAAAGAGCTGGTGAATATTGCGGTGAGAATGGAGAAAGAAGGCGTTGATGCCGTTGAAATTTCGGCTGGGCATTATGAATCCTGCACTACTTTTGAACGAGGGCATTGGAAAGGATTTACAAAGGTTATGTTAAAGAAAGGTCCAGGGCGAGCCTTTGCCTGGTATCGACGTGTAGCGATGAATTTATTTGCCCCATTGATGGACCTAGTTTTTAATAAAGTTTCAGGCTTTAGTGAAGGCTTTAATCTTAGTTATGCGCAGCAATTTACAGCGGCACTGACCGTACCTGTTATTTGTGTGGGAGGGTTCGTTAATAAGGAAGCCATGAACTCAGCATTGGCTAATGGAGAGTGTGACATGGTTTCCGTTGCCCGAGGTTTACTTGCCGACCCTTATTTATATCGACACCTAAAAGAAGATAAGGCAGGCCCCGTATGTACTTATTGTAATGGGTGCTTTACTCAGGCGGGTGCCAGTCCAATTTCGTGTAACAATCCAGAAGTAAGTCGTCAGCGTGCCCAAATGCTCGCGGTAGAGTCTTAACTTATAAAATTGAATGAAAGAGAAACGACATGACTGAAGTTTGCATGAATGAAAAACCCAGAGATTTTAAAGCGACCCAACAAATAAGCGAAGTGGCGATTGATACGCCGTTGAGGTTGAGTAATGGTTTTAAGGTCAAAAATAGACTTTTTAAGTCGGCGATGAGTGAGCAATTAGCGGATCGTAACCATAACCCAACGGATGGGCTTGCTGCCTTATACAGAACGTGGGCCCTAGGTGGGATTGGTTTAGCGGTATCAGGTAATTTGATGGTTGATCGTAATCAGTTAGGCGAGCCTAAAAATGTGGTGCTCGATGCAAAAAGTGATCTCACTAAATTTAAAGCATGGACTCAAGCGGGAACTAACAATAACACACAGCTCTGGGCTCAACTTAATCACCCAGGAAAGCAAGTGCCAAGTTTTATTAGTGGCGAGCCGCTAGCGCCATCAGCTTTGCCTTTGGAAGGTGAATTACAAAAAAACTTTAAATGTCCTAGAGCGTTAACCGAAGACGAAATACATCGGGTTATTCAGCAATTTTCAACGAGTGCAAGCCTCGCAAAAGAAGCCGGTTTTTCCGGTGTACAAATACATGGCGCACATGGTTATCTTGTTAATCAATTCTTATCAGGCCGACATAACCAACGCACTGATAAATGGGGGGGAGCATTAGAAAATCGAATGCGTTTTCTAATTTCAGTTTATAAGGCAATACGTGAGGCAGTAGGCGAAGACTTTCCCGTAGGGATTAAGCTAAACTCAGCGGATTTTATGAAAGGTGGATTTACCGAAGAAGAATCCATGCAAGTGATAAAACGCTTAAGCGACATCGGTATTGATCTGATCGAAATTTCTGGTGGCTCCTACGAGGCGCCTGCGATGGCGGATGGCGTAAAGCAAAAAGCCAGCACGGTTAAGCGTGAAGCCTACTTCTTAGACTATGCAGAAAAAGCACGAACAATAACTAAAGTGCCCATTGTGGTAACCGGCGGTTTTCGTTCAACAGAAGGCATGAATGATGCGCTGAAGAGCGGTGCAACTGATATGATCGGACTTGCTAGACCGCTCGCTGTTGACCCAGATGTGCCAAACAAAGCGCTCGCCGATAAGGACTTTAGTATTAACCTTCGAACGCTCACCACAGGATTTACATCACTTGACCGAATGGTTTTATTGAATATGAGTTGGTACGAAGCGCAGCTTGCGCGTATGGCGAAGGGTAAGTTACCTAAGCAAAATTTAAGTGAGTGGTTTTCAACGCTAAAAGTATTTTCTCATCTAGGTGTCTATGCGTTTCGAAAACGCCGGGCCTAGTCGCAGAAAATATAATTACTCTAACTGTCACTATTATAGGCACTACAAGTACTAAGTTTTATTTCTACTTGTAGTCGCTTTAAAGGGTAAATATTCACAAGCACTTGCATGATAAGACTGAAGTGAAACTTTTTCTTCTACTAAGAAATTTTTGATTGGAGCTCGAAATCCGGGCTCGGCTATCCAATGGTTAGAATAAGTATAAACAGGGCGAAAACCTCGTTGAATTTTATGTTCACCTTGCACGCCGGGGTCAAAGCGCTTTAAGCCTTCACGAATACAAAACTCGATACCTTGGTAGTAGCACGTTTCAAAATGTAGGTGTTTGAACTCTTGAATACAGCCCCAGTAACGACCGTATAAGGTATCGTGATCACGGAAGTTTAAGGCACCTGCGATATATTCATTTTCATGCTTCGCTAGTACTAAAACAATGGACTCCGGCATTGTTTCTGCCAATGTTTGGAAGAATGTTTTACTTAAATAGCCGCCATGTCCGCTACGTTTGGCGTAGGTCATTTGGTAGAAATGATAAAACCGTTCCCAGATTTCTGTGGGAATATCTCGCCCTGTGAATACTTCTAATGTTATTCCTTGTTCAACCACTTGTTGTCGTTCTTTCTTTAGGTTCTTGCGCTTGCGTGAGCTAAAGGTCGCTAGAAAGTCTTCAAAGCTGGTGAAGTCTTCGTTTAACCACTGAAAATGTACCGCCGTTCGTTGCATAAAATCAGTGGAAAGTTGGTTAGAAAAATCTTCCGTTGGAAATAATAAATGCCATGAAGATAACTTTTCTTGTGCGCAATGTTGCTTAATATGGTCGCCAATAGCCGTGTTAATGGCTTGCTGGTCTTGGCCTTCAGCAATGCAAATACGCGGACCGCTGACAGGTGAAAAAGGAATCGCTGTGACAAGCTTTGGATAATACGCTTGGCCATAGCGCTGATAGGCATCAGCCCAAGCATGATCGAATACATATTCGCCATAGCTGTGTGATTTCAGGTAGGCAGGCATTACTGCAACCAGTTTGGCGTTCTGGTATACCAATAAATGCTGTGGCTGCCAGCCACTGTTTTGGTTATTTAGGCAGCCTACAGCGCCACTCAGTTCTAAAGCATGTAGAAATTCGTAGCGAGTAAAGGGGTAATCGCTGCCTGTTACTGTGTTCCAGTCAGTTGCGTTGATTTGGCTAATACTGGTGATAAACTTGAATGAGAATGGCAAACTGAATGACAAAGTAACCAAGCCTATTTGTTGGGTTTAAATAAGGCTTTCGTTAAGCCTCCGGAAACGCGACATTAGCGCGTGAGCTCCGGTGTGGTCAAGTTTAAGCTGCAAACTTCTTTCTCGCTTTCTGAATCGCTGTGTGCCATAAAATTTTAGGCACAGAAATCACATTTCTCAGATTCTTAGCATCATTGATCGCTTCGGCTTTTGCTTTTTTATACACATCTTTTGAGGCTTTGCTAGGATGGCCTGAATTTACAGGCGGCATGGGATCGTATTCAATCAATAATTGGGAGATCTCAGCACGTTCTTGACCATGTAAGTCTTTGACAATTTCTAACGCCAAATCGATACCGGCTGACACGCCTGCAGCCGTTACAATTTTCCCTGACTTAACGATACGTTCATTCTTTCTAGGCTCTGCTCCAAATGCTTTTAATGCACTTTGCGCTAACCAGTGAGTCGTTGCCGGGTGCCCATCTAATATGCCTGCAGCCCCTAATATTAAAGCGCCAGAGCAGACGGATAATGTTAGCTGTGTTGTTTGGTGAACCTGCTTTAACCAAGTGGTGAGTTGTTTGTCAGCCATGGCCGTCGTGGTGTCTGCTGATGACCCTGGAACCAGTACGATATCCGGCCTAGGGGTTTCATCATAAGAATGTGTAGCACCTAAAATAAGCACACCGCTATCAGCGGTAATCGCTTGTGGTTGGTGGCTAACAAATCTAATTTCAGTACCAGGCATAGAGCGCAATACTTCATAGGGGCCAATCGCGTCGAGCGCCGTCATACCTTGATATAAAACAATGGCTATTTGCATAATAGAGTCCTTTTTATTGGTTTATAAAGTGGTTTATGAGTAGGTTTCTAGATTTAACTGTAGGGTGTAACGCATGTGGCGTAAATGACAAAAATAGACTATATTCCGCCAATGAAAATTAAAAATATATTCTTTGTTATCTATCCTGGGTTTGAACTCTTAGACCTCTCTGGCCCTGTATCCGTTTTTTCTACTGCGAATGCACTCCGTCAAAAAGAAGCACCTTACGCTATCCATACCGTATCAGTTGAGGGAGGCTTGATAAGCAGTGGTGCAGGTATTGGGGTGGATTCTCTAGCGCTAGACACTATCGAGGTTGATGAAGACTCGACAATACTTGTTGTAGGGGCGGATGCACCTGCTTTGTTTGAGGCCAGCATGGATGTGAAATTTAAAACATGGTTAGCGGCCAATACAAAAGACGTCGCACGATACGGCTCTATCTGTAGTGGTACATTTCTTTTAGCCGCAGCAGGTCTGGTAGATGAGCGCTTGGTTACCACGCATTGGGCAGGGTGCGAACAATTACAAAAAATGCACCCCAAAGTGAAATTGAAGCCTGAATCACTCTATGTCATTGATGAAAATTTATGGACTTCCGCGGGTGTCACGACTGGTTTGGACATGTCTCTAGAGATGCTTCGTCGAGATCAGGGGGCATCGCTAATGAATGAAGTGGCAAAACAGCTCGTTGTGTATGCATATCGGCCAGGGAATCAGTCACAATTTAGTGACTTACTTAAACTTCAAACGCGGACTAATAGTGATTACGCCGAATTACTAGCTTGGGTCGATGCTAAGCTGGGGCAGCCAATAAAAGTCGAAAAAATGGCCGCTTTTATGTGTATGTCAGAGCGCACATTTTATCGTAAATTTACCGCGTCAATGGGAATGACGCCATCAAAATATGTTGAGGAAGCAAAATTGAAGCGCGCTAAATCTCTTATTGAAAGTGGACAACAAATTTCATTGGTTGCAATTAATGTAGGCTTTAAGTCTGAGGCCGCTTTTCGAACAAGGTTTGAACGTTATTTTGGTTTGACGCCGTCAATGCATAAACAGCTGCATTCGATTTAAAAAGCTTTTTCTTTAGGATTAAGCGGCTCAAACATACTCTGATGTTGCTAAAAGTAATAAGGGTTTATTGGTCGCCATTAGGTCTGTAGGTTTTAGGCCTAATAACTTTCGACAGCTGTTGGCGAAATGTGCGGAGTCTGAAAAACCAGAACCTAGGGCCGCATCCGTAATCGCATAACCTTTATCGACCAGCTGAACAACATTCTTTAAGCGTAGCCACAACCGATACTTTCTAATGGGTAAACCCATATCCCGTTTAAAAAGTGTTGAAAGCTGTCTCTCTGATAGATTACTTAAATCCGCTAGTGCGAGAGCGGATAGATTCTGGTCAATATTTTCCTTGATGGCTTTAGCACACGTCAAAACCCTCTCGTCAAATAATTTTGGGGGTGGAGCGGATCCTAAAATCATTTCAATAACGGAAGCACTAAACTCATTGGGGCATGTCTGGTGATCTGTGAAATGACGTAATAACATTCTTAGCTCATTCAGGTTAAACAAATAGGGGGAAAGGTGATTATCATTAAATTGGTGCGTTTTTAAGTATTGCTGATAAAAATCACTATCGGACTCAATAAATATACAGGCGATGGGGTGATTATATTGACGCATTTCGTTACTCATATTCGCAGGAAGAAAATAAGCTTGATACGTTTCCCACTTGCTTTCTTGATTCGTACGGGCACCTATTTTTTCTCCGTTAAGTGATAAAGCAATCACCGCAGTTGAATGCGCATGCACTCCGATATCAGGCAATAATCCGATGTAAATCGTTACTTGATTTCCGATGACTAAAACATTACGAGTAATCATGTTATTTTCTCTTCGAGGTGCTTATGTCTATATGGACTTGATCTTTACTTCCGTTTTTTACAAGTATGCAGCGACAGTTAGAACGTATTATTTATAAATACTCATCGACAAAGGCTAGCATAAATAATGACGACTAAAATTGAAACGCAGTTTAGAGAGCAAGTCGTACAATATGAAAATATGGGCGAAATTCAACTAGCCTATCGTATCGTTGGTCCCGCAACTAATCATGACGCGCCAACCATTCTATTTATTCATGGTTGGCCTTTGAATAGCTTAACTTATGAGCATGTGATTAATCATTTAAGTAGCGAATTTATCTGTATTGCCATCGATTTACCTGGCCTAGGCCAAACTAACTGGCAGGAGGGATTAGACCTAAGTCCGAAAGGTCAGGCAAGGTTGTTACAACAGTTTATGAATAAGCGAACTGCTGAGCATTATTCTATTTATGGTAATGATAGTGGTGGAATGATCGCACGATATTTAGCCGAAATAGACCATGATCGCGTGACGCATTTAATGTTATCAAATACCGAAATTCCAAACGAGCGCCCACCTTGGATACCGTTGTATAAAAAATGTATGCGTCTTCCAGGTTTTTTGCCAGTGATGCGTCGATTACTAGGAATCAAATGTTTTGTTCGCTCATCGATGGCTCTAGGCGGTGCGTTCTCTGATAAACGTCATTACAATGGAGTATTTGATCAGGATTTTATTCAGCCACTTTTAACATCTAATGTGGTATTTAGTAATGCGATGTCTTCATTTATGGCTGTTTTTAATTGGCGACAATTGGATGAACTCGTGATGATTCACCCAAAGTTATTGATGCCAACATTATTTGTTTGGGGAAAAGAAGATCCTACTTTTCCAGAAAAACCCGCACAGGAAATGGTTGCTCAGCTTCCAGCGGTTGAGTGTTTTCATAGTATTTCAGGGGCTAAACTATTTGTTCATCAGGAGAAGCCAGAAGAGGTGAGTGCCTACATTAGAAAGTTCATGCTATAAATATATTAGATAATACCAGCGGAAGAGGGCAGTATTAATATATTCTGCCTTCTTCATATTAGATCATCTCTCTAGTTTAAGCAGCGGTTTTTTTCTTATGACCTACGCGCAAATGTTCAAGTTCACTCGCGAGTGAGTCGCCCTTAAAAGCATATGCTCGACCAAAACCTTTTACGTAACGACCATCAGTGGGGGTTAATTTGAAGAGCTTAAAATCAGTCAGATCTGATAAGTTATTGATACGATCACCATGACGAGTAACTAAGGTTTTTATTCCTTGTTGCCAGCTCTCAGTTTCGGGCTGAATCAATTCGCTGACCACGCTATAATTTACGCGCTTACGCGCAAACAGCTCACTTGCAGAATCTTCATCTTCAATTATTAACACTGACGCGAATGGGTTCTTTTGTAGGTTTACAGCATGAACCGCAATCTCACTGATTAACACATAGAGTGATTCGTCATTTAATGCAAAAGGAGCATACGATGCATAAGGTTTACCTTCCCCAGTAATACTTGATAGTTGTAGGGTCTTTCTTGTGTTTACAAAATCAACTATTTCGTTCTGAATACGCTTCTCTAATTCTTGGTTTTTCATGGAATGTTAGGCCCCTAAAGTGTAAATGCTTGCGCTATTTTGAATACGTTTAAATGCGTCAACTTGTTCTGTTATGAGTTCACCGGAAGCATTGCGGCCGATAAACACTTTAAATATGCTTTTGTTCTCTTTGTCCTTAAAATCAAAGGCATAACTTTGACGATTACGATGTTTCTTATCCTGCAGCCCTATTTTATCAATCGCTTCAAGGCGTATGTGACCGTGAAACCCTGTCAGGGTACCCTCTAAATTATAAAATCCTTCGGCAATAGAACCTTTTGGGAACGAACCTTTGAATTCAAAAACGCAGCCTCCATGCAATACAATCGTGGTGGTGTTTCCCCAAGTTGCCAAAGCGCATAGTAGCGCTTCAGCATTCTTGCCATCTAAGGCTTGTACCTTACTGTCTGTGTTCATCTTATAAAGCCTCTTTTTTAAAATAAGTACTTAGTAGACATGATGATTTCTCGACCGGGCTCATAAAGCTCTTGCCATGCTTGACGGTAATGACGGTCGGTGAGGTTGTTGATTGTTAGGTCTAATTTAACGCCTTCAGCAAATACCGGTGACCAACTGGCATACAGGTCAGTAGTTGTGTAATTGTCATAAGTCGTACCATCGGTATTTTCGCTATAGTTTGTGCGTAATTGGGCATCCACTTTACTTAGACGCATCCCTACAATTAATGATCGATCAAAATAAGCGTAGTTAGCGTCTGCTGTAAATTTATCGGCAGGTATACCTGTTAGGTCTTCATTGGTATTGTCATCTTTTCCACGAGACTGGCCATAGGCGAGCTTCAGGCTGAACTCATTTTGTTGATACATCGTCGAGATTTCAAAACCTTTGATGATTGCATCGTCTACATTGACCCAAGTGGTCGTGCCTGGGTCCATAACAGGGAAAAATGTTGGGTTTGATACGATTTGTTGAATAAAATTATCGACTCTGTTTTCGAAATATGAGCTTTCAACGTAAAGTTGTCCGCCATGCTCATTTGGCTCAAACTTGATACGTGCCATTAACTCTGTATTTGCAGCTGTTTCAGACTCTAGGTCAGGGTTTGATATAAAAACATTGCAGAAACCGGGACCCATACAGAAGTGGGTGCCGGTGGTGTAAAGCTCTTCTGAACTTGGCGCACGGAAGGCTTGGTCATGACGTAGGATTAATTCGATTGCATCATTTGCTTGCCAAATAAATGCAATCGAGGGAGATATTTCATCGTCATCTTGTTTGCTATTTAAGTTCTTCGCTTCTGTTTGAAACTTGTCGTATCGCGCACCTAGTTCAATTTGGAAATTATCATGAATCTCAAGGTTTGCATTGACGTAAGCACCCCACACATCTGTTGAAGCTTCAGGCGGAGTCGGTCGGTTAGTGCCGCCTCTGCTTGTTTTGAAGTCTTCAGAATAACCATCAAGGCCATAGAAAAGAGAAACGAGGTTAAACTCTGATGTATTTTTAAGTGATAACCCGTAAACATCTAATTCAGTACTATCCCCACGACTATCACTAAGGCGAGACTCTTGCATCTCTACATGATTCCAATAGGCACTGATATTGCCATTCACTAATGTTGAATCAGTATTTAAATCGTAGGTAAGAGAGGCATTGTCTGTGTTTGTTTCTCTGTCGATCAAAAAGACGCTACTGCCATTTATATTTGCTGTTCCATTTGAGGGTATTTCGCCTTCTTCATCCGACGTTCGGTAACTAATTCTAATTGCTTGGTTTTCATCGAGCTGCCATTCGGTTTTTACTAAAGCGCCTTGGTCTTGTTTGGCAGAATTTTCTAAATGTTTGCCATTACCTAATTCTGGGTCATTACTATCACGAAAATAAGTACTGAATAACCAATCAACCGTATCGGTACGGCCCGCTAGCGCCGTAATATAAGAGGCTTGATCATTGTTATTATTGAAGCCAGCTTTTATAAATCCGCCGAAGTCATGATCTTTTTTAATTAAGTCAGCCGCACTAATTGTATTTTGAGAAACAACGCCGCCTAGCGCGCCGGAGCCCCATAAGGTGCTGGAAGGTCCTTTAATAACTTCAACGCTTTTTAGTAATGCCGGGTCAAGAAAATAGCTGGGGCGGTGACCCGACTCAAATACCTGACGAATACCATCTACGCTTTGTAATACTTTACTACCTTCTAAGCCGCGAATATTAACGGATTGGCTGCCCGCTCGAGGCCCGCCTGTTACATTAACGTTTGATTCATAGCGAATAACTTGAGCAACCGATTGAGGTTGCATTTGTTCGATTTGAGTTGCATCAATAATTGACACCGGACGCGCTACTTCACTTAATGGCGATTCAACACGGGTGGCTGAAACGAGTACTTTAGTTAAAGCAAAAGATTTTGACTGTTCAGCCTTTGGCTCTGCCGCGATGGCGGATGTGCTAACCAGAAAACTCGAAGCTAGCAACCCATACATTGAATGGCTAAGTGGCTTTAAAAAGCGGTGATGAGACATACATCGTTCTCCTAATAGGGTGATTAATAAAATACTAACTCATCATTTATCGGGGTCTATTTATGTAGGTATATAAGTAAATTCCGGTATGCCACTTAGTAGGTAGTGGCTCACAGAAAAAACTATTTGACCCTCTGAAGGAACGCACTCTATCTTCAAACAAATGATTTGTAAATACGAATCATTATTATTTGCATTATATTTAATTGGAGGTATGATGCGTTACTTGTCGATGAACAAGTTCATCGTTGAATAAAAATTACGTAGAAAAATGAACATGAAAAAATATTCAAATATTCTTGAATCTAAGCTGCCTTGGCGATATATCAGTCGTTTTATTATATTAACGGCAAGCCTTGCGGCAAACTCATGGGCAATTGCTTCGTTTATTCCCTATCAAAAAAATATCACGACACAAAAATCAATATCTGCTGAACATCTAAAGATCAGTTTAGTGAAAGCAAGTTTGAGCAAGTTATCTCGTGGGGTAGAAAATAAACCTAACCAATCGTTTTCAGAACGGGCCACTGAACCTAAAGATAAGATTAAAGCCATCTCGACGGAAAAAACGAAAGCCCATGTGCCAAAAAAGACGAATAAAGAAGCAGAAAAAATAAGTAAAATAGATAAGTTGAAGCCCCATAAATTAATTGCTCAAGAGGTGTCTTATACTTCCCTAAAAGAAGAAATAGATACTGCCGAAATAAGTGAGCGCTCGAAAGAGGTCACCACGAAGGTCGATGTAACGAACAATCAAACGACACAAGTCGCATTCAATAACGGCATCGACTTTAAAAATATACCGAAAAACCCGCTAGTTAGTATTCCATCTTTTTCAAAGCCACCAAAAAGTCTTCGTTACCCGACGCTTGCCCGAAAGCGCGGTCAACAGGGGACGGTTTGGTTAGAGATATGGTTAAACGAACTAGGGCAGCAAACCAAGCGTGTGGTTTCGGAGAGTTCTGGCGTGAGTATTTTAGATAGCGCTGCATTAGAGGCTGTTTCTCAGTGGGAGTTTATGCCGCATACACAAGCGAATATCACTGTCGCATCACGTGTAAAAATTCCGATTGAATTTGTATTAAATTAAAGGTCTTAAAGATGGAAATCATAAATCTTACTTTTGTAGAAAAGCAGCTTGGCCCGCTGACTTACCCGTTATTTTTTTGTTCACTTTTTGCCTTGGCTATATTGGTAGAACGAATTTGTGTATTGAGTTATCACAGTCTTTCAAATTATATGAAACACGAGAGTCGTCAGCTAATTTCAAAACATGGTCTAGTGGCTAGGAGCGTGAGAGAGGATATCGCTGCAGTTTGGCTACATAAGCAACAAATAAAGCTCCAAAATGGTATTCGTTTACTAAATGTTATTGCCTTACTTGCGCCTTTGTTGGGTCTATTAGGTACGGTTATCGGATTAATTCAAGTGTTCGAGCATCTAGGGCTTCAACGCGGAGCAATTGAACCGAGTATGTTGGCTGATGGACTGGGTATCGCGATGAAAACCACCGCGGTTGGTTTAGTGGTGGCTGTCCCTGCTTTATTAGGCGCACATGGGTTTCAAATTTGGGCAGATAAAATCGTACAAATGACCGAACAAAATATGAATATTCATAATCTTGAATTAGACGGTATTTCAACAGAGTTACTTAAATGATTCGTGCACCGGAGCGAACAATATTAAGCGCTGGTCCTGATCTGACTGCACTTATAGATATTGTGTTTATCGTCGTAGTGTTTTTATTATTGACTGCAAATACGCCGCTATTGTCTTTGCCTGTTGATATTCCTAGTACCGATAATCAAATTGAGAAAGCAGTAAGCACAAAGCAAAGCATTGTGATTAGCTTGAAAGCCGAATCACCGCACTGGCATATTACTATCCCGAGTGAGGGACGTAGTGAACCAGAAAATAACCTAGGACTAGGGGGCCGCTACGATGACTGGCCATCGTTTAAATCAGCTCTTTTATTACACGTAGAGCAATCGCCTAAAACTTTACTGGTCGCAACGGATAGAGAAACAAACGCAGCGTTACTACTTCAGTTACTTGCCTTACTTAACGAACGAGGATTAAGTGATGCTCAAATTTTAATGGAACCTGAATTATGATGAACTTGAACCGTTGTTTTCCGCTACTAAAGCTGATGCTGTTTGTCGTCATGTATCAAGTACTAAATGTGGAGGCTGGAATGCCTGAATATCGTATTATTAGTACCGATGCCTCCGTGACAGATTTACTCTTTGAATTTGGTATGCAAGATCATTTAGTTGCTGTCGATGTGACGAGCCAGTTACCCAAAGGCTTTAAAGCGCTACCCAATGTCGGTTACCACCGAAACCTATCTGCAGAAGGGCTGCTTAGCCTAACACCAAGCATCGTGATTGGAAGTGACTTGATGGGGCCAGATAATGTGACGCAAGCGTTAACTGCAGCGCAGGTGCCTTTTTTACAATTACCGATTGCCAAAACAATCGTGTCATTAAAATCAAATATCAATAAAGTTGCGCTGCAGCTTCAAGCACAAACGGATAGCAAAGTATTAACTCAATGGATCGATGAACAAGTGGGGCTGCTGAAAAAACGGCCCTTAAAAGAAGAGCGTATTGCCTTTTTATTGAGTATGAATCCCAGTAAATTGAGATTAGCGGGTAAAGGCACGAATGGTGATGCTTTAATTACGCTTCTTGGTGCTAAAAATATTGGTCACTTTGATAACTATCGTAATGTGTCTGCGGAGTCCTTATTGGCGATGAACCCAACGATTATTCTAGTGGCTGGAAGCTCACCATCAACGGCAGTCAAATCTCTATTAGATGCACAAAGCATACTGAAATATAGTGAGGCGGCGAAAGCAGGTAAAATTAAAGGTATTGATGGACGGTCTCTCGTAGCAGGGTTAAGTATAGCTGCGCTTAAAGAAGCATTGAGGATTTCAAAAAATATTAATGACCCGATTGAGACGCCCTAATGCTAGCTGCAGCGATATTACCTGAAAATGTATTTAAGCGTTTTATTTTAGCGCTCTATATATTAACGACGTTATTGTTTGTCGTTGCTATTTTTTCGCTCGTAACAGGACCAATGAATTTGCCTTCATTAGAAGGAATATTGACGTTGATTGATCAATTAATAGGCACACAATACAACGCTTTAGAACAGTATCAGCAAGTTGTGATAATGGAGCTACGCCTGCCACGACTTTTACTCGCTATCATGGTAGGCGCAATACTTGCTCAGTGTGGTGCGGTCATGCAGGGCTTGTTTCGAAACCCTCTGGCTGACCCAGGTATTGTGGGTGTTTCATCGGGCGCTTCGGTGGGGGCGGTATTAGCGATATGCTTGTTGCCTGAAAGTATTGGCGTTTGGAGTATTCCTTTTTTTGCTTTTATAGGCGGATTAGTAACGACTTTATTAGTGTATCGCTTGGCACGCTCTCCTGAGGGAACATCAGTATTAATGCTACTGCTTGCTGGTGTCGCAATTTCAGCTTTTGCAGGTGCATTTATTGGTTTTATTTCGTATTTCGCCGATGACCAACAGCTGAGAGCGCTAAGCTTATGGCAGATGGGCTCACTATCAGGTGCTAATACTGAGTATCTTTGGTTGTCTTTTGTGACGATGATGGGGCTATTTTTTGTGTTTCAACGCAACGCAAATGCACTGAATGCATTACTGTTAGGTGAGGCTGAAGCGCGTCATCTTGGAATTGCCGTAGAGTCGCTGAAATTAAAATTGATTGTGCTTGTGGCCATTGGTGTAGGGGTGGCGGTGGCAAGTTCAGGCATCATTGGTTTTGTGGGTTTAGTAGTACCTCATTTAGTTAGAATGATAATAGGGCCAAACCATATAATGCTTCTTCCTTTATCAGCGCTTTGTGGTGCTTTATTACTCTTGTTGTCAGACCTGTTTGCACGCACCTTAGTTCAACCCGCTGAATTGCCTGTTGGGCTTATTACTGCCTTGCTGGGGGCTCCGTTTTTTGTAGCGCTGCTGCTTCAGCAGCGACGTAAGGGCGTGCTTTAAATGTTGAAAATTAAATCCCTAAATTGTAGTGCAATGGGGAAAACGATTTTATCCATCGACCATATGAACTTATCATCAGGTGAACTGAATGCAGTGATTGGTGCCAATGGCGCAGGTAAATCGACCTTACTCAAAGCAATTAGCTATGATATTTCATCGACCGGAGAAATGCTTTTCCATAACGAGGCCCTATCGAAGTGGTCACCACGAGAGCGTGCCAGACATCTGGCAGTATTGCCTCAAAGCAGCCAACTCAATTTTCCTTTTAAAGCGGGAGAAGTTGTCGCGCTTGGATTAACCCCTTTGTCTTTAAATCAAAAGGCAGCACGGCTACAAATCAAAAATGAAATGAAGGGTACTGATTGTTATCACCTTATTGATAAACCTTACCCACAGTTATCAGGGGGTGAAAAACAAAGAGTGCAACTTGCTAGAGTGTTATTACAGCTATGTCAGGCGACTAAAGCACCCCTTCTTTTGTTGGATGAGCCTACTTCAGCACAAGACCTTGGTCAGCAACATTCATTGTTGAAATTAGTAAAAGAATTATGTGAAGAGCGTGGTTATGCATCACTTGCGATTTTGCACGACTTGAACCATGTACTGGCTTATTGTCATCATTGTTTCGTACTTCATGATGGGCGGTTAGCGGAATCTGGTCCACCTATAAGATGTTTAACTGAAAGTAATGTAGCGCGTTATTGGGGTTATCGCGCTGAACTAGTCAAACATCATGATAGGAATGTCATTATTTAAGCGCTTATATCGTTAAAATACCGGCTAGGAGTTTTTCCCATGGCTTTACGGAACATGGCAATAAATGCGCTTTGGCTATCGTAACCTAAGTCTTGTGCAATGTGGGCGATGGCATCGCCCTGAGCAATTCGTACAAGGGCAGCGAGTAATCGTACTTGTTGTCGCCACAAGCCAAACGTCATGCCTGTTTCTTTTGAAAACCGTCGGGCGAATGTTCGAGAACTAAGCCCATAATCATTTGCCCAGTCTTCGATCGAACGTGTGTCAGCTGGATATGTAATCAAGTTTGTAGCGACTTTTTGTAATACTTCGCTACTTGGGTAGGGAAGGTGGAGGGGGACCTCTGGCGTTGTTTTAAGTTGATCTAAAAATACGGTGACCAAACGGCCTTCTTCGCCGGTTTCATTATAAAGCGTATTAAATTTGGCTATTTCTAAAATAATTTCTCGAAGTAAAGGCGTCACGGTGACAACCTGACATACTTTAGGTAGTTTCTTGGACTCTTCAGGCGACACATAAACATTGCACATTTTAACTGCGTTAATCACCCGCGCATCATGCTCTATGAATGGCGGGAGCCAAACCGCTCTTAAAGGTGGCACCACCCAAAAGCCTTGGTCTTTTGCCGACACTTGAATGAGGCCCTCAGAAATAAATAGTAGCTGGCCTCTGACATGAGAATGATAGGGCGCGTAAAAGCCAGACTCATGCTCTTTATTACCGACAACAATGGACCTTGGTATGTCATTCGAGATCTTTTGTTTAACGCCTTGTTTAGTTAGCCAATGAGTGGGCACACCGTCAGGAACGAAGTCGGCCAAAATATTTGTCCTTTTCTAGATAAAATATGTCGTAATTGTGCGTATACGACACAATGAAAGCATATTAAAGTAACAACTTCAAATTGTTCACTTCAGGAGAAAAAATGAAAACATGGCGACGACCGGAAATATTGTTGTTTTTAATGGCAGCAGCTATGCCAATTTCTTTTGGTGTTTGGCAAGCATTACTCAATAACTTTGCCATTGAGAAGGCCGCTTTTACCGGTGTTGAAATAGGCATACTGCAATCCTTACGTGAAATTCCCGGTTTTTTAGCGTTTACGGCGGTATTACTATTACTGGTATTGCGTGAGCAAACTCTCGCTTTAGCGTCGTTATTATTAATGGGGCTTGGTACGGCTATTACTGGCATATTCCCGAGTGAATTAGGCTTGTATTGTACGACGGTACTGATGTCGATAGGTTTTCATTATTATGAAACCGTTAATCAGTCCTTATCACTTCAATGGTTCTCCAAGCAGCAAGCTGCGCATAAAATGGGCCAAATGGTCGCGGTGGGTTCATTTGCCGGTTTAGTTGCTTACGCGCTAGTGTGGTTAGCATTGGATGTGTTTTTTATTGAGATGGAAACGCTTTATTTAATCGGTGGTGGCATCACGGTCGCGATCGCTATTTTTTGTTGGTTTAGCTTTCCTCACTTTCCTAACAAAGTCGAACAACACAAATATTTATTGATGCGTAAACGTTATTGGTTATATTACGCGTTAACCTTTATGGGCGGTGCTCGTAGGCAAATATTTGTCGTATTTGCAGGCTTCCTAATGGTAGAAAAATTTGATTTTAGCGCCGCTGATATTGCCGCTTTATTTTTAATTAATGGTTTTATGACCATGATCTTCGCGCCGAAAATTGGAAAACTGATTGGTAAGTGGGGCGAGCGAAAAGCACTTACCGTTGAATACGTTGGTCTGATCATTGTTTTTTCTGCTTATGCTGTCGTGGATAACCCGGCAATTGCTGCCAGCCTATATGTATTCGATCACTTGTTATTTTCATTGGCCATTGCGCAAAAAACGTATTTTCAAAAGATTGCCGATCCAAAAGATATTGCGCCGACAGCAGGCGTCGCGTTTTCGATTAACCATATTGCCGCCGTTGTTCTACCTGCAGCCTATGGTTTGTTATGGGTGGTGTCACCTGCAGCGGTATTTTTGACCGGCGCTGCAATGGGGTGTGTTTCATTAATGCTTGCGCGGAAAGTTCCCTCTCAGCCGGAACGCGGAAATGAAGTACGTATTATGACAAAGCCATTAATGCCTAGAAAAGCAAACTAAACTAAGGGCCGAATAACACCTAGAGTCAAAGCTTTAGAGACCATAGGCTATATTTTTAAAAGAACGATGTTGAGGGTGGTGCTTTACTTGGTCTATGCTTGTGGTTGGGTATTTTTCATTATTCTCTAACCATTAATGATACGAGCTGGAAATATTTGTCATGGACCAAGGTGTTAACAGGGTATACCTACCTCCAAGGTCAACGGCGGAGTATCAGAAACAAGCAATTTTTGATATTTTTCCACTCTCTTTAGCGGTAATCCCATGGGGTGTTTTGTGTGGTTCGCTTGCGATTGAATTCGGATTAACCGCGCTTGAATCTCAGTTAATGTCTCTGCTAGTGTTTGCTGGTGCTGTTCAATTGGCGAGCCTAGGGGTAATTGCTATATCGGGGCTCGTTCCATCACTCTTTAGCACGACATTTATCATTAGCTCCAGACACCTATTATATTCAGCTGTGTTTCGTGAAGACGTTAGAAAGCTGCCAACGGCTTGGCGAATGATGATCGCCTTTTTCCTAACAGATGAGATGTTTGCGGTCGTGATGTCATTTAAAGCACGCTACGGATTTTTTTCAGAGCACTATGCCTTGGTGGCAGGGTTTACCTTTTATGTGGTCTGGAATATTGCGACTTTTGTGGGTATTTATATTGGAGGTAGTATTCCAGATCTTCAAAATTACGGTTTTGAGTTTGCGATCGCGGCAACCTTTATCGCGATCGTCATACCTCAAGTTAAAAGTATGTCAGTACTGGTGTCAGTACTTACGGCCGTGATTACTTCAGTGTTACTCATGCTCTTTGAAGTGGGCGAACCTCTAATGGGCGCTTCCTTGATGGGAATGCTAGCAGGCTATGCCACGTCAAAACTATTAAGTGAGCCAATCTCATGACTTTTATTTTATACGTATCACTGATGGCTATCATTACGTTTACTTGTCGTTATTTCTTTTTTGCCAATGTTGTTCATTATTCACTGCATCCTGAAATAAAAAGACTATTGAAGTTCACGGCCCCAGCCGTACTCACCGCAATGTGGGCACCGATTATATTTGTAAACGATGGGCATTTGAACGCGATTGATAATGCATATTTTATCTCCGGAATCATCACTATTCTAGCGGCAGTACTGATACCAAGAACTTTGCCCGTTATCGTGATTGGTTTGATTAGCTTTGGGGCATTAAGGTTTTTTTCAGAAACCTCGTTGATGTTATGAGTTATTAATCACGAGAAGATACTAAAATATTGTTTTATTGTTATTCACAGGATTGTTGTCTTGTTTTTAATTCGTTCTATAGCTTGTTAAATAACCATGTGTCCAATACTTTCATTGTATTCATGATGCTAAGTTTCTTTGTGCCTAAAGGGCATGCAAAGCATTTAAAAAGCTACGAGGACCTTTATTCTATGATTGTTGGTGCCTGCCTCCCACTCAAATATAAAGCTAATCAGATGGGGTTTAGCGATCAAATAGATTACGCGACCTTCAAGTATTCTTCACCAAATCCTGCTTATATCGCTATTTTTAAGAAGTCGCATTATGCCGAAATGTTAGGTGAGTTTCAGCGGGTTATCTATGACATAGTCAGCAGCGAAAAAGTTCAGGAGATTAAAAAGTTACCTAGAGCCAAATAAAAAATAACATGCAATGTATTACGGGCGTCGGAGTGAAGAGTCTAAATGTTGCGTTTGCATGTGAAATATTCATTTTTAGCTATCTTTAGTCAATCTGGCGTTTTGAATGTCTTTCGTTGGTTTATTCGGTCGATTGCTTAAAGTAATGACTCGAATTTACTTCGGAATTAAGGGGTTCAAACCTTTAATTCCAAAGACCCGCTACCGCTCAGTTTATCGGTATTTATGTGTAGTGGTCGAATTTAGGTGTTAGCTAAAGCACCCTATTTCGACCAAGATAAAACGCTTTCGCCCTATATATTCTGAATTTCGAGATGATGTTGCACCGAGTCCTGTAGAGGGGTAAATGGTGGTGTTTAAAAAATCTATTAAACGAGGCATAGAGTTGAAGTGAAATGAGCCTAAGTTAGGATCAAAGAAAACAAGATCATTAGGGCGAGATAAACCTAATGCCATGGCATGGTCATAACCACCACGAATAGCCAGTAAACGATAGGGGTCGTGATGACCCCCTTCAGGACTTATTGTTAGTTTGTTGGCTTAAGGCTGAATAATCTCAATCGCAACAGGTACATGTTTATGAAAGGGGGTTTTAGCAATAGGGTCGCAATGATTTGCTGCGGTTAATTCATTTATTGCAGGGCCATTTTGTTTCATTTCACCTGTTTTGCTGGTGTACAGCATGCCGTAGCCATGAGGTAAGGTGACCATGCCTTTTTGAACAGCGTCATCTTCCATAAGCTGCACTTCTATTTTGCTGGTGGCTGATCGGCAATTGGCTATACCACCATCTTCTAGTCCGAGCGCTTTGAGGTCATCGGGGTGAATTCGCATTGCGCCTTCTTTGTCTGTTTTTCGCCAATCGGGTGTTCGGAATATTTGGTTGGCATTGTAAGAGCGACGTTCGCCCGCCATTAAAATAAAAGGATATTCTTTATTGGTTTGCTCGGTTGCTTCGTTTGCTAGCGCATTTAACTCGTTAGCCATTTCTTCTATGTAGAGGCTTACTTTTTTGTCTTTGGTGCGCATTAATTCCCAAGTATCGTTGTAATCAAACGTCGCCAGCGCAATCGGTTTGTCTGAATCGATCATTTTCTGAAATAAAGCATTACCTTGAGAGTATCCTTTGCCATGAATTCCGGCCTTAGCGACCTGCTTGCTGTATTTAGTCGCAAAAAATTGAGACACACCCCATAGCGTGGCAGCGGATGCCATGTTTTCAGGCAGTGCTTTGCCTAAAGTGGCATAAAGAATGGTCGGTACGTAAGGCATCCATTTTGGGTTTGCTTTGAGTGTGGCGGCTAATGCTATGGGAAATAGACGGCCAAATGGGAACTTACGATCTAACTTTGCGATGCGTTCTAATTTAGAAAATCGGTCGGGTATTTTACCTAAGGCGACGACCAATCGACGGTATATTTCTGCCTCGGGTAGGGTGTCTCCCAAATTTTCTGTTTTACTATCAATGATAGGTTTGCGTAAATGGAAATAGGGGGTTGGAAAGCCGAAAGTAAAAAAGGCGCATTCGGTTTTTTCAAACTGTGTTGGCGCCGGTAAAATATAATCTGATAAGCGTGCCGTTTCAGTTAAAGCGACATCAATCGTCACTGAGAGTTCTAACTTGTTGTAGGCCTTCCTGTAAGCGATTGAATCAGCGCCCGATAATACAGGGTTAGCACTATCGACGATTAATGCACGTACTCGGTCAGGATGATCTGTATCGATTTCGAGCGGTAAAATATTAGGTGGAAATAGTTTACTAATGCCTTTCATTCCAGTGACACGCGTGACAGGCGCACCGTCTTCGGGTTCTTTTGAATGGCCGATGATCGGTGCAAACTGAGCGACTAAGTGGTTACCACCCGCTTTATTAAAATTACCGGTAATTAGGAATAGTAACTTTTCTAAATAGGAGTTTAGGGTACTGTGTAGGCTTTGCTGAATACCTAGGTCAGCTCTTACTGTGGCGGTGTTTGCTTGGGCAAAACCAGTGGCAACTTTTCGTATAAGTGTTAAGTCAACGCCAGAAGCCTTAGCATATTGATCTATAGGAATATTTAAAAACTGTTGTTTGACCTGTTCAAAACCATGGGTATGTTGTTCGATAAATATCTTATCTTCCAAACCTTCCTGAAGAATAATAGCAATGATAGCCGACAGTAAAAATGCATCTTTTCCCGGCTTTACCGCTAGGTGAATATCGGCCATTTTTGCCGTTTCACTTAAGCGCGGATCAACCACCACCATGGTGCGTTTTGGGTCTTTTTTATAGGCTTTTAATACGTCACGTGTTTTTGGAATACCATGTGCCGACCAAGGATTAGCGCCTAATACGATCACATAATCTGAATGCTCCATCCCTTCAATAGCGAAACAATTCTGGCGGCCAAACAGCTTACCATTAATCCAAAAATCACCTGTTTTTTCTTGCGCTAAAGCGGTGTAAATATAAGGGGTGCCAAGTGCAGCCATAAGGGAAGAGCTATAGGTTCCGCCTAAATGATTACCTTGACCACCACCACCGTAATAGGCAAATGCATGACCGCCGTGTTCTTTTTTTATGGCTTTCATTTTGACGGCGATTTCTTCAATTGCCGTATCCCATTCAATTTCTTCGAATTCACCCTGAGCATTTTTTTTAAGAGGCTTGGTTAAACGTTCGGAGTGGTTTTGATAGTGATCTAAGCGAGCCGCTTTTTGGCAAATATAACCTTCGGAGGATATAGCGGCTTTATCGCCCCTGATTTTTGTAAGGGTTTGCCCGTCTACTTGAACTTCAATTGCACAGCCAATACTACAAAGCATACATGCACTTGGTTTCCAGCCTTTGTTTTTATCGGATACTTTATTTTGTATGTTTGATGCTGTGTTCATGTTGCATTTCCTCTCGCGTGGCAGACTTAGATACTCAACCAACTTATCTTTTTTATTAGTTAGTCCTAAAATGGAACTTAAGTGATAGTAGGTTCCATAAAGCAGTTTGTAAAGCTATAATGCTTATAATATGAGTTATTAAGACAACGTAAAGGTAAGATTAAATGAAGTGGGATGATATCCAACAAATGCAATGTTCGGTAGCACGAGCATTATCCATCGTGGGCGACCGCTGGACGTTATTGATTCTTCGCGATAGTTTTTTGGGTACGAAGCGCTTTGATAAATTTCAAAAACAAATTGGCTTGTCTCGTCATCGTTTAACCGATCGTTTAAATAAATTGGTTGAATATGAAATTTTAAGAAAAGTACCTTATCAAGAAAAGCCACGACGTAATGAATACCAGCTTACACGTAAAGGCGTTGAGCTTTATCCGGTATTAATGACATTGGCGAAGTGGGGAGATAATTGGATGGCAGGGTCGGACGGCCCACCCATAGAATATACGCACGCAACGTGTAACCACCGCATGACGGTGAATCTTTGTTGTTCAGAGTGCGGTGAAGAGATTAACCCTAAGGAGGTCACGCCTAAAGTCGGACCGGGGTTGAGGGCTTATCAAGCGAAAGTAAAAAACAATTAAAAAGTACTTTCAAGTAATGAATGCAACTCACGCATATCAATTTAGAACTTAATCATAGAGAAAATGGGCTTAAGTTTAGAATCTAACCCTGCTTTGTTTACTATTAAGTGATCTTCCCATATTCAGGAAAGTTATTATTAATTTCAGCTATTATCAATTTCTATGGGGGAATATAAGCTAATGGAAATCTTATGAGTGTATGGAGCTATTCATGATTAACCGTTGGTTTTTTAATATTGTTCATTTTCGCTGGGTAGTTATTTTAGCGTCAATTCTTCTTTGTATTGGTGCAGGTTGGGGGGCTCAATACCTTGAAATGAAGTCAGACTATCGAGAATTTTTTGCAGAAGATGACCCGCAACGAGCCTCTTTTAATCGTCTACAAGATACTTATTCTCAATCAGATACCGTTTTTTTTGTGATCGCGCCGACTGATGGGGTGGTGTTTCAACCAAATGTTTTACAAATGGTTGAGTCACTTACTGATGCAGCATGGCAGTTACCTCATTCATTGCGGGTTGATTCACTCACCAACTTTCAGCATACCACGGCAGATGAAGAAGGCTTAGTGGTTGAAAACTTGGTGGAGGATGCATCGAAATTAACAGCAACTGACATAGCAAAAATCAAAACGATTGCACTACAAGAGTCGTTAATCGCGGGTAAACTAATTACCGATGCTTCAAACGTAACCGGTGTGGCCGTGACGATCAATTTGCCGGGAGAGTCCAATGATGAGTTTGGTGAAGTCGCGCGTGCAGCGAGAATAATTGCTGATGAATATCGCACTTTATACCCGGAGATTGATATTTACCTTAGTGGGATGATCATGGGTAATAACACCACCACGGAACTAATTGAGCAAGATGCGACATTACTTGTTCCGCTAATGGGCATGATCATTGTTTTAACCTTATTATTGTTACTACGCTCTATACCCGCGACCTTGGCGACTGTTACGGTGATTATAATGACACTGGCTTCAACAATGGGTTTGATGGGATGGCTTGGCTTTTCCATTACGGGGCCATCTTCTTCTGCGCCGATTATTATTGTTACGATTGCGGTGGCTGATTGTGTGCATATTCTAGTGAGCTATTTTTTCCTCTCGCGTGAAGGTTTGTCTAAAATACCGGCTATTTTAAAAAGTATGAGCATTAATCTAGGGCCAATATTTCTTACGAGCTTAACGACCGCGATTGGCTTTTTAAGCATGAATTTTAGTGACTCGCCTCCTTTTCAGGTATTAGGTACGGTTTCTGCGATTGGCGTAATGGTTGCATTTTTACTTTCCATCACGTTATTACCCGCTTTAATGGCTGTCATGATTCGCATTAAAAAGGTTGAAGCCGTGAAGGATAATGGCGGTGTTCTTAGGCCCTTAGCTGATCGGGTGATCAAACACCCGCTTAGCTTTTTTTGGGGCGTTGTTGCAATCTCCACCGTGTTATTTACTGCAATTCAAAAAAATGAAGTCAATGACGAATTCGTGAAATTCTTCGATAAAAATCAAGAATTCAGACAGGCCGTCGATTTTTCAAATGAGCACTTAGTAGGTGTATCGACCATTGAATACGCCTTAGTCAGCCAAAATGAAGGTGGAATCAACAGTCCTGAGTTTCTGCAGCAACTTGATCAATTTAGTGAGTGGTTGATAACGCAGCCTGAAGTAAAACAAGTCACTTCTTTATCTGACACCATGAAGCGACTGAATCGAGACATGCATGCAGGTGACGAGGCTTGGTATAAAATTCCTGAAAGCACGGAATTAGCCGCGCAATATTTACTACTGTATGAAATGAGCTTACCTTTTGGTTTGGATATGACCAATCAAATTGACTTCGATAAGCTTGAGACTCGGGTCACGGCGTCACTTGAAGAGCTGAATACCAATGAGATGTTAGCGCTGGAATCTAGAGTGAGTTTATGGCTTGAAACGCAATTGCCTAACGTTGAGTTTTATGATTCAAGTGGTACGGTTATGTTTGCTCATTTGTCGGTTAATAATTCTTATAGCAGTCTTATTTCAACGGGTATCGCGTTGATCCTTATTTCATTCATATTAACGTTCGCATTAAAGTCACTCAAAATGGGGTTTGTTAGTTTATTAGTGAATATTGCGCCGGCAGCGTTAGCCTTTGGGGTATGGGGTTTATTAGTGGGGCAGATTGGACTTTCGATTTCCGTGGCGGTCGGTATGACATTAGGAATCGTCGTCGATAATACCGTGCATTTTTTAAGTAAGTATTTAAATGCACGTCGGGAGCAAGGTTTAAGTACCGAAGCCGCAATTCGTTATGCATTCTCTCACGTTGGAACTGCACTTTTAGTGTGTAATGCCGTTTTGATTGCAGGATTTTTAGTCTTGGCACAATCTGACTTTATGCTTAACCGTGATATGGGGTACTTTACGGCGTTGACGTTTGCACTGGCACTTGTAGTTGATTTTTTATTCCTACCGCCATTCTTAATGTTTATTGAGAAAAAAAGAGAGTTATCGATTGCTCAAGAGCTGGATCATTCTCTAGAAATAACGGGCATTAAGCCGATAGCGGAATAAGGAGTGCTATCAATGGGAGTAAAGAAAAACTAATTTTTTAATCAAACTCCCAAGGCGCATGTTGAGCTGAAAAGCTCACCATGTGGTCGATAAATGCCCGTAGTTTAGTGGTGAATTTCTTATTACTTGGAAAGACAAGACTAACCGGTATTGAGATGGTGAGTTCAGGTAGCACCTCCATCAACTCTCCTTGCTCAATGCTCTTAATGATCTGAACTTCAGGCAGGCAGGCAATACCTACACCATCAATTGCAGCACGCCGAGCAGCAAAAAAATCATTGGTGAAAAAACGACTATCTATTAAGTCCAAGAGTGGTGACTTTTTTATGCCTAACCAAGCGGGTGGTTCGTAGCTAACCATATGATGGTTTTGTAAATGCTCAAGGTCTTTCGGGAGACCGTATTTTTTGATGTAGTTTGGGCTGGCGCAATGAATAATTCGTGATGAGCCGATACCGCGTGAAATGAGCGAAGAGTCTTCTAAAACGCCTGGAATAATGGCGCAATCCAGTTTTTCCTCAATCATATCTACTTTACGAGTATGAACAAAAAATTCGACTTTAATCTTGGGGTTTTGCTCGATAAAGCTTAAAAACAGTTTTGAACTAAATGGATCGTCAAGCGGGAAAGGACTGGTGGTGCGTAGCACGCCAGAAGGTTCTGCTTGTAAATTTTGTACGGCTAGTTCCGCAGCTTCAGCTTCCTGAAGCATTCTATTGCAGTGTTCATAATATACAGCGCCAATATCCGTTAAGTTTTGGCGTCTAGTGGTTCGGTGTAATAATTGAACATCCAGTCGCTTTTCAAGGTCAGATATTCGACGGCTGACGGTTGATACCGGTACGCCACTATTGATTGAGGCATTTGAGAAACTACCGCCGTTCACTACTTCGACAAACGTTGCCATTTCGTCTAATGAAATTCTCATAAATGCCTACTTTATATTCCCGTATATAGGAAAGTTTTAGAATAATTTCAATATTTATAGTCTTTTTGAATTAATGTGTCAATGTTGAGAGCCAGAGGTTCTATTTAAGGCGGTAGAACAGTAGGGTTTGCGTTACGTTACCCGTGGACTAGGATAGAAAGAACTCAAATATTTGTGGGTTATTCAGTTGTAAAGCTCAAATATGACCAGACCTCTCAAGTTAAAGTGGTTGAATAAACCTTAAAAAATCAAATTTAATAATTGGCTGAAGTGAGTTTTAACGGTCGTCTGTTGATACATTTTAATTGTCCGTAAGTCGGTGGCTGAACACCTAATGAACGAGCAAATCAAGCTCGCACAACGATGCCTCAGAAGGTTAGGAATATATGGCCTAATTATCTTGATTTGGATTATTCTTATAGTGCTGGCTAAGGAGTTAAAGCGATA
>Ga0209184_1000120_pt1 | contig 103145 bp, 96 predicted proteins | sample EN8Hudsemesocosm_2_FD_184627 | JGI IMG/M metagenome (GOLD analysis project Ga0209184, IMG submission 184627) | Methane-oxidizing microbial communities from mesocosms in the Hudson Canyon - EN8C Hudson Canyon (SPAdes) (version 2) | ecosystem: Environmental > Aquatic > Marine > Cold seeps... | reverse complement strand
GCTTTTATAACAAAAAACCTCGGATGAGACCGAGGCTTTTCGAAATTTGGAGCGGGAAACGAGATTCGAACTCGCGACCCCAACCTTGGCAAGGTTGTGCTCTACCAGCTGAGCTATTCCCGCAATTAACCTGGTATTTACTTCTTCACTTCAACTTTAAAGGGGCTGGTTAAGCCGCTACACGTTAGGCTGTGTCGCTGAAGTGGAGCGTATAATAAAGGATTCAGATGAAGAGTCAATAGAAGATTTCATATAAATTAATTTTTTACGTTTCTTCCGAAAACAGGTGGCTCCAAGAGGCTGTAAGATATAAATACATTGACCAAATAGTGAGCGCAGCCGCGACATATATCAGCACCATTCCCGTTACAAAATATAAGCCGCCATGAATACCTAGCAATAACAATAAAATCGCCCACATTTGACAAGCCGTTTTAAGCTTACCCATATTGCCAACCGATACATTGTCTCGCTTACCTTTTTCTGCCATCCATTCACGTAAGGCTGACACGACAATTTCTCGACCAATAATTATCATTGAAGGCACGGTTACCCACACACTTTGATAATGCTCGATGACAACCGTTAAGGCGATGGCAACCATCAGTTTATCAGCGACAGGATCCAGAAAGGCACCAAATGGGGTAGACTGATTTAACTTGCGAGCCAAATAGCCATCAAGCATATCCGTCGCACCTGCAATGGTAAAAATCAGCCCACACAATAAATAATTCCAATCAATGGGCAGGTAGTACGCTACGACGAATACAGGAATGAGTACAATGCGCGAAACAGTGAGTATATTTGGTAAATTCATGAATTTTTAAATGTCTGTATGCTAATTAAATCATGGTTAAAATCACGGCATCTAAACACTAAAAATTCAGGCACTATGAAGACTAAGATAAATATGTTCAGCTAACTTACTACTAATTCCAGTTACTTTTGCAATTTCAGTTGTTGATGCTGTTTTAAGGCTTTGAACACTACCGAAATAACGGAGTAGCTCTCGCCTTCGCTTTGCGCCAACCCCTTCAATATCTTCAAGCGCTGACTGTTTTCTTGCTTTATCCCGACGATTACGATGCCCGGTAATCGCAAAGCGGTGCGCTTCGTCTCTAATATGCTGTATTAAATGTAAACCGGCATTATCAGAAGCACAATGTATCGTTTTTAATCCACCTTGCTCATTCGGTATCAATAATGTTTCAAAACCAGGCTTTCGAGTTACCCCCTTAGCGATCCCTACAACATTCAAGCCGTGCAAGTTTAACCCGTTAAGAACCTCGAGTGCTAGATTTAGTTGGCCTTTTCCACCATCTATAAAAATAACATCAGGTCGCTTTTGAGGATTTTCTTTCAAATTGCGATAGCGTCGCGTTAAAACCTGCTTCATTGCAGCGTAATCATCACCACCCGTAATCCCCTCGACATTAAATGTTCGGTAGTCCGATTTAAGTGGCCCCTCTTCATTAAAGACGACACAGGAACCCACTGTTTTTTCACCAGAGCTATGACTAATATCAAAACATTCCATGCGTTTTGGTCGCGACGCTAAGCCTAACATTTTGGTTAACGCATCTAATTTATGAAAGACAGTTTCTTTATTCGCTAAGTAGGTACGTAAAGCGTTATCAGCATTAGTAAGTGCTAACTTTTGCCATTGAGAGCGTACTTGCTTGACTTGATATGAAAACTTGATGCTTTTTTTCTGCACTGACTGTATCGCATCACAAATAACTTCAGCATTTAAGAGCTTTTCAGTGACAACAACCTCTCTGGGCACATCTCTGGTCGTATTTTGCCCGACATAATATTGCTCTACAAACGTCTCTAACATTTCTTGTTTTGTAAGATCTAACGACACCTTTGGAAAAAAGTTTTTATGTCCTAAAATCCGTCCTTTGCGCACATATAACATCGACACAACGGCCGCACCCGGACCGACACTTAGCGCAACCACATCTAAATCCAGCACGCCTATTTCAGCAGACTGACTTTCTTGTACATGCCTTAAGTGGTCAATCTGATCACGAAGTTCTGCTGCTTTTTCAAAATTCAACTCACTCGCCGCCTTATCCATATCTTCCATTAGCTGGCGAATTAGCTCTGGTGCTTTACCTTGCAGAAACAGTACAACATTTTGAACATCCTGCGCATATTCTTCTTGCTCGACAATCCCCACACAAGGCGCTTTACAGCGATTTATTTGATATTGAAGACAAGGCCTTGACCGGTTACTAAAAAAGCTTTCTTCGCACTGTCTAACTTTGAATATTTTCTCTAATAACTTCAAGCTTTCTTTGACCGAACCTGAACTTGGAAATGGCCCAAAATATTGCCCTACCTTTCCTTTCGTACGTATGCGTTTTAAAGATAAGGAAGGAAATTCCTTGTCGCTAGCCAAATAGATGTAAGGGTAAGACTTATCATCTCGAAGGAGTATATTAAATGGAGGTTTAAGGCTTTTAATCAGGTTTTGTTCAAGTATTAAAGCTTCTGTTTCACTATTTGTTAGTGTTACTTCAATACTCGCAATGCGTTTTACTAATGCTGCCGTTTTAAGCGATAAGCCTTGTTTAGCAAAATAACTGGTGACACGCTTTTTTAGGTTTTTTGCTTTGCCAACATATAAAATAGCCTGGTCGGCATCAAACATCCGGTAAACACCCGATGAATTGGCTAATTGTGCCAAGAATGGTTTGTGATCAAATAAGGGAGACTGCGACACGGGTTTGGGTTTATCTATTGGTAGGTTAATTTGGCGTATCTACATCTAACAAGCCATTTCTAACCGCTAATAATGTCAGTTCAACATCACTGGATATATCAAGCTTTTCAAAAATACGGTATCGATAAGAGTTGACCGTTTTGGGGCTTAAACAAAGCTTGTCTGAGATCGCTTGTACCTTTTGACAATCAATAATCATAGTAGAAATCTGAAGTTCTCGCTCAGACAGTACATCGAACGGTGAGTCGTTTGAGGTACCTAAAGCCATCGATTGAGCAATATCTGAACTAAGATAGCGGTTGCCAGCATGCACTTGTTTAATCGCTTTGATCATTTCTGATATATGGCTACTTTTAGACACATAAGCCGCAGCGCCAGACTCCATCACATGCGCGGGGTACGGGTCTTCAACACACGCAGTCACCACTACAACCCTCACACGCTCTGAGTAACGTTTAATTTGCCGAGTAGCTTCTAGGCCACCAATACCTGGCATTTTCAAATCCATCAAAACGACATCAGGATTGAGCTTACGCACATAGTCGACCGCGTCTTCACCGGAGCAGGCTTCACCCACAACTTCAATACCGCCGTCATCTAATAACATTCGGGCGATACCGGCACGAATTAGGTCATGATCATCTACGACTAGAACTTTAATCAAAAGCATTCTCACGCATATATTTTATTTTTAGCATTCTACAATAGAAAACCTTAAAACTTTAGTCTCAAACGCATTTCAGAAAATAATTACATCAGTTTAAGCAATTTCACCCACCAGTTTTTGTTTTTTTTGGCAAAAACCTTGGTCAAGCAACCATTGATTCGATTGAATTTCGCTAAAACAAACCTGTGTTTCGTAAGGGTGATTTACTTTAAGAATCTCTTCGAACTGATACAGTAAATGACTTCGGTTACTATTACTAATAATCACAGCAACCGATCTCATTCCTTTGATGTAGGACCAAGCGTTTAGGGCTTTGAAGGTTTCAATTTGAAAAGGCTCAGACAATAACATATCCAAGCCCTGCAAGTTCATCACACACGCCCACTCACGCGTAAAACAGCGATTCACCAAGCGTTTATAATTTTCTACATATTTGAGCGTCTCTTCAGGACTCCACGTGCCTTTAAAGTCGACATGTAAAACATCCTGTTGAGGATTAATAATATAGTGCTCGTCTTGATTAGCCATCACTTGCCTTTCCAACCCTAGGGTTTATCTCTACGATTGGAGGAAAATACCCCCAACCAAAGATTTTTGCTTCATTTTGCTAATAAGTGTAAGCCAAAATTACCAATCTTGCGTATAGGTAACTTAAAAATATTTCACAAGCTCGAGCTGAATGTAGTCTTCATCCTGAAAAGGGGCTGTTTTATGGTTAGGAAGTCTCAGAAGGGCATTTGACACATCACTTCCCTCAAACACTCGGGCTTCAATATTTAGCTTAAGATCACTGGCTAAACGTTTGTTGGCCTCAATAGAGTAGATGGTTTCTTCTGTTTCAGGGTCATAAATAATACCCGCTAGTATTTCAGAAGAGTCGGCATCATTAAATGCATACCGCCAACCGGCAAAAATGTCCTGTTCAAAACTGTGCGGTGCCGCTTCTTTACGGTCATCATAAAGATATTCTACTAACCAGCCCAAATCGGCACTACTTTCAAAAATTCCCACCTGAGTATATTCAAACCCAAAAACCGCTGCGCTATAACGCTGCTCTAAGCCTGAGTTGGTAATGCCTTCAAATTTAAACAGCCATTCGTCATAAATATATTGAAGCTCTAGGCCAGTTTGGTCAATCGTATAATAAGCGGGTAAAAACTTAGGATTAGTGGGGTCATTATTAAATATTAATATGGGATCTCGACTGGTACCAGAAAAGTGCGAGATTGCAAAATCAAAATCACCAATATAGTGAGAAAACCGGACAGCAAAATCACTATGCAATTGTTCAGCATTTGAGCTATAAATAGCGTCGTCAGTATCTACCACAGAAGGTAGTCCCAAACGGCCATCTTCTCCTCCAAATGTACGCTCTCTAAAGTAAGGTAGCCAGAATAGGTCAACGGTTCCCCAGTTTTGTTCGAAAGAAAGTTTGGTCATGGGTTGACCTAGTTTATCTTCGCCATCTAAGCTTTCTACCGCATCTGTCTGGTTAATGATATCGACCAAATGACGAGACTCAGTTACCCCCCAAAAGACTTTACTGATACCAACTTTAAGCTCCCAGTCATTACCCACATGCGTTAAAGAAGCCTCACGAATGTCAGCATGCGACCGCTCGGAGTCTTGCTGGTCATAACGGCCAAAACCTATCAGCTCTACACTATTATCTCCCCAGTCATTCTGATAGGTAATTTCTGTTCTAATCGAAGGGTGTAGTTTATCTTGCTCAGACAAACCTTCCTTGAAAAAATAACGTGTTTCTAGACCAATCTCTGCATCAAATTCGGCCCATGAAGCCGTCGAGAGAAAACTTAAACTAAGTAATAAAAAAGGAATGCGCAAAACAATCTCCAAAAACTTTCATATAAATAAAAAGGTGATCATGCAGTGCTGCAAAGCAGGTTTCAATAAAATAATTGGGAAACTTTATTCCAAATAGTTTACAAAAGACAAAACACTGTATACATTTACAGGTACTGGATACTTAAACAGAAAGTTTTTTGCATAGAACATTCATTGAGATTAACTTCAGTTAAATAACAATCAAATGAATTAAGTATCAAACGGAACAAATATCAAACGGAATAATTAGTATGATCAAATTAACAAATCGGCAAACTGAAGTACTCAATGTCATTAAACAAAATATTGAAGAAACAGGTTACCCACCAACACGCGCTGAAATTGCGCTAGCCTTGGGTTTTCGTTCTGCCAATGCTGCAGAAGATCATATTAAAGCGCTCGCAAAAAAAGGTGCTCTTGAAATTGTTCCGGGCGCAAGCCGAGGTATTCGTCTTCCGCAAAGTAATGTACCGGAAGGCCTTCCTATTATCGGTCAAGTCGCTGCGGGCAACCCTATATTAGGGGAAGAAAATATTGAAGATTACTGCTCACTAGCCCCTGAGTTTTTCTCCCCCTCTGCAGACTTCTTACTTCGCGTAAGAGGAATGAGCATGAAAGATATTGGCATTTTAGATGGCGACCTACTTGCCGTTCATAAAACTGACACGGCACAAAATGGTCAAATTGTAGTCGCACGGATTGGTGAAGAAGTTACCGTAAAACGTTTAAATAAGAACAAACATATTGTTGAATTATTGGCTGAAAATGAAGAATTTGACCCTATTGTTATCGACCTTCGGGAACAAGAGTTATTCATTGAAGGCTTAGGTGTCGGCGTCATTCGAAAGGAGAATATGCAATGAAACAGCTTTCTATGTATGAAACGACCTACGAATCACTGTATGAGCGTAATCACCTGGATACGCTCGATTATTTTGCAGAACCAAAGCAATCTCAGCCCTGTAACCAAAGGCCTGCTTTAGTAGAACTGAAAACGAAGGCCGCCTTAATGGCTGAGGAATCGTTTAAAACTGAACAAAACTTTGAGTCTGACGCTGAAGTACACGAAGCAAATGTAACCGAAATTATTCTAACGCGAGATAAAGCCGATTGCATTCAACTTTTATTACCGATGCTAACCCACCTGAATCAAGACCATCGTTGGCTCGCATGGGTTGATCCACCGATCCAACTGCTAAAGCAATGGGGACAAGAGCATGATACCTCAGCGACTGAAGACATCATGATTTTACGGTCAAATGATAACTACTCGGCATTCGAATTAACCGAAAAAGCACTCAATGCAGGTACTTGTCATGCCGTCATTGTTTGGACAGACAAATTAAGTAACGAAGAGTTTTCAAAACTTGAATCGGCTTCCTCGAAAGGAGACAGCCACGGCATTATTCTTCGCTACCGCTAAGCAACGGCAAAGCAACAAAGTTAAGGCTAAAGGACCTAGCCTTCCCTTCCTCAAAACTAACTACCCAAAACCAACCTTAACTCTTTTTATTCATTTCTGACTCCCACGCTCCTTTCTTTTATTTGATTAAATATTGCCGTTTTATAGTAATCAATAGTAACCTCACATGGGTGAACATGATGAATAGGCGTAATTAAAATGAAAAATAATAATACGTTTCACACATTTAATGATGATGCGTTAGCAGATCATGATGGTATTGCACTAAGCAAACTGCTCAAATCAAAAGCTTTAAGCCCGAAAGAGGTGATCGAAGCATCCATTGCTCGTGCTCAGCTTATTGAGCCCCGAATTAATGCCATTGCGGTGGATTGTTTTGAAAGCGCGATTGAGGGAGCCAAAACTTTAAACCGCGGCTTCTTTGCTGGTGTTCCAACATTTATTAAAGATAACACTCCTGTTCAAAGCCTTCCTACACAACATGGTACGAATGCCATTCTAGCGAAACCTGAAAAGCAACACGGTTCATATACACAACAATACCTAAGCCTGGGCTTTTCCGTTCTGGGCAAAAGTACCTTGCCTGAGTTTGGGTTTAACGCAACAACTGAACCAGCGCATACAAAACCAACACGTAACCCGTGGAATACTGATTATTCAACCGGGGCTTCGTCAGGAGGCTCTGCGGCACTCGTAGCTGCAGGTGTTGTTCCAATTGCTCATGCTAATGATGGGGGTGGTTCTATTCGTATTCCTGCGGCTTGTTGTGGTTTGATTGGCTTAAAACCAAGTCGCGGCCGTCATATTGAGTCAGATCAAGCCAAACTGCTTCCGATTAAAATAATAAGTGAAGGCATTGTCAGTCGTAGTGTTCGCGATACCGCCTATTTCCATGCAGAAGCTGAAAAATACTATCGGAATACCCAACTCCCGCCGATAGGTCTTGTTGAAGGCCCTAATAAAAGGCGCCTACGAGTTGGCCTAATTATTAACCCGACGAATAGCAATACAACCGATAAGGGCACACAAGACACTGTTAAGCGCACCGGATTACTGCTCGAAGCGCTCGGCCACGACGTAGAAGAGGCGCCAAATTATATTAGTCAGTCTTTTATGGAGGACTTCGGGCTTTATTGGTCTATGCTCGCTTTTATGGTGAAAAACACCGGCAAAGTAACCATGGATCAAAGCTTTGACCCAGCTCAGTTAGATAACCTGAGCATGGGACTAGCTGACCTATATAAAAAGAATTTTCATAAGACGCCACTTTTTCTATACCGGCTAAGAAAAACGTATCAAGAGTACGCCAAGGCATTTAATGTGTATGACGTTCTGTTAACGCCAGTCCTTGCGCACACAACACCAAAGTTAGGATATATTAGCCCCACGATTGATTTTGATGAACTTATAGAGCGACTAACCCATTACGCCAACTTTACTCCTTGGGCGAATACGAGTGGCGGGCCGGCTTTATCTATTCCGATGGGGAACACTAATAACAATTTACCGATTTCTGTTCAACTCATGGCTGGACATGGACAAGAACGCACCCTGTTAGAACTTGCATTTGAGGTAGAACAAGCCCAGCCTTGGAGAAAAATAAATGCCTCGTCTTAAACCTTATGCCTCTAAAACCACATAACGTCGACAAAGATCACCTATCACTGATCATTTTTATTCGCCCTTCAGAAGCCATAAAGCTAAATCATGACTTCTTTAAATTTTGAATAACAGTTAAACAATTTGAATTTTTGATGATCCTTCTATGTGCTCTATCGCGTTTGAACCTAACAATTGCGCGGGGGTCTGATAGCCTGATTTCACTGCATTTTCCAACACGTATTTAATACTAAAGACCGCCCCGAGATAAGTGAGTTTATAACCTGAGGCCGTTTTAAGTTTAGCTTGGATTGATCTTCCTTCAGAATTTCTCGCTTCACCTAAAAAATAAACCGGCGTTTCTTCTAACACAAAGTCGCTTGGGCCTTTTACGGTAAAATCAATTATCTTATTGATCCAGCCTTGCACGCGCTTAACCCTAATAATAGGCTTCAGCGTTGAAATAGCCTGCATCATCCATACTTCAACTCGACTCAAGGTCGCATACACTTCAATATTTGGAATTTTCGTTGAAAAATATGTACTAGAAATATCCCCCCAAGCAATCGTCATCGCGAGGGTATCACCCAGACCAACATCAATTTTTTTAGTTGTGGCTTTACTCTCAAGCAGTTCGCCATTTTTTCTTGCCCAAAAAGGCTGCTCGCCCAATTGTTCAATCATTTCCTTAGTTGACCCCGGCGACATATGACTCGCCCCTTGCATCATGATTGCTAGATGCGTTGCATCAGGCATGCACTCTTTAAGCGTGTTGGCTAAGCAGTCGGTGGGAATAACGTCATAACCCAGACCAACCGCTATAGTAATACCAGCATCTTTTGCTGCTTGATCATATTGCTGAAGGGACTCTAAAAGAGGAATTTCGCCCACTAAAGATAGATTATGGACACTTTGCTTGAGACACGCATCTAATATAGGCCCACAGGTTTGAGTAAATGGGCCTGCAGCATTAAAAACCATAAAACAATCGGCAAGTGCATCTTCAACCTGCTGCGTATCGGTCAAATCAAATACACGATATTCAAAGTCTAATTCTTCTGCAACTAGCTTTACCTTTGATTCTGAACGACCAGCCAAGATTGGCTTTAGCCCCTGACGATAACACTCTCTAGCGATTAGTTTTCCTGAATATCCCGTACAACCATAAAGCATCCAATTTCTATCAGCCACCCGACTGTCCCCCTAGACAACAAAACATGAATATTATTCTTATTTTTTGACCTGATCAATACACCCATTTCTATAGTTTACCTTGGTCTTCTCTGAACATAACGGATAAACAAATACCAAGACTTTTGATTAGCTGTGCAAGGTATTGTAAATTGACTTGGTATTCATTTTTTAACAATGATTTGCACACGCTTAACTCCATAAACTTAATTTCCGTAGAGTTTTAATTTGCTACCCATAACCAAGTATTTACCACAAGTATCCGACTGTTTGTCTCATAACAACAATCTTGTATTACAAGCAGAACCTGGAGCAGGTAAATCAACCGCTTTACCTCTAAGCCTTATCGACGTTGATTGGTTAGCCAATAAGAAAATTGTGATGCTTGAACCCCGGCGAGTGGCAGCTAAATCAATCGCTTACTATTTAGCGAAGCAGCTCGATGAAAAAGTTGGCGAGCGAGTTGGCTACCAAGTAAAAAATGATCGACGGGTATCTGAAAATACTATTCTAGAGATCGTCACTGAAGGTATTCTGACGAGAAGACTGCAAAGCGATCCGGAGTTAACAGATGTTGGCCTCATCATTCTTGACGAATTTCACGAAAGATCAATCCATACAGACTTAGCCTTAATGCTAGCCTTGGAAGTTCAGCAAACGATACGTGAAGACTTAAAGTTACTGGTAATGTCGGCAACAATCGACACCGACAAAATCGCCTCTTACCTAGACAATGCACCAATAATCAAGTGTCCCGGTCGAGTCCACCCCGTAAGTGTTGACTATTTCCATATTGATAATAGTTATCTTAGCTTGAAGGTAATGAGAGCATTAAGGTCAGCATTATCGACCAATACAAAGGGAGACACATTGGTATTTCTCCCTGGCCAAGCCGACATAAAAAGATGCATTACTGAGGCTAAGAATACATTTAATGACCAAGAGAACTTGGTTTTTCTGCCACTTTATGGCGGTTTATCGATAGACCAACAAGAGCAAGCTTTGTTGCCGGATCCATCAGGCAAACGACGTGTTGTTTTTACTACGAATATTGCAGAAACAAGTTTAACCATCGAAGGCGTAACGTGTGTCATCGATAGCGGCTTAGAAAAAGTCTCGGTTTATGACCCTTTGAGCTGCATGTCTCGCTTAGAGACTTCTTATATTTCTAAAGCTTCAGCGGATCAGCGCAAAGGCCGAGCCGGTCGATTACAAGCGGGCTCATGTATTCGTTTATGGAGTGAATCTAAGCAACACGCTCTTAAAGACTTTCAAGGTGAAGAAATTCTATCCGCTGACTTGGCAAATTTAATACTTGATCTACTCGCGTGGGGTTTAACAGATTACCAGACAATAAACTGGTTAACCCCTCCACCCGCGGCCCACTTTGAATCGGCTAAACAGCTATTAACTTCTTTAGGCCTGGTGAGTGATGGTAGAGTTGCTGACTTAGGTAAAATCACAACACTAGGAACGAAAGCTTCTAAGCTCGGACTACATCCTAGGTTAGCCACGATGATATTACAGGCACAAAGTCATTTGGAAATAGGAATATCTTGTGAGCTTTCGGCACTGCTTTCAGAAAATGATATTTTTTATAATCGAAGCGGTGTCGATATCATTGAACGTTTAATTGCGCTACAAGATTATAAATCACATCGCAAAACGGCACTTCAATCTTGGCCTTTAAAAGGCGCAATTGCAGAACAAGTTCTGAGCACAACAAAAACTTTAAAAAATAACTTAAAAAAACCAATTCAAGCGACAAGCTACTCGCTTACTGATCTGCAAGACCACGTAGGAAAACTTCTTTTACTTGCTTACCCTGATCGTCTGGCAAAAAAGCGATCAGCAAACTGTGGTCGGTACCAACTCGCGAACGGAAAAGGCGTACAATTATTTGATGATGATGCTCTCTTTGGCTCTGATTGGTTAGTGATTAGCGACTGCAATGCACAAAAAAAAGAAGGTCATATTTTTAGCGCAGCGGCCATTACACTTGAAGATATACATGAAAGTGTTGGGCATTTAATGAGAGATAAAGATGAATACCGACTGGATGATAAAAAACAAAACATTATTGGGCGTAGGCTTTCGACCTATCAATCAATCACTTTAAGGTCTCAACCTTTAACGAACATTCCAGCGGAAGCGTTCCAGAAATGCCTAAATAGCCTTTTAAAATCAGAAGGCCTTAGCATTCTTAATTGGTCGATAAAATGCAAAGAGTGGTTAGCAAGAGCCACCTGGCTAGGTGAAGTGATTGAGCACTTTCCGAAACTTACACCGGATTGGTTGATTCAAAGCGCTAACCAATGGTTGCTCCCCTATATATCAAATATAAATAGCTTAGACCAACTTAAAAAGGTCAATATCTTCGAACTAATCAAAGAAACCTTATCATGGGAGCAGCAGCAGTTATTAGAACGAGAAGCACCTTTGATGTATGTCACACCCAGTAATAAAAAAATCCCTATCGTTTACGATAAACATCAAGGGCCCATGGTATCAGTCAGACTTCAAGAAATGTTTGGGGAAATCGAGTCCCCAAGAATTGGTGGTAATTCCGTGCCTTTGCGATTCGAGCTACTTTCACCCGCACAAAGAGCGATTCAAACAACAAGTGATTTAGCTAATTTTTGGAATACCTCCTATTTTGACGTTGCTAAAGAAATGCGCGGTAAATATCCTCGACATCGATGGCCGGAAAAACCTTTGTTAGAAAAACCAGGGCATTCCATTAAACATCGACGCCGCTGAGATTTTGAGAACAAAATGAACATTCTGAATGGCAGGGTTCGACTAGATCTAACCCCCCTTCAACCCGAAATATCAGGTATATGCCACAAAGGTCCATTTATTATAACGATGCAAAGGTAATGTTATGCGAGTTAATGAAATAGCAAAAAAGGTAAATATAACCGCTGACACGGTCCGGTACTACACTAGAATTGGCTTACTCTCTCCACGTAAAAGTATCGAAAATGGTTACAAAAGTTATTCATTAGAAGATGAAAAACGCCTTTTATTCATTTTAAAATCGAGGAAATTAGGTTTCGCTATTTCTGAGGTACAAGAAATAATTGGTATGTCCAGAACTGGAAAATCGCCTTGCTGCAAGGTGAGAGATATCGTGATAAAGCATTTAGATGAAACAGCTGAAAAGATACTAGAACTACAACAATTACACGATCATATGAAACGTGCGACAGATACATGGAATAAAATGCCTGATAGTACGCCGGATGGCAATTCTATTTGTGACTTAATAGAAATGTGGGACTCCGTGGATTAGATTTAACTATTCTAAACCTAAAAGTAGTTAGTCCGTTTAAGGAAATAGCCCCCCTCTTTTATGAATAAGGGGGAGCCACTATGGCAGAGCGTTAGCTTTTAACTACCTGAACCAACACTCTCGCGTTTATGATCGTTGGCCATATGGTTCATATGAGGCTTTACATGGCTATGCGTTTTGCCTTGTTGTGCGTGATTCACTACGCCTTGCTCTTCAGTCATAAAATATTTATGTTGTGATGCCGTATGCCCCATCTTCTTGGCAGCACTTTCTTTAAGCATAATATGTTTTTGATTCGCTTTTTGTTCCCAGACATATCCACCTTCAGCAAAGCTTGTTAATGAAAAAGTAGCGAGTGGTAAAGATAAGATAATTGCTGCAGCAGTAGTTTTAATAGATTTCATAATAAATTTCTCACATATTTGATTTTTTGTTTAGCTCATTCGCTATGGATACGGCATAACTAGAGCTAACTAAGTGTGTAATACAGGTAAAGCTTAATAATCCGAGCACTTTTGGTGCCTTGATGTATTACAATCGTGGAGGTTTTATCAGAATATCTATCGATATTTCCGGGACGAATAGAGAATAACGATTGTCATAGTGGCACTTAGTGACTATGCCTTTAGTTGTTACTAGAGACAACGCAGTACAATGAGAGCAATTGTTACAATGTTCCGTATTGGGTGAGCCTTCGCAATGATCATTATCTAAATCATTACTGTTAACAGGCTCGTTAATAGCGTCAATGGCATTTATGCTTGTATCAGCAACAAATGAGATATTCCCTATTTGGCTACTTAAGACAGATACCGAAAAGCTTAATAGCATGATCGCTATAAAACTTTGTCTAATGAATTTATAAATCGGCATCGTCATTTATCTCAATAATTCCAAATATACTTAATGGGTTTGTTTCTGATCTGGAATAGATACTAATCCTATGTGTAAGACACAGGTCAAGTCATTCACGAAAGTTTTTTTAAAAATATAATACTTCACCCTTTGTATTCTGATTTACTCGTACGAAAAACAGAATTTCATTTTAAACGCTTCCAGCTAGTTAATTGTGCAGTACACTATCCGTCACAATCCTACTCAACAATAAGATTCATAACACGCAGGAGCTATTCATGACCGCATATATTAGAACCCCTGAAAGCCGCTTTAAAAGATTGCCCAATTACCACTTTGATGCAAATTATCTCGATGTAGGAGGTTTACGTATGCATTATGTGGATGAAGGACCGAGCGAAGCAGACCCAGTTTTAATGCTACATGGAGAGCCAAGCTGGTCATATTTGTACCGTTATATGATTCCTGTTTGTGCCGCTGCGGGCCATAGAGTGATTGCGCCTGACTTAATAGGGTTTGGAAAATCTGACAAGCCATTAAAAATATCAGACTACAGCTATCAAACGCATATTGACTGGTTACTTTCTCTGATTGAACAGCTTGATCTCAAAAATATTACTTTAGTATGCCAAGATTGGGGGTCTCTATTAGGCTTACGCTTAGCGGCAGAACACGAACACCGTTTTAAAGCTATTGTAATTGGTAACGGCATGCTTCCAACGGGTGAGGAAAAAATCCCTAGTGCCTTCAAGCTCTGGAAAGCTTTTGCCTTAAATAGCCCCTGGTTTCCCATTGCCCGTATTGTAGAATTTGGAAGCTTTAAGTCTTTCAGCAAAGATGAGCGTCGTGCTTACAACGCCCCCTTCCCCTCAAAAAAACACAAAGCAGGAACACGGGCTTTTCCAGCTCTGGTGCCTACTACACCTAATAATCCAGCCTCTGCAGCGAATAAATCTGCTTGGAAAATTTTAGAGACGTGGCAAAAGCCTTTTTTAACAGCATTTAGTAATGGTGACCCAATCACCAAAGGCGGAGACACTTACATGCAAAAGAAGATCCCAGGTGCTAAAGGCTTAAATCATGTCACTTTAAAAGGCGGGCATTTTTTACAAGAAGATTCAGGTACCGAGTTTGCGGAAGTCATTAATGATTTATTGGAGACAATAAAAAGCCCAACATAAGTTGGGCAAACCACAACAAAATTTTATTCCGAAAAGTCGGGCCTGAATCGCCTTTCCGTACTTCAATGAATTAATAATAGTGACTACTCGCCAATAAGTATGTTGTAGAAGCTTTTCAAGTTGTAACAATTCATTAATGCTTTTTAAATCGATTATGTTCAGCGTGATTAAAGCAGATATAGAGAGTAGAGAGTCGAAGTGCCAGGTAAGGTTGCCATAAACAAAAAACCCAGCAATTAGCTGGGTCAATAACAACAATATAGATCTCGAAAAAGTTGTTTCGGGAGTCGCGGGCCTGAATCGCTTCCCCTTACTTCAATGAATTAATAATAGTGACTACTCGCCAATAAGTATGTTGTAGAAGTTTTTCAAGTTGTAACAATTCATTAATGCTTTTAAATCGATTATGTTCAGCGTGATTAAAGCAGATATAGAGAGCAGAGAGTCGAAGTGCCAAGTAAGGTTGCCATAAACAAAAAACCCAGCAATTAGCTGGGTCAATAACAACAATATAGATCTCGAAAAAGTTGTTTCGGGAGTCGCGGGCCTGAATCGCTTCCCCTTACTTCAATGATTAAATATTAGTGACTACTTGCGAATAAGTATGTTGTAAAAGTTTTGCAAGTTGTAACAATTCATTAACACGAAAGCTTCAGTTTATTAGTACCTGAAGTCAGTCATCCTCAAAAAGTGGAAGCACTACTTCAAAAATACTACCAACCTGCCGATTTGAGCCATAATTAATTTCACCGCGATGAAGACCTATAATCTTTTTACAAATTGATAAACCTAGACCAGTACTTTGCTCTCCCGCTGTAGGTTGCGTCGATATCTTTGAAAATGCCTGAAAGAGCAAATGCTGTTCTTCTAGAGGTATCCCTCCGGCTTCATCAATTACTTCGATACGCGCTTTCGCTTGGTTACTCGACAAACATACCAATATTTTTTGGTTTTTCGCTGAATACTTAATGGCATTTGAGATTAAATTCTGTACCACTTCTTTGATTCTTAAGCTATCGGCATTGATCCAAATCTCCTGGACCGAGACCTCTAAATCTAGTTGTTGCATTTTATCTTGTGCTATCAGGCGCATATCTTGAACGACCTTGCCTAGCAATAATGTTAAATTAATTTTTTCAAAGCTGATTGATATGTTTGCACTTTCAATCGAACTAATATCTAACAAACTATTTAATAACGATTCCATTTCATTTGCGGCCTCAGATGCTAAACCAACTAGCATTTTTCCATGATCTGTCTGAACTTCACGTGCCAACATTGAATTAGCTGACATCACTACGCCTAATGGGCCACGAATATCATGCGCAGCCATACCTAAAAGCTCATTTTTTTGCTCATTTAATTCAGTTAAGTGGTCAAATTGATCAAGTAATTGTGCATTTGCATTCACACGACAAGCAACCTGCTCTTGCTGAAAAGGCTTTAAAAGAAAATCATTACCACCATATTTCATAAACTTAGCAATTTGCTCAGAAGAAGCCTTACCGGAAACACCAATAATAGACATTTGAGTCAAATCATAATTTTGTCGTAATTGACTTAATAGCTGAAAACCATCCATCTCATCCATAATCAAATCAACTAATATAATTCGGAATTTATGCCCTTTAGCTAATAAATCTAACGCGGCAGGGCCTGACCGAACAACTGTCACTTCATAACACTGCTGCAGCAGCAACGCTTTTAATATTTCTCTGGATGAACGCGCATCATCAACCACAAGGAGCTGCAACTTACGATTAGTCGATAATCGATTAATCGTGCGAACAACATATTCTATATCTTGACGACCTTTTTTAAGTACATAATCGGCCACCCCCAAATTCAAAACGACATCTCTCAGCTTCGAACTGAAGTTTCCTGTAAAAGCAATACAAGGAATATTTTCTTGCGACATTAATCTAACCGCTGCTGCATCTTCAGCATCAGGTAGATTCAAATCAGTTACGGCAATAAAAATCTTATGGCGATTATCATTCAGCAGCTCAACAGCCTGCTTGTAGTTGAAAGCAAGTAATACCTCAAAACTACTATCTCTATTGATTGCAGCTTCGACGCTCAATGCAAAGGAGCGACTATCTTCAACAATTAGCACTGTATTTTTCATCAACCGTGACACCTTTTAAAACTTTAAACCGATATATAGCCTAATAATATTTACTTAAGACTCATTGATATTATTATTTTCCTGAGTCTGCTCGCACGCCCTACTCACTTAAACCAATAGAACTTAGGTACAAGCCTGAAACCTTGGAACGATCACTCAAGCAAATGCCATTCAGGTACACATCTATTACTATAGACCAGATACCTATTTCTAACAGTCAAAGCATGAGACAAATTATGCTCCGTAAGATAAAATTCTATTTATCAATTTTCAGAATAAAAAGGCATTTATTAATGACTCCCTTACTAAAATCCAATTCAAGCTTGCTGATAGTCTTTGTATTATTGTTTTTATCAAACAACGCCCTAGCAACAATAAAGCTCACAGGCCCGATAATTGACCAGTGGATTCAGTCTCAATCTGCTTTTGCAGCATGGGGAAAGAAAAATGAGCAACAGCTAAATGCATACGAAGGTTCAACTAAGGCACAACAAATCGATGAACACCAAAACCCATTGAACATGTCTGTTTCTAGCCTTATAGAACCTTTAAAGTCTTCAGGTCTTTATGATTCTGCATCTGAACTTGTAAAACAATATCAATTTAGCAGCTTAGAACAATGGGCTGATATTACCATTCGCATCACCACAGCCGCTGCTGCCATTGAATTAGAGAATAATCCAATAGCTATGAACATTTCTGAACTAGAAGCCCTTCAAGGCTCTTCTCAATTATCTCCTGAACAAAAAGCACTTATCACGCAAGCAATCGAACAAAATCAAACGATGGTCAAGCAACTTATCGAGACCACGACTGAGATAGACAAACAAGCCGTTAAGCCTTTCTTAGCACGTATACACAGCTTAATGAGTGAGCCCTATTAAACCGACTATTAATTTAGAGCACTGTAATTTAAGAAAATTCTAATTTAAGAGCATTGTAAAGCATGGCAAAAACGGACATAGAACGACTTACTAGCAAGCATGAAGGTCTTACGCATTCGGAAGATAGAAAAGTGCTCTCTCATGTACAAAGAGAAAAAGAGGACTGGATTCTTAATACGATTATGATTGAGGGTTGCGATGTACCTTTTCAGTTTAAGCGGAAGAAGCTTTACCAGAAACTTAAAGGTGCACGCGTGAATCTTACTTATTATCCCGACACCCAAAAAGTTGCAGGCATGGACTTTGAATTTATGAAAGTTGTACGTATTAGAGTTTCATAACAATTTAAATAACCTTTTCACTACTATTTACCGTTTCGGTTACCTGATGCGCCAATAAGTTCAAACCGTCAGAGACCGAAGTCAGAGACTGGGTACTCTCTATCAATTCATGTGCTGACTGTTCATTTCCTTGGATCAGCTGCTCAACTTGATTACTCTTTTCAACCACCACTTCAATATCATTGCGCTGCTGGACTGCATTATTTGTCGCTTCTGAAATTTGTGAGGCAATTTTTTGCACCGCATCCACGGCACTATTTAGTCGCTCGCCAGAAACATTCAAAGCCGATGAGCCTTCTTCAATATATTGCGTAGCGGTTTCTAGAATTTTTCGAATAGTTTCAGTCGACTCATTACTTCGTGTTGACAAAGTACGGACCTCATCAGCAACTACCGCAAAACCACGTCCTTGCTCACCTGCTCTCGCAGCTTCAATCGCCGCATTAAGCGCTAATAAATTTGTTTGATTAGCGATATCACTAATAATCTTCATCGCTGTTAATATTGAGTCATTACTTTCACGAATATGCGCCATATATTCGATTGCCTTACCCATCGCTTGAGCACTCTCAGCCACATCAAGCTCTGTGCGGTCTACATCTTGTTTAGACTGAGTCATAATTTGAGTAGAATGGTTAACTGAGTCAGCCATTGAGTTTAGCGTACCATTCATATCACGCGTCACGCTGACCTGCTGCTCGATACTATTATTAATGTGACTACTTTGCTGAACCATACTTTGCATCGTGCTCGACAGCTCTTCTGAAGAGTTCAATAAGGTATCCGCTCTATCAGAGGCATCCTGTAAAATGACCCCCAGATGTGAAGATATTTCGTCAGAGCGTGTTGAATGTGCCTGAGCATCTAATGCTGCTAGCTTCGATGCATCAAATGCATCGTGCTTGACTCTGCCACTAAACCAAAGCGTTACTCCAATAAAAATAATGGGCAATAAATAACCAGAATATATATTTACTTTTGTTTGTTTGGCATCTAATTCAAAGTGTGGAAATGCATACCCTGATTGATCTCCAGCAATCAAAAATAGCGTAAAAGCGGTCATCACAAAAAACCACATCAGACCAAATCGATTATCAACAATAAGATAAGCAAAAACCATCACCCCCACCACCCAAAAAATATGTGCAGAGTGGATACCTTCCAAGTGATAAATCAATGAACTACAGTAGATAACCATTAAGCTAACACTTAGGTTTGCCAACAGCATAATTGGGAGCACACGATGTTTATTTAGCATCGCAATAATAGGCGCTCCAATGATAATGACCCACGCCCACGACGCGAGCATGTCATAGCCTAATTTGTACCATTTTATCAAACTATACAAAGCGGCTATAAAACTCATAATACAAGCAAAAACAACCATTTTTCCTTGTAAAGCTACTTGAGCACTCTCGGCCTCTGAGCTTACTGTTTTCTCAGGTAACAAAAATTGATAGAACATATAAAATGGATTAGCCAAAAGCATGCCCTTATTGATCGTTAATTCAAACTCGCCCTATGTATGTCTATAGCTGAGTCTTGTATAAGTTTATAGGTATAATTAAAGTTCTAATATAATGATATGTAAAGAAATACCATTTATAACCACATTTTTACCAAGTCAACTTTTAGCACCCCACGTACAAAATAAAATAAAACTAACTGCCTTTTTTGTTTTCAAATAAACAATTAGAGCTTATACTCTAATTAGAGTGATTGCTCTATTAACAATTTACAACCAATCACAGCAAACCAATTGAACAGAGAGACCCTATGTTATTTTCTTTAAAAGTCCCGTATTACAAAAGCATGGCTAAAGTAATGAAAATCGCCGCAGCTATTGTGCCTATGCCCAAACCAACACTTTTCACTGGCGAAGACTCTTCACTAGAACTATGCCAAGCGATTAGCCAACTAGGGTATAAGAAACTTTTGATCGTAACAGATGAGGTTTTAGTTAAAATTGGCTTACTAGACAAAATTAAAGCGCGTTTAAGCGAACTCAACGTCGCATACGTAATTTATGACGGCGTTCTGCCCGACCCAACTTACGACCAAGTTCATACCGGTGTAGATATTCTGCGTAACAATCACTGCGATGCAATTTTAGCTGTTGGCGGAGGCTCTCCAATTGATGCAAGCAAAGCCATAGCCGCTAAAGCAACTAACGACAAATCACTTGAGAAAATGGCAGGCTTATTTAAATTACGTAAAGCACCAATGCCATTGTTCGCGATTCCAACCACCGCTGGAACCGGCTCGGAAGTCACGATTGTATCAGTTGTTTCTGATCCAATAACACACCAAAAAACGCCTATTATTGATCCTAAACTGGTTCCTGTAATGGCTGCTCTCGATGGCGGCATGATGCTAGGTTTACCTGCATCGGTCACAGCAGCAACGGGCATGGACGCTTTAACCCATGCCATTGAATCATTTATTTCTGTTAATGCAACCCCTGATACCGACGCATATGGCCTTGCTGCAACACGCTTAATTATGGAAAACTTAGAAACTGCCGTGAAAGACGGTAAAAATCTTGAAGCCAGACAAAACATGGCGATGGCATCTTATTACGCAGGCTTAGCATTTACGAAAGCTAGCGTAGGTTATGTTCATGCCATTGCACATAACTTTGGTGCTTATTATTCAACACCACACGGTCTAGCAAATTCTATAGTGCTTCCACACATTCTTGATTACTCTAAAGGATCAATCATTAATCGCTTAGCGCAACTGGCTGAAGTAAGCGGGCTTAGAAAAGGCAATGAAACAAACACTCAGTTAGCAGATAAATTTATTGCAAAAATACGTAGTATGCTGAAAGAATTTGATATCCCTGAGCAGCTAGACACCCTTAAAACAGATGATATCCCAAAGATAGCTAAATCAGCGCTTGAAGAAGCACATAACAACTACCCTGTTCCAAAATATATGGATCAGAAGATGTGTGAGTCATTATTAACAAAAATGGTGGCTTAACTTTTAACTCACTACAAACGAATATCGTACAATTCTATTGACATGAGGCTATTAAAACGGCATAGTCTCGCGTCATTTTTATATCGGCTCAGGTTTAGGTTCAATTTAAACTCGGGCACGTTAATTAAGCAATTCGCGAACAAATTAGGAGCAATACGGTGGCAAACTCCCCATCTTCAAAAAAGCGAGCGCGTCAGAACGACAAACGCCGCCTGCACAATAACAGTCAACGTTCTATGGTTAGAACTTACATCAAAAAAGTAGACGCTGAAGTAGCTAGCGGAAACTATGATGCAGCTCAAGCAGCTTTCATAACTGCACAACCAATCATAGACAGAATGGTTAACAAGGGAGTTTTCCCTAAAAACCGAGCAGCTCGAATCAAGAGCACGCTAAACGCTCGAGTAAAAGCACTTAAAGCTTAATTGCTTAAGTCTTTTCTCGTACATAAAAAAACCGGCTTTCGCCGGTTTTTTTATACACTCTCATCTCTAAACCCATCACTGCACTACAACAACACCAAGTTATCTCGATGAATTAATTCAGGCTCATGACTAAAGCCTAAAATATCAGCAATCTGATCACTAGAGCACTTCAAAATTCGCTGAGCATCCCCTACTTCATAGTTTATCAGGCCGCGAGCCAACTCCTTACCCGAAGCATCAACACAAGAAACGATTTCCCCTCGCTTAAACCCTCCTGACACCGCACTTACACCCACAGACAACAAACTCTTACCCTCTTCCTTAAGCTTTCTAACTGCACCAGCATCAAGCACCAACTGCCCTTTAATTTGCAAATGCCCTGCCAACCACTGCTTTCTTGCCACCTGCCGACTCTTAGAAGGAAGCATTAGCGTCCCTAAAGCCTCACACTCACGCAGACGCAACAACACAGTTTCAATTCGACCACCCACTACAACAGTGTATGCACCCGAGCGAGCAGCTAAACGAGCCGCCCGAACCTTCGTTACCATCCCACCTCGACCCAAGCCTCCAGCCTCACCCGAAGCCATTTCATCCAAACCAATATCTTCAGCCTGAACCTCGCTCAATAATTTCGCATCAGCATGCTTTCGAGGATCCTTACTAAACATTCCCTTTTGGTCAGTCAAAATAATAAGACCATCTGCCTCAACCAGGTTTGCGACCAAAGCCCCTAAAGTATCATTATCACCAAAGCGAATTTCATCAGTTACAACCGTATCATTCTCATTAATGATTGGTATGGCACCTAAACCTATGATCGATTGAATAGTACTTCGAGCATTTAAATAACGCTTTCGGTCAGACAAGTCATCATGCGTCAACAACACCTGAGCCGTATGCAAACCATGCTTCTGAAAGTTTTCTTCATAAGCCTGCACCAACCCCATCTGACCCACCGCTGCAGCCGCCTGAAGCAAATGCAGTTCACTAGGTCGTGATTTCATACCTAAACGCAACATTCCCTCTGCAACAGAACCAGATGAAACCAACACTAGCTCCATACCCTGAGACCGAAGCTCAGACAGTTGAGATACCCAGCCCGCAATCAAGTCGCGCGCCAACCCTTTACCATCATCAGTTAATAGTGCGCTACCAATTTTCACCACCCAGCGCTTAGAGTCCGCCAAAGTTGAGCGAGATACACTCATGCTATTTCCCACTCCTTACTCATAACCATTATTCTGCGTAGATAAACTCTGCACTATCTTCATCATCGTCATCAAAGTCGTCAAAATCATCACCCTCCTGCTCAACCCCCGCTCTCCGACGAGCTGTACGAGCAAGCTTAAATGCCTCAATATTCTCTCTAGCTTCATGCTGCATCTGCATCTTCAAAGCCAACTCAGTCTCAGCCAACACCTCGTCTTCTGCCTCAGCCTCATTCCTCGCATCAATCCAAGTCATAATATCATGACAAAGCGGCTTCAAACCCTCTGATTTTATCGCCGATATATTATAAACCGGCCCCTTCCAATCCAGCACTTCAACCAACTGTGCGCAGATTTCTTTTTGTTGCGCTTCCGGCAACAAATCTAATTTATTGAGCACCAGCCAACGCTCGCGAGACGCCAATGTTGGACTGAATTTTTCTATTTCCGCCGCTATCGCTCGAACTGCATGCTCAGGCGTCACATCATCATAAGGCGCCATATCAACCACATGTAGCAACAAACGAGTTCTTACCAAATGCTTTAAGAAACGAATCCCCAAGCCAGCGCCTTCAGCAGCACCTTCAATCAAACCAGGGATATCCGCTACAACAAAACTTTTATGCGCCTGAACCCTGACAACCCCTAAGTTAGGGACTAAAGTTGTAAAAGGATAGTTCGCCACTTTTGGTTTAGCTGCAGAAATTGAACGAATTAATGTCGACTTACCCGCATTAGGCATACCCAAAAGACCAACATCAGCCAATACTTTCAACTCTAACCGCAGATTACGACTCTCGCCCTCACTCCCCTTACTTGTCTGCCGAGGAGAGCGGTTTGTACTAGACTTATAACGCGTATTACCAAGCCCATGAAACCCCCCTTGAGACACAATCAACTCTTGATCTATTTCAGTGAGATCTCCAAGCACCTCTTCTGTATCTACATCAAAAACAGTCGTACCGATAGGTACTTGTAAATATAAATCTTCGCCTTTAGCCCCTGTACATTCGCGACCACGACCCTGCTCACCAGACTCCGCTCGGTGATGTCGCGTAAACTGATAATCTATCAAGGTGTTAATTGACTCACCTACAACAAGAATAACAGAACCACCATCACCACCATCACCACCGTCAGGCCCACCTTTTGGAATATACTTTTCTCGACGGAAACTAAGACAGCCATTTCCACCTTTTCCAGCCTCAACAGCAATCGTCGCTTCATCAACAAATTTCATAGCATACCCTCTTAGAACTTAAACACTGACAGCGAGAATGACCTACCTTTAAAATATATCAAGGCTCGCACCACCACTACCCACTCAAATAGCTATCACTAAACAACCATCAGCTAGGTAGACACTTATAAATATAGTTTACTTGCAAAAAAAAAGCCCCGCACTGCGGAGCTCTTTTTTGAAACATAAAACAGTTTATTAAATCTACAACTAATTAGTCTGCAGCAACAACTGTTATATATTTACGATTCAACGGACCTTTTGTTACAAATTTTACAACACCATGAGACGTTGCAAACAATGTGTGATCCTTACCACAACCAACATTATCACCGGCATGAAAACGTGTTCCACGCTGACGAACAAGAATGTTACCTGCTTTAACTACTTGGCCGCCATACATCTTGACGCCTAAGCGTTTGGATTCGGAATCGCGACCGTTATTGGTACTACCACCAGCTTTCTTGTGAGCCATTTCAATACTCCTAAATTATATGCTTGATTTTACTCTGATTTTAAAAATACTAGTAAAAACTCAGCTTAACCTTTAATTCCAGTAATCTTCACCTCAGTAAACCACTGACGATGACCCATTTGCTTCATGTGGTGCTTACGGCGCTTGAATTTCATGATTTTAACTTTTTCATGACGTCCATGACTAACTACTTCAGCAGTTACTTTAGCGCCTTTAACTTCAGGCTCACCAATCTTTACAGTTTCGCCATCAACAACTAACAAAACACGATCAAAATTGATTTTTCCACCAACTTCAACTTCAATTTTTTCTAGCTTTAGCACTTCACCTTCAATTATTCGGTGTTGCTTGCCACCACTTACGATCACAGCATACATAATATTGCTATCTCCAAGACTTTTTCAAAGCTCTTATAAACATAAAAGCACTTTCACTTCCCGTAAGCCAACCCACTTTAACAACGATGTTGACGCGTCATGCCACCACTTACACATTTTTCAATCTGTTTCTAAAGGAAGCTCTTTGGCAACCCTATAACAGAGAACGACTACGACTTTCAGGGCGCGTGATTTTATTCGATTAAGCCGCCTGATGCAAGCACATTTAGCATCTATTCAATATCCTCATATTTTTAACACTGTTTCAGCATGAATACACTCGATAACAGGGGTTTTCTTGACAGAAACCACGTCTCCCCATAGCATGAGCAATCAAAATTTCAGATGGTGTTTATTTTCGCACCATAGTCCTCCGAACAAAGACTTTTATACATGCAAATCGAAGAAATTTACCAAACTGTCGAACAAGATTTCAGCTGCGTCAACCAACTTATTTCCAGCCAATTATCCTCTGACGTACCGTTGGTTGAAAAAATCGCTCAATATATTGTCGAAAGTGGCGGCAAAAGAATGCGCCCTCTTTTAGTTTTACTAACCAGCCGCGCCTTAGGCTATCAAGGCGACGACCACAGTAAACTGGCTACAATCATTGAGTTTCTTCATACCGCCACACTACTGCATGATGACGTGGTCGACACCTCAAACATGAGGCGCGGACGCTCAACTGCCAATGCAAAATGGGGCAACGCACCCAGCGTATTAGTCGGTGACTTCTTGTATTCGAGAGCCTTTCAAATGATGGTCGACATGAAAAGCATGCCGATTATGGAGGTTCTATCCAACGCAACAAACGTTATTGCTGAAGGAGAGGTTTTTCAACTTATGAACTGTAAAAACCCCGACGTCAGCGAAGCGGCTTATTTTGAAGTGATTAAAAATAAAACAGCAATGCTGTTTGAAGCAGCCTCCCATTCCGCAGCTATTTTATCGAACACCACACCAGAAGCACAATCCGCAATGAAGCAATTCGGATTGCATTTAGGCCTTGCATTTCAGTTAGTCGACGACATGCTTGATTACATCGGCGACGCAGAGACAATGGGTAAAAATGTTGGGGATGATCTCGCAGAAGGAAAACCAACACTTCCTTTAATTTATGCAATGAAAAACGGCACTGAAAGCGACGCCGTACTTATTCGAAAAGCCATTAGAAGTGGCGACGCCTCGCAATTAACAGAAATTTGCGAAGCAGTTAAACGTTGCGGCGCATTAGAATACACTCAAAAAGCTGCCGAGAATGCCTATAATGAAGCCCATAAATGCCTAGAAATACTGCCAGATTCGCCTCACAAAGCGGCATTATTAGGCCTTGCGAAATTGGCAATAAACAGGGACAAATAAACACTCTTTGCACTTAAATACCAATAATGAATAATTATAAGTATTTGCTCATTATTGGCGTACAAAACAATCTATACTATGAAAACATATAAACCCTCTTTTAATACTCAGGCCATTCTTTAACAGAGCTATTTACATGCAAGTGCTTTCAGAACTCGATTCTTCTTTTTTATTTCTTGAAACCAATAGAACTCCACTTCATGCTGGCGGCATATTTGTTTTCAAAAAAACCAGCAGTCGTGCTAAATTCAGCTTTAACCGCTTTAGAAGCATACTTGAGTCAAAGCTTGGCAATGAGCCATTTTTTCGCGAACGTCTTGTAGAGTCTCCGATAAATTCAGATCTACCCGTATGGGCAGAAGACCCAGATTTTGATCTTGATAATCACCTAAAATACATAAACTTAAGTGAGAGCCTGCCACAACACAGCCTTATGAGCTTAAGCTCTGAAATATTTAGCACCCCTGTAGACCGCAGCCGCCCACTTTGGAGCGCAACTTATATAGACGGCCTTGAACAAGAAAAGGGATTTAATAAGCAACACTTTGCGCTTGCACTAAAAGTACATATAACCGCCATTGACGGTATTACAGGCGAAGATATTCTGAGCCAACTCCTTCACGTAAGCCCTCAAATTTCTGAAATTGAGGAAATTGAAGAATGGGACCCAAAACCTTTACCCGAAACGGAAAGCTGGCTTGGCGCTGCATACAACAATGTACTCACACTACCAAGTAAATTAACAGGCCTAGCCAAAGACACAGCATCCTCTGCCTTTTATTCAATACTCTATGAGCACTTACAAAAACTAAATCTGCCAGCCAACTTAATGAGCGTTGCAGCGACCCCAATTAATCAGCAAATCTCCGGGCAGCGAGTAATAGAGAACCTTGAGATCCCAGTAGCTGATATTCGCGCAATTAGACGCAGCTTGAAAGATGTCACAACCAATGACATTGTGATGGGAATATGCGCAGAAGCAATTTCAAACTATTTGAAAGACATGAACTCAACCCCTAAAGCGCCTTTAATTGCTTTAGCGCCCATTTCTGTCCGATCCACAAGCCTAGATATTAAATCAGGCAATCAACTTGCGGCGACTTTATTTTCTTTAGCAACCACCGAACAAAACCCAATCAAGCGCATTCAGCTAATTCATGAAACGGCCCAATCATCTAATAGTTATGATGCCGCAATTGCCGCTAGCACATTAACAGAACTTGTCCCTTCTTGTATTGCAGGCTTATCTGCAAGGGTTTATTCCGAGTTTCTTCTCGCTCAAAAACACAAACCGATGTTCAACCTACCTATCACGAATATACCCGGCCCCCAATTCCCTTTGTACTTCGAAGAGAATGAATTAACGAAATATATTTGCACCACCCCACTATTCGACGGTATAGGTTTAGCACTGATGATTGTAAGCTATAACGGAAACTATAACTTAACGAGCACCTATTGCCCAAACACCCTGACACTTGAGAAAACATTTACTACATATTTGAACGAAGCTTTACATACAATTATGCAAGAAAAAGACAACACTACCGCTTTAGACCAGTCACTAAAATCAGCCACTCCAACCGGGATCATCGAAGGCGTGGCGGGCTTAGTTAATAATCTTTTTTCTTTAGGTAAATAAATATTTGATTACTCGCTTCAAACACTCACCACCTATTTCTGGAAAGCCCAAGCTAAAAAGCTTTTCTTTTCATCAGCAGTAGCGGCGCCCCACAAAACTTTTAGCGCATCAAGCGTTTGCAAATCAGACGTTTTAGCGAGCTTTGCCTTAACATTGCTCGCTGCGTACACCCCGACATCTGCCGATTGAGCAACCACTTTAAGTTTCGAGTCAATTACCTCTGCTGTAAATGTTTCAGCCAAAGTTCTCGCTTCTCTCACATCACGCCCTTTTAGAAAATTGAAATTTAGATGTTCACCCGCCCTAGCATTCACCAAGACCTCTTTTGGCTCCGACAAAACCTTTACAGAACGCGGCGCATCTTTATCTTCTCGAATAGCTTTTGCCCACACGCTCTCATACTGAAAAACAACTAAGTTTTCCCCAGGCTTCAAACCGTAGCTCACATTTGTATCGCTGAGCAGGTAGTCTTTCATTTTGTTGCCATTAATAGACAACACAACAATATTCTCAGGCGCCGTCAACACGGCTAATTGCTCGACAAGCAACTCATCACCATCATAAGCCTTAACTATTTTTCCAGTTGAGCACGCCGACAAAAATAGCACACTCAGAACCAGCAAGAACTTAGCAGTAAAAAAACCTTCCTTCATATAAAACCTCTTCAAGAAACCAATTAAAACAACACATAATGCTTGACCAAGTACTATACCGAGCTATAAACGGAATGCACTTATTATCCTAAATCAAACCAATAAAAATTGAATTTTTCGTATTTTGTTATACATTAATATTATCTACCGATCTTCTTTAAGCTGAATACATAACAGCTATCTAATAAATAATAACAAAAAACAACTAGTAGGAGGCATTAACAATGAGCGAGAAACAGCACAGAAACGAAGAACAAGGCGAAGTTCCTTTTAGAAGCAACCGTTTTTTCAATGTTGGTACAAAATGGTATTTCGCCACACGGGAAGGGTTTAATAGCGGCCCCTATGACAATAGAAAAAGAGCCGAAACAAGCTTACAACGCTTTCTAGCAATCATAAGTAAGCTCCCTCAAACCTACCAGCCAATTCATTAAACGCCCCTCGTAAAAAATACGCGTTAGCTCCAAAAATAATGAATGCCTTGCAGTACTAGCAAGGCATAAATACCAGCCAAAACATCATCAACCATAATTCCCAAACCACCATGCACATGACGATCAACATATCGAATCGGTTGCGGCTTCCAAATATCAAACAACCTAAACAATACAAACCCCAATAAAATCCAGCCCCAACCTGAAGGCGCCATAAACATGGTTATCCAATAACCGACAAATTCATCCCAAACAATACCACCATGATCATGAACGCCTAATTCTTTAGACGCCTTACCACACAACCAAACACCCACAATAAATGCTAGTAGCAACATCAGGGCATAGAGATATACAGGCAAAAACTGTAATGGCCAATATAATAAGACGGCCACAACCGTACCTGCGGTTCCAGGAGCCTTCGGTGCGCAACCACTACCAAATCCAAAAGCCGCAAAATTAGCAGGATCTTTTAGAAAACCTATCGGCAATACTGCGGCTTTTCCCCCAGACTTATTACATTCGTTTGCTTCATTCAAAATGTTGATACCCCATTTTTTCTATTTCTCCAGATACACCTTTTACTGTCACACCTTTACCTTGCTGAACTCGCCCTATTTTTGTATATATATTTGGCACTTGATTTTGACTTAGCGCTTTCCAATTAGATTCTGAGATTGTAAATAACAGCTCATAATCATCACCAGAACTCAGCGCAAACTGGCTCGCTTTAGCTTTATGCTCTGAAAGAAGCGCTTTAGATAAAGGCAAACTTGCCGCATCAATTTCTAACTCAACAGATGATTTTTCAGCAATATGCGCTGCATCAGCTAACAAACCATCCGAAATATCAATACATGCATTAGCCAAAGGCCTGAGCTGAACCCCCTGTTCAATTCTGGGTGATGGACCATAATAACGATTCAATAAAAACAACTGTGCATTCGAAAGCTTTTTACTTCCCCCTCGATCACACGCCAATAAAGACAACGCAGCACCCGCATCACCTAACGTTCCCGTGACCGCAACGACATCACCTATCTGAGCATTAGATCTCGTTAACATTTGATTCTTCGGCACTAAACCATGCACCTGTAAACCAATCGTTAAAGGCCCTTTCGTTGTATCGCCACCCACTAGCGGAAAATCATATAAATCTGCCAACGCTTTCAAACCCAATGAAAATTCGGATAGCCATTCGGAGTTTGAATTAGGCAAAGTGAGCGATAAAGTAAAATGCGATGGTACAGCCCCCATTGCAGCCAAATCACTCATGGCAGCAGCTAAGGCTCGATTAGCTATCTTTTTGGGTGGCGCATCATGAAGAAAATGAACCCCTGCAACCATTGTATCCAGAGAAAGACACAAAGATTGATCACTAGGGATATTAATTACAGCACAATCGTCACCAATCCCCACACTCACTTCTGTTGATTTTGGACCGATACCTTCGAAAAAGGTTTTAATGAGGTCAAACTCTGAGAATGTAGATGGCATATGTCAGCTATAACACCGGACGTAAAAGAATCATTTGGATTACGATAAACTCTATCGTAATCCAAACCTATTTAGAAACCGCTTAGGCACCTCTTTTTCGAGTTTCAGCGGCACGCAACCTCAAACTTAGCTTATCCAATATACCATTAATGTATTTATGGCCGTCGGTTCCACCAAACTGCTTCGCTAACTCTACCGCTTCATTAATCACTACACGATAAGGCACATCAATACGGTGTATAAACTCATATACCCCCATTCTTAGCAGATTTAACTCAACGTTATCAACATCATCAAGCGGACGATCCAAAAATGGCGATATATGTTGGTCCAGCTCGGTCACCTCTTTAGGAATTTGACCAAACAGCTCACGAAAATAAACAACATCAACTTTATTAAAGTCATTATCTACACGAAACTCAGCTTCAATCTGTGAAATACTGGAGCCTGAAATCTGCCATTGATATAAAGCCTGTAAAACAAGTTTACGCGCACGCTTTCGCTGCGATGTCGTCGGTTTTTTCGGCTTAGCGCCCGGTTCATTTGGAACAGGCTCACTAGATTCATTCGGTGTAACGTCGCTCACTTAAATACCTGCATCTTTAAACAAATTAATCATTTCAACCACTGACATTGCTGCTTCAGCGCCTTTGTTACCTGCTTTAGTACCTGAACGCTCAATTGCTTGCTCAATACTGTCAACCGTTAACACACCAAATGCAACCGGTAATCCATACTCAAGAGACACAGCACCAATACCTTTCACACACTCACCAGCAACATACTCAAAATGAGGCGTTCCACCACGAATAACAGCACCAAGCGCTACAATTGCGTCATACTTCTTGGTTGCAGCAATACGCTTTACCGCCAACGGGATTTCAAATGCACCCGGCACGCGATAAATTTCGATATCAGATTCAGGAATCCCTTGACGCACGAGCGCATCAATAGCCCCTTGAAGTAAGCTTTCAACGACAAAACTATTAAACCGACCTACAACAAGTGCAAATTTACCGGATACTTCTTTAAAATTACCTTCATATGTTTTGATGTTGTACATTACTTATTCTCTTTAAAATTAATTGAGTTCTTTAAACTTTTTATAGTTTAACACCCTCTATATAGCGCGTCATGCAGCATTTAAAGGGTAATTTATCTGTTTTAATCGCTATAAGGTATAAACTCTACAACCTCTAGATCAAAGCCTGATAGCGCTGAAAACTTCACCTCAGGGTTCAATAGTCGCATTTTTGTAACACCTAAATCCCTTAGTATTTGAGACCCTGTCCCCACTGTGAGATAAGCTCCCGTACCTGAAGGCGCTACCGGAGTCGACTCACCAAAAAAGTTTTCCAAACGCTGCTCGATATCATCCCCTCCAACACCGCCCAATATCACGAGAACACCAGCCCCCTCTTCATTGATACGCGCTAATGAATGCTGCGTTGACCAACTCTGAGACCCTGCTTGCTTCAAACCGAGTGAATCACGAAGGATATCCGCAGACATAACACGCACCACAGGCGCTTCAGCTTTCGTCAAGTCTCCTTTTACAAAGACCATATGCACTTGCTCTTGAAGCGTATCTTTGTAAGTAATTAAGTTGAAGGCTCCGCTTTCGGTTTCTACTTCATGCTCTTCTTGACGCTCTACAGTCTGCTCATTTAATGCGCGATAATGAATCATATCTGCAATTGTACCAATCTTAAGCCCATGCTCTTTGGCAAAAACCTCAAGATCTGGTCGACGCGCCATTGAACCGTCTTCATTCATAATTTCAACGATCGCTGCCGAAGGTTCAAATCCGGCCATTCTTGCTAAGTCACAACCGGCTTCGGTATGTCCTGCGCGACTCAATACTCCACCAGGCTGCGCAGCAATCGGGAATATATGCCCTGGCTGAACAATTTCTTTAGGCTTCGTATTTCTACCTACTGCAACCCTGATCGTATGCGCACGATCAGCCGCAGAGATACCTGTCGTCACACCATCTGCAGCTTCGATTGATACGGTAAAATTAGTTTGGAATTGCGCATTATTAGCATGCGCCATCGGAGGCAAACCCAAAAAGTCACAACGTTCTCTAGTTAAAGTCAGGCAGATTAACCCTCTGGCATGCGTCGCCATGAAATTAATATCTTCAGGTCGCACTTGCTCAGCAGCAATCACAAGATCACCTTCATTTTCGCGATCTTCATCATCCATCAAGATTACCATTTTCCCTTGACGAATATCCTCTACCAACTCTTCTACTGTATTAAGCTCCATTGAGCCTCCGTTTTCTAAATAAAACCATGTTCTGATAAAAAATTCTGACTAAGTTTCGAGCCTGAACGAGACTGTTCTTCAACTTTTGCTTCAAGTAAACGCTCGGTATATCGAGCAATCAAATCTACTTCCACATGAACGGCCTGACCCTTTTGATAAGTCTGAATCGTTGTTTCTGCAACAGTGTGCGGTACAATATTTAACGAAAAGCTATTATTCGCACACCCCGTCACCGTTAAACTTACACCATCGACCGTAATCGATCCTTTATTCGCAATATACTTCCCAAGCGACGAAGGACATTCAATATCAAACCGTATCGAACGGCCATCATTTGTTTTTTCAATAACTGTACCCACACCATCAACATGACCACTTACCATGTGCCCACCTAAGCGAGTCGCTAAAGTTAAGGCTTTTTCAAGATTTACATTCGTACCTGCACTATAGTGCTTAATATGAGTATTTGCTAAAGATTCAGCCGATACATCTGCCGTAAATCCATTGTCAGCCAGACTAGTGACTGTAAGACACACCCCGTTAACAGCAATACTATCACCCAAGCGAACATCGCTTAGATCGAGCTTACCGCTATGAATAGATAAGACAAGATCTTTGCCTCTTGATTCAACGCGTTCAATACAACCTAATGATTCAATAATACCTGTAAACACATTTACTCCGTTGAACTAGCGCCCGTTAAGTTAGAGCAACCTTGATGATAGGTTAAACGAATATCATCTCCGACAACCCGCATATCTTTGAGCTGTAAAGACTTTGCTTCAGACATAAACTCCATCGGCAAATTAGCGAGCGGCCTTGCGGAGCTACCCATTAATTTGGGTGCAATATAAAGCACTAGCTCATCCCAACAATTTTCCCGAATAAAAGAGCCTGCCAGTGAAGCCCCGGCCTCAACCAACACCTCATTACAACCACGCCGAGCCAACTCTGCAAGCACTACTTCTATCGAGTTATTTTCTACACGTCCTTTCGTATCAGCAGGCAATCGAAACACTGACACGTTTGAATACTGCGAAATAACATCCGATACTCGCGCTTCTGAAGATACAACTAATAATATAGGACCCTGTGACGCAAACAATTTTGCACGCTCAGGCATTTGTGCGCCTGAATCCAAGACCACTCGCAAAGGCTGACGCTTGGCAATTTCATCAGCATGATCCAAGCCCAGCTCAGACGCTCGTACCGTTAATGCCGCATTATCACAAATAATCGTACCAATACCACTAATCACTGCAGAACTTCTAGCCCTTAAACGCTGAACATCTTCACGCGCAGCAGGACCTGTAATCCACTGACTTTCACCCGAAGCCATCGCTGTTCGACCATCAACACTCATCGCCATTTTAATTCGAACAAATGGACGCCCAGAATTCATTCGCTTAATAAACCCCAAGTTTAGCGCTTGAGCTTGTGATTCAAGTAAACCATTTTCAACCTGAATACCCGCCTTTTGAAGCAAGCCAAACCCTGAACCTGAAACCTCCGGGTTGGGGTCTTTCATGGCCGAAACAACACGAATAACACCAGCTTGCATCAGTGCATTAGCACAAGGAGGCGTTTTACCAAAATGACTACAAGGCTCAAGCGTCACATAAGCAGTTGAACCTTTAGCTTGAGACCCTGCGTCTTTAATTGCATTAACTTCTGCGTGACCCTCTCCAGCTTTTTGATGCCAGCCACGCCCTACAACTTTTCCGCTCTTAACTAATATACAACCCACTCGAGGATTCGGCTCTGTGGTATACAGTCCTTTCCATGCCAACTGAATCGCTTCAGCCATATAAGCCGTATCTTGCTGGGTCCACACTGTTTTGCTATTAGTCATATTTAGCTAGTTTTTTTCATCATCGACGTGAATCATTTGATCTGTACGAGAAAGACGGTCAATTGTTTCTTTAAATTCATTCACATCTTGAAAGCTTCGGTAAACGGAAGCAAAACGCACATAAGCAACTTCATCTAGACCTTGTAGTGCTTGCATCACTTCTTCACCAATAACTAAAGATTTTATCTCACGCTCACCCGTCGCCCGAAGGCGATGCTTGATGTTACTAATAGCACTTTCAATGGCCTCAATACTCACGGGTCTTTTTTCAAGCGCCTTAGCGAAGCTACGGTTGAGTTTGATTTCATCAAAGGGCTGATGCGTGCCATCTTGTTTAACAACACGCGGCATCACTAATTCGGCAGATTCAAAGGTAGTAAACCGCTCTTTACAAGAAAGACACTCTCTTCGACGCCTGACTTGATTTCCTTCTGCCACAAGGCGCGAATCAATCACCTTGGTGTCAGTCGCTTTACAGAATGGACAATGCATCTAGAAGCCTTTGAATTTTTTGTTACTTAACAAGTAATTATTGAAGAGTCGCTCAACCCTTCAATAATTCTTAATACCTACCTCTTCTTTACATAAAGGAGATAAAATTAAGCGTAGACAGGATACTTAGCACACAGCACTTTAACCTGGCCCCGAACACTATCAATAACGGTTGTACTTTCTGGATCCGCAACTAAAGCATCAATCACGTCACACATCCAAGCAGCTAACTGCTTACATTCTTCTGCTTTAAAGCCCCGACGTGTTACAGCCGGAGTACCAATACGCAAACCACTTGTTACAAATGGTGACCGTGGATCATTCGGTACTGCATTTTTATTAACGGTAATAAATGCTTTGCCTAGGGCAGCATCCGCATCTTTACCTGTAATATCTTTGCTAATCAGGTCTAGCAAGAACAAGTGATCATCAGTCCCATTTGAAACAATATCATATTGACGATCTTGGAAAACCGAAACCATCGCTTGTGCGTTTTCTACAACCTGCTTCTGATAAACACTAAATTCATCAGACATTGCTTCTTTAAAACAAATAGCCTTTGCTGCAATTACATGCATTAAAGGGCCACCCTGGCTTTCTGGAAAAACCGCAAAGTTCAGTTTCTTTTCCAAGGCTTCGTTTGCTTTCGCTAAAATCAAACCACCACGAGGACCACCTAACGTTTTATGTGTCGTAGTGGTGGTAACGTCTGCGATATTCACAGGACTAGGGTAAACACCACCAGCAACCAAACCTGCAACGTGTGCCATATCAACAAAAAGATACGCACCTACTCCATCAGCTATATCCCTAAAACGCTGCCAATCAACTACTCTTGAGTAGGCTGAAAAGCCTGCAACAATCATTTTTGGTTTATGTTCTTTAGCTAATGCCTCAACTTGATCGTAGTCAATCTCGCCCGTCGTCTCATTTAGCCCATATTGAATAGCATTATAAATTCGGCCAGAAAAGCTAACTGTTGCACCGTGAGTTAAGTGGCCGCCATGCGCCAAACTCATTCCTAAAATTGTGTCGCCTGGCTTACAAAGCGCCATATAAACTGCAGCATTTGCTTGAGAACCAGAGTGGGGCTGTACATTAGCAAAATCTGCCCCGAAAAGTTCTTTCGCACGATCAATCGCTAACTGCTCAACCACGTCAACATGCTCACAACCACCGTAATAGCGCTTACCAGGATAACCTTCTGCATACTTATTCGTTAGTGCAGACCCCTGCGCTTCCATTACCCGCGGACTGGTGTAATTTTCAGAGGCAATAAGTTCAATATGTTCTTCCTGACGCTTTGTTTCTGCATCAATTGCAAGCGCTATTTCATCATCAAAACCAGCTATTGTCATATCACGAGTAAACATTCATTGCCTCTATATATAATGTTAGATAAATCTGTAGTTCGACCAACTTAATAACGCGAATCCTGAGCGTAAGCTCAATTCCGCACTCAAAATATGATCGTTTAAAAAACGCGCCATTTTATACGATTATTCTGTGAACTTCATCAACAATTATGTTGCAATTTTAGATCTGAGGTAATAACTGAAAGGAAGCCACTAAAGACTCAAGCATTAGCAATTAGGAAAGAGTGGTCGAAAATCAATAATAGAAAAAACAGAAGCCTCAAAAGAGGCTCCCAACACATCTAGAACACACAACCTAGCGATAAGCCAAGCTGCAGTGAAGATTTAAATTTAGCTTATTGCCAAATAACTTTTTTACGACTGGCGTACCACTCATCCTGAAGCGGTTTATAAGTATCTTCTATAATATTACGCTTTATTTTCATCGTTGGCGTAAGGAATTCATTTTCAATACCCCATTGTTCATTCACAAGCGTCATAAATTGTAACTGCTCGTGAGGATCAACAGTATTATTCACTTCAGCGATCAGCTTGGTCAAACTCTCCTCTATCTCCTGTCTAAATGCAGGATCAGCATGTTTATGGAAAGTTTCATCTGACAACATAACCAAAGCATGCGGTTGAGGACATTCAGCCCCGGCTACGCAAACCATTTCAATACACTCATGACCTATGATTTTGTTTTCAATCGGTGCTGGTGCAACATACTTTCCTTTACTGGTCTTAAACATTTCTTTAATTCGACCGGTAATTTTAAGGCGATTATTACTATCAATTTCACCCTTATCACCCGTCAGAAGAAACCCATCTTCAGTAAAGCTCTCTTTGGTTTTCTCTTCATCCTTGTAATAACCCATCATATTCGCTGGACTATTCACTTCAATTTCACCAATTTCAGAAATTCGATGCTGTACACCCGGTAGCGGCTCTCCGACATAACCAATCTTAGAACGGCCTGGCATAGAGATATGAGAGTAAGCAAAGTTTTCTGACATACCATAACCCTCAAGCAATTCAAGGCCTAGGTTACGATACCAGCTAATAATATCGCCCGAAAGTGGCGCTGAGCCGCTCCCTGCAAAACGACAATGCTCAAGGCCTAACGCAGTTAGCACCTTCTTTTTAACTATTTTAGAAACGAATGGGATTTTTAAAAGGCGCTCAATTTTCTTAGGCGGCATTTTCTTAAAGATACCCAGTTGAAACTTCGACCAGAGACGAGGCACAGAAATAAAGACCGTTGGTTTAGCTCTACGAAGATCTTCAAGAAACGTATCCAAAGCATCCGCAAAGAAAAGCTGCGCGCCAATATGCAAAGAAGATTGCTCAACCGCATAACGCTCAAACACATGCGCAAGTGGAAGATAAGACAACATACGGTCTTTTTGGTTAATATCTAAGCCTTCAGCAACACCCGCCGCCGCGACACCCATTGCATAAAAAGACAACATCACACCTTTAGGTTTCCCAGTACTGCCTGAGGTATAAACAATTGTTGCTAGCTCTTCAGCATCTCGAACCGTATCCTCTTTCATCGGTGCATGCTCTGCAACGATATTGTCCCAGCTTGGGAAATCAGTGGGAGGACTTAAGGGGTATGAAACACAAGGCATATCATCTGGAACGCCTGCCTTCATATGTTCCCAATCATCTAGCTTTCCAACAAAAAGAACTTTTGCTTCACTGTGCTCCAAAATATATTTCACAGTATCAGCATTAAGCGTTGGATAAAGAGGAACCGTAACATGGCCAGCCATCCAGATAGCCAAGTCATTCATAATCCAATGAGCGCAATTTTTGGATAGAATTGCAATATTACTCTTTGGTGGCAAATCAAGAGATTTAAGGTAACTAGCCATTCTCCTTGCTTCGCCTACGGCTCTATTCCAAGTATATTCTTGTATAACACCATTCCCCATTGGTTGGGTTAAATAGATGTCATCTGCTTTTGCTTTTTCCCAGCGGTACACTTGCTCAAGTGGCAACGTAACTTTTTTCAAAGAAGTCATGGTAATGTCGATCGCCCTATTATATTTAGTTTATAAATTCCGTCTTTAATCTCAGTTGAGTATTACTTTAAGCGGAACATAATAGAAGGTGTTGAGGAAAAAGAAAATAAGTAATCTAATAAAGTGTTGGATATATTGTAACAAATGCTAAAATAAAGAGAATGGAACCACTACAAAACACGGAAGATTATGCAGCAAGACTCCTTTCCAAGCTCGGATTTTGAACGCAAGTATCAAGGCAAGCTGATTTGCAAAGAATGTAAATCAGGAAGTATGTTGCCAGCAATACAGGAAGGCGAACCTGAATACACCGACAATTTTATTTGTAAAAACTGTCAATACCACGACACAATCCCAACCCAAGACATTCTATTCAATCAAATTTTAACTGGCACATCAGGGCTTATTTTTTCAATTTGCCTGTTCATCACTCATCTTTCAGGCTTATTTTCCGGTATCCAACACGGCAATATGAAACATACGCTTCAAGATGCTGGGCTCATGACACTATCTACGGTCTTTTTTCTGGGCTTCCTCTATATCTTGTTTCGCGCTTATTTAGGCATAAAACACCGCCGTGAATACACGACAACCAAAACGAACAACTCAGTTTAAGCCAGTCAATTTTATCCAAACTGCCAATTGTTCAATTATTAGATCTCTGAGAAAACCACTGTCATCCCGTAAAAGAAGCACATTCAACGTTACAGACATAGCAGCCAAAACACTCATTACAACAAACATCCAACTTACCTTTCGCTTCGAGTCACCCACTTTTGTTTCAAGTACCACCGGGGCTTCTTCAACAGGTTTAACAGCAGTCTTTGGCTCTACAACTAAAGGTAATAACTCAGAGATAATTGCTTCAACACTTTGAGGGCGAGCATATCGATCTTTCGACAACATACGACCAACCAAACGTTGAAGATCCAGAGGCAACTTAGTAAACAGCTGGGTTTTAACCACACAACCATCTTTAAAATCAGGAGGAACACCGGTTAAGGCATGGTAAAAAATAGCACCTAGAGAGAATATATCCGAGAGTTCATCTTTTTCAGCGCCTCGCTCCCCATACCAGCTCTTCTCATTCGCTCGTACACGATAATGCTCATCCAAACCAAAATCGCTGACACGTACTTTCATGTCAGCACTCAAAAGCACATTACTTGGCCTTAAATTACCGTGAAAAATTCTATTTTGATGTGCAAAAGAAAGCCCTCGACACATTTGAATTGCTAAGTCCAAAAATAACTGAAGCGCCATTGGCTGAATCAAACGTTCTTGTAAACTACCGCCAGAAATATAATCCATTACCACAATAAAAACATTGTCATTTTTTGACGTTCCTAGCACGTTCACTAGGTTGGGATGCTTTAAAGCATGAAGCATTTTAGCTTCACGATACCCCGCTACCGACTCTGTTCGCTTTTTGATTACCAGTAATTTGTGCGTCGCTTTGTCTTCATAAAGATAAACCGCTCCATGCTTATCTTCCTGTAACACATCCAACAAGCCAAACTTGTTCTTTATTGCGGCTAAACCCTCTCCCGCCCGATTAGCTTTGTCTTCAGCGATATGCTGGCCTTTCATCGCCACCAAAAGTCTTGTTTTAATCTCATCGACTGAAGATGGGCGGTCTTCCGGTGAAATAGCTAAGCATTCTTTTATCAAATCAACCAGTACTGGTGTCACGCCAGAAACAGTTTGAAGCAGCGTAAAATCATTAGCTGGCAACCTACCAGAAAATAACTCATGCATTACCACGCCAAGTGAGTAAATATCACTTAACGTCGATGTTTCTGATACGCCTTGATGCTGCTCCGGAGCCATATAGGCCTCCGTCCCCATAATTAAACGCGTTTCGTCAGGCCCTCCTTCATTTTCAGCTTGAAAGAATGAGGCAATACCAAAGTCCAATAATTTAGCAAACCCCTCCTTATCAACAATAATGTTTGCTGGTTTAATATCTCGATGAATAACATCTAACTTGTGGGCATACGCCACACCTTTACAAAGCTGTATAACCACATCGACTTTTTGATTAAAACTATATAAATCTTCACGAATAGCATCCGCTAAATTAACCCCCTCAACAAATTCCATAACAAAAACAGGGCGGCCATTACTCGTAGTGCCTCGATCAATAACATGAATAATATTAGGGTGATTTAGACGCGCAATAATTAACGATTCACGCTTAAACAACTTAATAATGGAGGGGTTATCAGATAAAGTAGCAGATAAGACCTTAATCGCGACAGGACGATCCAAAGATAACTGCACCCCACGGTATACGGTTGCCATCCCACCTTCGCCAATTTTATCCTGATATTCGTAACGACCTTCCTTCATCTTTTAGCCCATCAAATAAACAAGAATAAAATAATTATTGATACAAATACCAACAACAGCAATATTGGACGACTACTTAGATGTTTTAAATAAGGCTTTTGGTCAAAAGGTAAACGATAAGAAGACTTCTGAAAGTCACTTGCCTTGATTTCTGGCGCACTTTCTTGATACTGAATAAGTGAAAAAGTCACATTGTCTGGCGCCCCCTCTTCCAGCGAGCGAGCAAGCAAAATTTCACAAGCCTTGCTAACAGACTCAGAGCCCATAACTATTTGATAAATCTCCTGATCCGAGACAACACCAGTCAAGCCATCAGTACATAATAAAAGATAATCTTTATCATGCAGCTCACCCAAACTCATTGGTATTTTATCCAGCATCATCAACCCTAAAGCTTGAGTCAGCTCATGCTGCCCAGGGTGAGTCTGAACTTCATCCTCACTAATCACCCCTAAGTTATACAACTTATTCGCCTGGTTGTGATCTGAAGTAATTTGAGAGATTCCTGATTGATCAAGCAAGTAAGCACGGCTATCACCGACCCAAGCTAGCTGAAACTGATGATAAGCATCAAAACGACACGCAACGACCGTGGTTGCCATACCGTACAAACTTTCATCATGAGACACCGCATCAACAATTGCTGCATCAGCCTCTAAAATAGCTTGAGAAAGTTCACTTCCCTGTCGAATCTTTCGCTCAAGCGACTGAGTAGCTAATTGACTCGCCACATCACCATGCCCATTGCCACCAACCCCGTCAGCAACAACCCAAAGTCCTAAGCTCTCATTATTAATATAACTATCTTCATTCCTTTCTCGAACGAGACCTTGATGACTTATTGATTCTGACTCAAGCATAATTAACTCAGTTTAATCCTTAACTGGCCTATACCTGCCTCTTAAAATTACGCTATTCGAAATTTTCATTAGCGACTGTCGAGGCTTCAGTATATATATAAGAACAATCTATTGTTTTCAGTATAGCCAAGCCCTGAGAAAACAGACTGCAAAAAATGGAAATTATAAATTATTCCCTCTCTCCTTCACACTCAAACAAAGCTTATTTGATAAAGTTTCAATCAGTTACATAAATATTTATTCAAAATTCGAAGACTATGAACAAGCAGCTATACTTTAAAAAAGCAACTCAATTCATTTACATTTGTAGATTCAAAGGTATAGAAATCAATGTTAAAACTTCAATTCAGGGATAGACGACAAGAAGCAGTTTGGTTAGTTGACCAAACATTTACCATTGGTAAAAACCCTTCAAATAGCCTAATGATAGACGAGGAAAGTATTCTCGATTTTCATGCCGAAATAACGAATAATATCGGCCAGCTATCCATTTCAAATAAAGCATCTTCACCAACACTATGGGTAAATAATAAATTAGTTGAAAGCCTGACAAAGTTAAATGCTGAGGATGTGATTAAATTAGGCCGTATCGAATTAGAGTTAATAGACCCGAAAGCACTATTAAATAAAACAAAAACCAAAAAGATTCAGGATAAAAATTTAAGCAATAGCTGGGTCATTCACTCTAAAGCAAGCTGGCTTGAGCAAAATATTTTCCCGATTGAAAGCAAAGTTGTTATTGGGCGAGACCCTGCATGTGACATAACGCTCCCCTTAGAGTATCTCTCACGCAAGCACCTTGAGCTTGAAATACGAAGCGGGCATTTATTCATTAAGGATCTCGACTCATCAAATGGTACATTTTTAAATGGTCAAAGAATAACAGAGTCCGAAATAAAATCAGGCGATAAAATTAAACTAGATGTACTCACTTTCGAAGTATCAGGCCCTTCCCATGACGCCAACAAAACAATTATTCGCACCGCTCCGCCAAAATCAGCCATAAACACCTCACAAAAACCATCTATTGCAGCAAATAAAGAAGCTGTTGCAAAGAAAAGCCCGCTAAAAAATCAGCAAAGAAGTAAGTTAGCCCCAGAAAAAAAACGCTTAGCATCTAACGGAAAACAAGACTGGATTTCAGATAGAACCTCAGAAAAAAAACCTAAAAAAAGTAAAACCAGCTTAATCATACTTGCTATTTCAGCCATTATTCTTGGAATAACAGGCCTTTATTTTGCCCCCTAACCTAGAACTGGCGACTACATTTAAAATTAACGATAAAAAGTCCTCCGTAGCATGGGAGGTCTAAATATCATTTTTTTAAAACATATCGCAAGGGAGAAGGGAGTCCTCCTAAACAATGCAAAATAGGCCTATGCCGCCTTATCAAATGCCCAGTTATCGATCACAGCTTTAATATTCCCTTTATTGGCTTTTACTTGTTGCTTAAAACGATCTTTATACGCTAAGCCTAAATTAATCCCCATGATCACTATATTTTCAACCCGATAGGTTTGGTCTTTACCTTTATGAAGTGCGTAAGACACCTCATAATTTGAGCCTCCGGCGGATTTAATGACTATCTTTGCGTTTGCCTTTTTTGGATTCCGGGGATTTAAAGCGGCATTTACAACTGAAATTTCAACCTCATCATTACCTAATAATGCTTGCGCATAGGTCTGATACAGACTGTTTTTAAATACATGAACAAATTGCTCTCGTTGCGCCTTTGAAGCTAAACGCCCATGTTTCCCCATAACTTTCAAAGCAATTCGTTTGAAATCGATGACTTTACTTAATTCAATATTCAAATCATTGTAAAACAAGCGCTTATCTTTTTCATATTCTTGCTTACGATCTTTCAGCTGTACGACAAGTTGGTTCATCGAAGCTGAAATATATTGTTTCAGTTCTTGATTCGTCTGAACTTCAGCGGCTATTGACGAAGACAATAAAAAAGACCAAAGAAATAGCACCCAAGTTATGAATAAAGAGGCTTTTTTAAGTTGATCACTTACCTGGGTATTCATTTTTAATTCCCCTTCTACTTATCAATACAAATGATTTATTCAATACAAACCTACGTCGGTCTAATAGTTAGACTGGCAGAAATAAACCCGTAGAACACATTTGATCAAGGCTGCGGGTAACCAGAGTAAACCTGATCACCAAATACGCCATACTGATTAATCACGACCGATTCATTTAAAAGTGATAAGAAACTGCGATCGTGGCAAAGCCGTCAAGATCACTATTGATATCATTTTCAATATCTCTTTTTTCATCAGCTAAAGCTGCAGCACTCAAGTGGTTCCCAGGGTCTATCGCACTCACCTTAACGTCCGCATCACGTGTAGGCACACGAAAACCGAGCTCTGCCTGAAAGTCGAAACCCCGTTCACCGGTAATTTTGTTACCCCAACCGACACTGACGTATGGCATTACTTGCTGGTTATCGATTTCAGTTCTGAACGAAGTGATATCACCTGGATTGACTTGAGTTCCGCCCACTGCAAAGCCTTTTGTACCATCGGCTTTGGCATCGAACTCAACATTAGAATACATAAGTCCACTTGAGACAAAGACCTTCCTGCTCCAACCTGAATCAGACGGAAACCAATCCAGACCGGCTCGAGCTTCACCCCACTCAACATTACCGTCATAATCGATACCGGCAATTTCAACATCGTCTCCCCGATCAAAATCTACATCAGCACCACTGATGCCAATCCGCCATTGAATATGGTCATTATCAGTGAAAGAGAGATCCATTTTTGAACTAAACTCCAGCCCAACACCTGTTGAGCCTAGCGTTAGAGAGGTTGCATATCGTGCTTTTTGCTCTCCAGCCGACACGAAGGGGCTAGCAACAGTCGCTGCAACCATTGTGATAGCCAATACAGCCTTGGATTGGGAAATAAATAACATAAGCTTCTCCATGAGATATAAATTTAACGACTACTGCTATTATCAACAGTCGCTGCCTTAGAAAGTAGAAGCTATGTTATAGAGTGATGCTGAATCTAATCTGAACCATTCCTGAACTGAAACTGAATATCTAAGTTAAGTTAGTCAAAAGGCTCTCGGCACTTATAAATGATACTCATAGGGCTGTATACCGAAACATAAGGCCAACTAGCATCAGCTATGAGATTGAAGAAACTCTTCTCTACGGTAACCGTATCCCACTGCTGGTTCGCACAATTGTATGTCACGTCCATTGGCCTACTTAATTCGATCAAGCCGAATAAAGCAATATGATGCCACTGCTCACGTTCTACGGATCGATCCATTTGTGGACCATTGACAAAATTCATCGTATTACAGCCAGCGATAAGCAGGTATAGCGTTGCTAAAAGTAGTCTAAGCATCATGACGTCCTTCACACCAAACTCGTGCGCTGCGTGGTGCATAAACACCTAAGGTGATAATGGTTAACGCAGCATCAGAAAAACTGGAAACGGATTGCATTTGCGAGACAGAATTGCCTGAACATATTTCTCGAATATTAATATTGTATTCTCCTTTCAAGCCCCACCACCAATAGTTAAAACTTTTTTGATAGGAAGGAATATCGCTTGTTTCTCGCTGATTATCCGTTCGGATAGTAACGGATCCGCATGCACTAAGAATGATGCAAGCGCAAAGCATACCGATAAGTCTTTTCATGATTGCTGGTCTCGAAATGGAAAAGTGAGTAGAAATTTTGCACCGCCGAGAGAAGACTGAAATACCTCTATCTTCCCTTCATAACTGTTGACAATATTTGCAACAATAGCGAGCCCGATGCCTTGACCTAAACCTTGGCTGTCGAGACGCGCACCACGCTGCATAATACGTCTAGCATCACCCTGTTCAACCCCTTTTCCATCGTCATCGACAGAGAGGGTAAATTGATGATCATGCTGCTTGGCAGCGATTTTGATGGTCGTAGTGGAATATTTGTAGGCGTTATCAAGAAGGTTCCCGAGAATCTCTAGCAAGTCATTTTCATCGCCGTAGAAAACTGCTTCGGCAGCAACGTCTATCAAGATATTTTTGGGTTGGTCGGTGTAGACCTTCTCTAAAACCTCTAGGAGGTCAGTTAGCGCCTCAGATACTTTTGTCCCTTTACTTAGCAGGGTATGGCCGGAAATCACGGCACGGCGAAGTTGATACTCAATGCTTTGATCAATACGTTCAATCGCTGTTTTTAAGGCAGGATTATCAGAATAGCCTCTCAATTCACCCCGAATGACACTGAGCGGGGTTTTTATACTATGCGCCAGATCAGCCATGCTTTCTCGGTATTTTTCTCGTTGTTTATGCTCCTTTTCAATAAGAGTATTCAGGTTTCTAATTACACCTACAAGCTCTGACGGATAAGTCTTTTCGACATGACTTTGAAAGCCATTTTCCATTGCCGTTATTTCATTTTCTAATGACGTGATTGGTAAAAAGGAACGTCGCAACACCAAGCTTTGAATCACTAATAAGCTTAGAGTAATTAGGGAAAATCCTCCGAATAACCACAATCGAAAATCAGAAACTTCTGAGCGAAATAAACGTTCATCTTCCGCGGCGACAAAGTAGTATTCCTGCGCCCCGATTTCTGTTTCCCATGAAACTTTATAGCTGAGTATAAAATATGCCCTATCATCGACGGTGTATTCTTGATAAAACCAGCGACCGGTTGTTTGCTTTAGTCGCAGATTATCCGGAACTTCGTTTAAAGATAAGGACTGCCAAAGAATATGCTGATTTGCATTGAGAACCATCGCCCAGACACCCGAATCATTTGTATTAAAACGAGGGTTAGTGAGTACACTTGGAAGGTACAGCCCCTGTGAATCTTCTTGAGCAACTGAAAGTAGGGTATAGATATGAAGTCTCAACTGATCATAGGAGGATTGTTTCAGTTCCGAGCGATAGCTGATATCTACAAGAAGCATCGACGTCAGCATAACGACTATGGAGGCTAAGGCGCTACGGCTAAGAAATTGTCGTTTTAATGATGAAAGCACTTTCACTTACTCTTTAATGGTAAAGCGATAGCCTCGACCCCTTAGGGTTTCAATAGGCTTAAGTGAGTTATCAGGATCTAGTTTTCGTCGTAGACGACCGATCATCACTTCCAGTACATTGGTGTCACGTTCTACGCCTTCTTCGTATAAATACTCCATTAATGTAGTTTTAGAGAAAATACGCATCGGGCTACGCATAAAATATTCTAGTAGTTTGTGCTCAAATGCGGTTAGGGCCAGAGGCTGACTATCAACGAAGAGCTCTTGCGTCTGCGTGTCTAGACGTATTGGCCCGCGTTCAAGATCATTGTTTAAATACCCGCCCGAGCGTCGTAACATCGCTTCAATACGCGCAAGAAGCTCTTCCAGCTGAAAAGGTTTCGCTAAATAATCATCGGCACCGGCTTTGAGGCCTTGGACCTTATCTCGCCAGCTACTCCTAGCTGTTAACAAGAGAATGGGTAGGTTATTCTTTTCCGATCTCAGTAGCCGTACGACATCGCTGCCAGACATGACGGGGAGCCCGATATCAATTACCGCCAGATCAAAGTCAAACTCTTGAGCGAGAAACAAACCCTCTTCGCCATTATCCGTCGCTACCGTATCGTAGTTTTCTGCCGCTAGATCTTTTGTTAGCTGTCTCTGCAGATGTAGGTCATCTTCGATAATCAGAATTTTCATTGCTTTACCTTAATATCTTCATGAGACTCAGTGATCTTTATTGTCTTTACGACTCCTTGCGCAGAGATAATTTTTATTTGGTAGCTTAAAGTTTCTTCGGAGAGTACTTTGTTGGCACTCAATACCGTACCGGGGTATCGCTGAGTAGCATGCTGAATAGCTTCTCTTAACGTCATAACACCATAACGCAGCGAAGGCTTATCTTCAGCAACTTGAGGTGATCTGATCAGTCCTGTGTCATGGATCTGGTCTTCCGCCCAGCGAGTAAAAGGTTGTACAAATCGTTCGATACTGGAGGGCGTAGTTTCCTCTTCGGAAAATGAGGTATCTTCATCTTGAACAAAGGCACTATCCTCAGACACTTCGACTTTAGTTTGACGCTCAGTTTTGTCACCGGGTGGCTCAAGCGAGCGTGTAAGATCAACCGCCAAGGCGCTGCCAGAACACAATACCAATACGCATAAAACCAGAGAGCGAAGAATCACGTTAACGCTCTTTAACGCAGTATAGCGAGAGGATACGGAAATTTTTGACTACCATGAAGATCTGATAGCAAATGAGTCTAGCAATTATGCAAATCATTGATAATTATCACTAAGTAAAGTCATACCCTTTAGTCAACGGGAGCGAATAAAAGAATAGTGTACTAAAAGTAAATGAACTGAAACTGAAGATTACCAATTAATAGATGAATACCTTCGAAGGTAGTGATTGACTGTAGCTGTTCAGATTTTTATAGCATGGCTATTATTAATACTTACAATAATGCCACCATTCATTCACCCACTATTTACCTAGCTACCAACGCCAAAGTGAGCGTTAATTTAATTGAAGGTACTGAATCAACTTTGTTAACGCTTCTACAAGCTCTCGTACAACTAAATCATCATTTTCAATCATAATCCACACGAGGTGTGGATCGGCAGGGTGATAGATAGTGCAAGTAATTTTTTGTTTTTCACACTCATACCTTAAGAAAGGGTCTAAGCCGTGTACATCAAGCTTTGTTGCCGTTAAAGTAGGAAAGCCTGTTTCATAGTTTTTTTCTTGTAAACCTAATTGCCCGCTATCCACCGAAACAGAATACATAAGACCTGTTCGAACATTCGATTGTTTTACTCTTAGCCCAGTATAAGCATGCACAGACAATAAACTATTAATTTGCATTACCAAGGCTTTAATAGGGTCATCTGTTAGATATAGCGCTTGTAGAGACTTAATATAACCCGTTCGCTCATCACTAGACAGTACAGAGCTTGATTCCATTTTTAGCGTTTCAGGGGACGCCTCACCTTCCCCTTTATCTTTACCTTCTATCAGCGTAATTAATTTAAGCGCCTCAACATAGTACTTACCTTTTTGACCCACCGTTATGATATAAGATTCAAGGCTATCTTCTGCCACAGATAAATGCTTTAACTTTAAGTTAACCAGACCATTAAAGTAAAAATAATCTTCAGCGGGTGCTATTTTTAATATTTCTAAGGCATTCAATTGTTGGGAAGCCTTATCCCAGTCTGCACTTTCTACTGAAGATTCGACGGCTAACATTAAGCGCATAGCCTCATGCTCTACAGGCAAGTTTGCCGAAAACGCACTTGCACTACTAAACAACAGAAAAAAGACACCTAGTTTAATCATATATCCAAATCACATTTGGCGACTTTATAGATAGCTAGGCCACCACAAAATCAATATAAAACGCCCTTAAGACGCACAAACAAGCTTTGCTTCATCAAGCATTGCATGAACTACTTTATCGGACATAACTTTATCATCAACTGCTCCTGAAAGTAACGTCGAAGAAGTCATCACGGTAATAACTAGATCGTCGTCATCTTCAGAAAAGGTTGTATCTGGCGAAACTTCAGTTCGCTCTTCAAAGCTGAGTACATTTGATCGCTCAATATTATTTGCTAAGTTATCTTCTTTTTCTTTGGTTTCTTTAATGATTGCCGTAGTCAATTTAGTTGCACTAACTGATTTAACATTAATCACTTCAGCGTTTTTATATTCATCTAAATTAACCGCTATCGCTTCATCTATAAAAAACTCCCCAATATAGTCATGTAATATATTGCCAGTAGTACTATAGCTTTTTTCAATTTTGTTAGGGAGATTTGAGATAACTGGAGGTGCAACATTAGGTGTTTGAGTCGTCTGATAAAACGATCGGTAACAACGAAATAGTTGAACAGCGGTCGCAACAACCAATAAAGCGACTATCGCTTCAAGTACATGAACATACATATTTAAAAACATCATTTTTCAATTCCGATAGTACTGCTAGGATTGCTTCCCAAAAAGAGGCAAACTTTACATTGTTAATATTATTTTTATCTTTATATCGCTATTTGAAACTTGTAATTTATTAATCATACAGTTCATAACTGTAACAAAAAGTGAACAGCTGGTCATTTTTAAAACGATTTTTTCTTTTTTATTTAACCTTATGGCTTTTTGCCCTCTCTATATCTCAGCATTGTCTATAGAAAAGAATGCTTCTAGCCGCTCTACCTCTATATCAGTATGAATCGGTTCAAGTTTAGGCATTGTTTTCGTTACTTTATTTGAGATTTTACTAAAGCGCTCCACTTTACCATGGAGTCCCTGCTGACCAGACAAGGCAACAACAGTATTATTATATTGTTTACTCGCCGTCTGCAATGTCCCCCCTAGCTTTAATAAACGGTCTGCCAACAAACAAACTTGCTGATAAACATCGCCAGCTCGCTCACTAATTTCTTTAGCTTCAACATTGCTTCGCTCTACCATCCATAAGTTCGACACCGTTCTTAAAATAGGCATTAATGTGGTATGAGAAACTAAAATAACGCCTTTTTGATAAGCATAATCATATAAATTTTCATTATGCTTCATTGCTTCTATGTAAGCAGGCTCTATCGGCATAAACATCAATACAAAGCTTGGACTACGCATACCTATCAAATTGCTATAATCTTTAGAAGTTAAGCCATCGATGTGATTTTTTACTGCGCCGACATGACGATCTAATGCAAGTTTAAGCAAGTCATCACTTGTCGCTGCAATAGCAGAGTCGTAATCAACTAATGAAACCTTACTATCAATTACAATATGTTTATTATCAGGAAGGTTCACCACAAAGTCAGGAAAGTTATTTTTACCTTCCTCATTTTTATAATGAGCCTGGCTTTCATAATGATCGCCTTTAACCAAACCCGCTAATTGTAGTGTTTTTTCTAATTGCACTTCCCCCCATCCGCCTACCTTTTTCTTATCTCCTTTCAGGGCATTTGTCAGATTTTTAGCATCATTCGTCATTTCCTGATTCAGTTTACGGAGCTGTTCCAGTTCTTTTCTAAGGCTTCCAGATGATTCATTATTCTCTTTTTGAATACCATCAACTCTCTGCCTGAAGTCTGCAATTTGTTCTCTGAAAGGCTTTAATAAGTTTTCTAAAGACGTTTGACTAGTTTGAGTAAACGTTTTACCTTTATCCTCAAATATTCGGTTCGCTAGCACCTCAAACTCTTTTTCCAATACTTTCTTTTGATCTTCAAAATGCGTCAATTGTTTTTGATGTTGAGAATCTCGCTCTGATAACAGCACATTCAATTCATTTACCTTCAAATCTGCTTCATGCTGAGCACTTTTTGCCGTCAATAACTGATGAAATACTTGCGCTTTAAGCTTTTTAATTTTATGGCGCTGAAATAACAACAATAGTAGCCATAGCGCAAGACTTAATAAGTAAAGCCCCACCCATTCATTTGAAGATAAAATCATATTACTCACAGTTAAATGCTAGACACGACATATTCTTGCCGTTTAAGTGGAAAAATAGCAACTTAAATACCCATTAAAAATTTATTTCCCTCAACAAAGAGCTATTAATGCACAATAAAACTTTATCCCTCGGCCTGAAATATGCTTTACCTCTGGAATAACTATTCAAAAATAAAATTTAGTACTTTAATAACTTTGTTCATCACAAGAGACGGGAATTTTAAGGAGTTCAATGACGAAAGCCACATCCTAACAAATATGGCTCATTACACTTACCTTCTCACTCATAGCCTGAAATGGTGGCGAAGGATCATGGGACGTTGATTTTATATAGGTGCTACCGCCACTTTAGAACGAGACGATACCTTTCAAGCACGACTAGTAGCAGTGTTTAATAGCGGCTTTTGGCCTGCAACAATATGATAAAAATAACCAGACTTAAAACGTAATAGTACTGGAAGTATCACCAAACTAAACAGTGCTGACATTAACATGGCAACCGTAATGAGTAACCCGAGATTTGCAATAGGCTTAAACCCTGACAGCAGCAGTAGACTAAAACCACTGGAAATCACCACGGCACTCACAAATATCGGTGTAAAAACCTGAGCCAGCGCACTTTCAATCCCCTTTAATGGATTATTTGCCTGATAGGTTCTTCGGACAGCTTCAACAAAGTGAATGGAGTAATCTATTCCTATTCCGAACGCGATACTCGCAATCACCGAAGAGCCAATATCAATAGAGAAACCCAGCAACCCCATAATCCCAAACATAGTCGCGAGCGTCATACACAGAGGAATTAAAGACACCACTCCCGTAATAAACGATTTAAAGACAACACTTACAATCGCTAAAACCAGCATAAGCGAAACTGCCATACTAATCACTTGAGATTTTAAGACCTCATTCGCCGCTGCCACAGTCAGCGCCCCATAACTCGTAAACACCAACTCAACATTAGAAGGAAGTATTGGCTGAATGGCTTGATCCAAAGATTGCATTAAACCTTCAATACTCGCTGAGCTATCATCCCTCATACTGACAATTATTCGGGTTTCAGTATACGGCCCGACATTAACAATCGTCTCCAAATCACGCTCGGTACTCCCTTCCAATAGAAACAAGTACTGTCGTATTAACTCGTTATTATAAATATCAAGGGATGATTGATCATCATTCAACGCGATGTGCATTTGATTTAAAAAACCAAGAAGTGAAACAGAATCGATAACGTCTTCATGATTGTTTAATAGTTTATCCGCAATAGAAATTGCGTTTAACACCTCTGAATTCAATACACCTTCAGCATCTTTTGCCCTAAACCACACCGCAACAGGAACACTACCGACCCCTTGTTGATTCATCACGACATTATCAACACGCACTTGTGTATCGGCATCAAAAGACTGAATGCTTGCCTGATCAACACGCAGCATATTAATCCCTGTTAGCGATACCATCACCGTCACGACCACGACCACCCAGGCAAAGGCATTCGATTTCGTCAACAACGCACTCGCAGATAAAGAAAAACTCTGAGATTTTTTAGGTTCTTGAATAAAAGAAATCGGCCATTTTATTAACAACAATGGCAATAATGTCACGGACAAAATGAAGGCAATGATCACGCTAATACCTACCATGATGCCAAAACTTCTCACATTGGTAATTTCTGTCATCGCCAAGGAAAAGAAGCCAATTGCAGTCGTTAGAGAGGTGATTAACATAGGTCGAAATAGTTTTTGAATACTTTGATGCACTTTTTCAGCTTTACTTAAGCGTGAAGGAGAACCCACATCACTCAGTACATGAACAGCATCCGTGACCGCAATGGTAATAATAAATATCGGCAGTACGGTCGTCATAATATTTAAGGTGATACCTAAAACAGGCATAAACCCCATCGTCATGACAATTGAAGTAATCGCAATCACTAAACCATAAACCGCCGCAAGCACCGATTTAAAAGATACAACCAGTAAAACCAAAACAAATAAAACCACAAAAGGAAAATAGAGCGCATTATCTCGTTCCATTACATCCGACATAGCACCATTAACAACCGGAACACCCGCATAATGAGCGCTTGCAACCACATCATTTTTTACCCGATTTAAATGTTCATCAACCAGTACTTTAATTTTATCAATCAGGTATTTATTTGCCTTTGTATGCTCCTCATTTACAGCTAACTCGACATGAAATGCCAAAGAGTCTCCTGCTTTAGAAACAATACCGCCTGTCAGTAAGGGGTTATCCAGTATGAGTGCTTTATCTTGAGAGAACCATTGGTTACCTGCGCGTTCGTAATAGCTAGATTCAACTAATATTTCATCATCCATTTCATAAATATTATCGGTATTAATCAGTGACTTTATAGATTTAACCGGAAAAACATATTCACCAAAAACATCATTCAGTTTTATTGGGTCAGCCGTTCTTTGAAGGCGATTATATAGTTCGATCGCCCCCTCTTTGGTCGCTAAAATCTGATCAATGCCACCCTGACTCTCGTTATTTGATGCTTTATCGTTTAATAACAGCCACTCACTGAGCTTCTGACGATCAACCAGCTCGAGGATGTCTAACTGCTGAATATCTGCACTCAGACTTTGTGCAAGTTGCACAACCTTATTGTCAAATACCGTGCCGTCATCAATTTTTAATAAAACAAGTACGGCATCTCCCGACCGCGTGAATATTCCCTTACCTACTGCCTCAACTTGTCGCTCTTCATGCTCTAGACCAATAAAGTAAGGCGAAGTATTCTTGATAATACCCATTGCCATTATTAGTTGGATGACGAGCGCCAGCGCAATCACTACAAAAATACTACGCGAGTACGACGACAGAAGCCTAGTTAAGTGTTGCGCCATTTCATTTCCTTGTAGTGTGTATTTTTAGTCTTTGTTATGGATAATATGAAAACTGTTTTTTATCTTCATCCCAAAAACGAGCAGTAAATATAGTCGTAAATAATTTAAGATTGACAGCTGTTCTAGGCACGCCAATTCTTTCACCAAATTCTGCTTGAACCTTAGGTAAATTATAATATGGCACGGCTGGATTTAAGTGATGTATATGGTGATAACCAATATTTGCGCTCGACCAATTTAATATTTTGCCAAAATCTATAAAGGAAGAAATACCCCCACCTTTTTCATAATTAGCATCGGGATAGATATGCTGAACAAAGAACAAAAACCCGCCCGCCGCGCCACTCAAAAAACAAGGCAAAATAATGACGAAAAATGCAATTTTAAAACTAAATAGGTAGGTTAGAGCGACGATATAGCCTGCATGAATCATGACGGGCAGAATCGCTGTTTTCATTTTTTTTGGCTGATTAAAAAAGTTATATAAACTAATTCCCATAAAGATCGTAAAATAAGCAAATAAAATAACAAAAATAGGGTGTCTTAAAATATGATAGGTCACTCGCTCACGATAATTTAAAACCTGATACTGTTTTCGCGTCAAGATAGGGATACCACCAGGGCTAATCGGCGTAAACTCCCCTAAATGTCTGTGGTGATATAAATGTGCAATCTTCCATGAAGGCGCATCACTTACGGTAATAGCACGTGTAAATTGAACAAATATAAATGTTAAAAACGGGCTTTTTTTACCTAAAAAGCTACCGTGGCTAAGTTCATGAAGTAAACAGAAGGACCTGACTAATAGCCCAGCCAAAAAAGTACTTGCCATTAAATTAACAAGCAATGAAATATCTAAGCCAATAACGATACACGCGCAGGCATATAGCATAAGTATGACAAAAAAGTCTTTTCGTTCTCGACGTAAATCCCTTTTCGTATAGCTTTTCATATCCTTAATGAGAGCAATCGTCATCGCTTATGCCGCTCTCTGCTTTAACACTGCATCAAATTTAAATTGACCAATGACATTATTCTCATGGTCATACAAATCCACAGGTATTTCTAAACTCTTATTTCTCCACTTTCCCTTCAATTCAGACGCTACGTCTTCTATATTCGGCACAATAAAGGTTCCGTTAGATTTAAGCGGGCGATTAATATCAAAACCACCTGATTTAATCATGAGTTTTACGGGTAATTTATTTAGATATATTTCTGACAATAAAGGAAATACAGCAGCGCATTCAGCGCCAGCTAGAATCGGCGCAAACGCCATTTGACCTAAATAATTTTGGTTACGTTTATGAAAAGGGAGCTTGATACAAGCTTTTTCATCCCGATAGGCTAAAGAAACACCTAAAAGAAATACCGCTGGTTGCTTCAACAAACAAAACATTTGAAACTGCGCTTTTCGAAATTCTAACATCGCATTTCGCTTATTGAGTTTGTAGCGAAATGGCTTAAACTTAATCATTTTTATATCTACTGTTTAAAAAATTTAACGGCACTCTTAACTAATTCTTAAAGAGTCATCTGCTACTACGTTTCCAACCGCGATAATAAGCAATATTTATATTGTTTATTATCCAGTTTGAAAAACAACATTTAGGCCGCCGGCATCCGATTCCAGCAAAGGCGGCGGAAGATAACAGAATAAGAAAGAAAATCATAAATATAATTCATGTTTATGTTTGAACTTTGACAAACTTCAAAAACAGCCTATCAAACAAGCTACATGCACGTAATGTCTACCGCTATTTTCAAATATCTATCCCACTAAAATATTGGCGAATATAGCGAGAGTCTACTATTTATATTAGGTAAACTTTTTCACGCTACTCATCTTCACGGAGTTAATAAAATTGGATTTCAACGATTACCTAACCATATTAGTAAAAAATGACGGTTCGGACTTATACCTAAGTACCGGCGCCCCTCCCTGCGCTAAATTCCACGGCAAACTTAAACCAATAGAAAAGACTCCTTTAAGCCCTGGCGCGATAAAAGAAATCGCCTATGAAATGATGGATAAGAAGCAGCAATTAGAATTTGAAGACGAATTAGAAATGAACCTAGCCTATACCATTTCAGGCGTTGGCCGCTTCAGGGTGAATATTTTCAAACAACGAAATGAACTTTCAATCGTTGCCAGAAACATTGTTACTGTTATCCCTAAGGTAGACGACTTGGGACTTCCGCCCGTGTTAAAAGACATTATTATGGCCAAGCGTGGTCTAGTGCTATTTGTTGGTGCGACCGGCTCTGGTAAATCGACCTCATTAGCCGCCTTAATTGACCACCGAAACACCAACAGCAGTGGCCACATAATCACCATAGAAGACCCTGTCGAGTTTATTCACAAACATAAAAAAAGCATTATTAATCAACGAGAAGTAGGCGTTGATACACGCAGCTTTGAACAAGCGCTCAAAAACACACTACGACAAGCGCCCGACGTGATATTAATTGGCGAAATTCGTGACAAAGAAACCATGGAGCATGCACTGGCGTTTGCTGAAACCGGGCATTTATGTATTTCCACTTTACACGCAAACAATGCCAACCAAGCGCTCGACCGTATCATCAACTTTTTCTCAGAAGAGCGTCGCAATCAACTATTAACAGACTTATCACTCAACTTAAGAGCCTTCATATCTCAACGCTTAGTTGAAACGGTCGATAATAAAAGGGCGGCGGCCATCGAAATTCTTTTGGGCACCCCCACCATTAGTGAGTTGATCATGCGCGGGGAAATTGAAGGCATTAAAGAAATAATGCAAAAGTCCGAAAACCTCGGCATGCAAACCTTCGACACAGCTTTGTTCAGACTTTATACGGAAGGTCGAATCACCTTAGATGAAGCATTAAAAAATGCAGATTCAGCCAACAACTTACGACTAAGAATTAAACTTCATAGCAAAGATAACGGCCTTGAAGCAGTACAAGGCACGAGTACGTCGGGTGAAAACAATGAACAGAGCACCTCAAGCAGCAGTGGTGGTTTATCTTTAAGTCTTGAGGAAAAAGACGAAGACCAAGACCAAGAAGAGAAACCACCTACTTTCGGCCCCGCTGAATTTTAGCGAACCAATTTCTGCCACAAAGTTGCGCTCCGCTCTATGTGGCAGATTTCATCAAAAGTATTCCCTAGCAAGCTATCGGGCGAACTCTCCCACCGCTAAAAACTGTCTAATTTGACTTTGCACCTCATCGCTAAAGCGCATCAGCGCATGACCACTATTCACCAATATAAAGTCATCCATTTCAGCCAACTTCATACTCTCAACTGAAACAGTGCCATCATTAGGTTGCGGCAACCATGCAGTCGGCCATAAACTCCAATCGCGATAAGCGGCGATAATACCAACGGGCTCATTAATTTCTCTCAATTTTGAAATAATACCTTCCTGCTTTGTTGATAATGATACACCAGCGGGGCCTACCGCCCATTGATACCACCAACTTTCACCAAACTTTTCGCTCAACTCCGAGCCTTGGTTCGGCGGACTCAACATTACAACTCTACTGCCTCGTGGCAAAGTATGACTTTGTAAAAACTGCCTAATTAAAATTCCTCCCATCGAATGAGAAACTAAATGGATTTTCTGAGCCCCAGTCTGAGTACATTCGTCATAACTTTTTAATAAATATTCTTGAACCAAGGCTGGAATTTCTTCTTGGGTAGAAGGGTAGTCAACACTCACCGTTTGGTAGCCATGGTCCTCTAGATCATTTGCAATGCTTCTCATGGCAAAACCACTGCGCCAAAGCCCATGAACAAGTACTACGCATTCTTTGCCTTGCAGAACATGCGAAATAAATAAAGAGGAACTACTCTGTGTAGAGTTTACGGCACAACTTACAAGCACTAAGCTAAGAACAGTAATTCCAACAGCTTTGTAAAAGTAATTTATTTTGATTGATCTTGACATAACAATCGCATCCACCTATAAATATGACCAGCAGTCACCTTATAAATCACTCATCATGAAGTCAAGATATGACGCTAATAATATATAAACTGAGACTAGACACTTTTTGAGGCAAATAAGCGTGATAAAAACGAGTGAGCTAATTTGGCAAGACACACAACATCAAACGTTATTCAAACTCATCGACCAACTCAAAACGATAGAATCAGGTTTAGATATTTTCACTAAACTGAACGACTATGCCGAATCGCATTTTTCTCTCGAAGAAAGCTATATGCTGAAACTTAACTACCCCCGAACGGAAGAGCATATTAGAGCCCATAATAAATTTAGAGAAGAGCTTAACGCCATGACGCTTGATCAACATACATTTGATGAGCAAGTAAGAGAGTCAATCTCTTTGTTTTTACGTGAATGGCTCAAGCGTCATATCTTTGGTATCGATAAAGACTTTGAAGCTTTCGTTTTAAATTCTAACTATAAATAACAACTATAATAAGCACCCTATTATGACGCAAATTAACAACACTAATAAAACAATCGTTATTCCGCTGCCACGTTACGATTTCGACCCAACAGAAGTAGCAATACCGTGGAAAATATTAAGCGATAAAGGCGTAAAAGTACTGTTTTCAACACCCGATGGAAAAACAGCTCAAGCTGATGACATGATGCTTTCAGGTGAGGGACTTGATCCGTGGGGTTGGATTCCTTTTATTAAGAAAATTCGTTTGATTGGTTTAATGCTACGTGCAGACAAAAATGCAAGAGAAGCCTATCGAGCGTTATTGCGAGACCCATACTTTCAAACCCCATGCAAATATGAGGACCTTAAGGTAGAAAATTTTGATGGTTTGCTTTTACCGGGAGGGCACGCTCCAAGAATGAAGCCTTATCTCGAAAGTACTTGCTTACAAAATTTTGTTGCTAATTTTTTCGAGCATAAAAACTCAAATGGTCAGCACAAACCCATTGCAGCTATTTGCCATGGTGTGGTCTTGGCTGCTCGCGCCATATCTAAAAGCACTCAAAAATCAGTGCTATATGGAAAAAAGACCACTGCATTAACATGGGATCTTGAAAATTCAGCTTGGAAGTTAACAAAATATTTTGCACGCTTTTGGGACTCAAGCTACTACCGCACTTACATTGAAAAGCCGAATGAACCAAAAGCATTCTGGAGCGTTGAACAAGAAATAAAACGTGCTTTAGAAAGTGAGCAAGATTTTTTGCTTGTACCAGAGCATAGCCCTAGTTATTTTATTAAAACCTCTGGCATTGTCCGTGACAACATCAACAATTCAAAACCAGCATGGGTGGTTCAAGACGGAAATTACCTCTCCGCACGCTGGCCAGGCGATGCGCATACTTTGGCTTTGGCATTTTTGGCTATATTAGAGGGATAATAAATACGTTTAGTCGGCGCCAATCATCGTTTGAATTTGCTCCCAGTAAGGTCGCTCTGTGAGCAATTTTGAGAATATTTTCCCTGGGACGGGCTCACTAAAAATATAACCTTGTATGATTTGGATGCCTTGCTTACGTAAGAATCTGAACTGCTCTACATCATCCACGCCCTCGGCTACCATACGTAAATTAAGGCTTTTGCCCATCGCAATAATGGCGCTGACTAAACTGGCATTATTAGCACTTTTATCGTAATCAACCACAAAACTTCGATCAATTTTCAACTCATCTAATGGGAAACGACTCAAATAGCTCAACGAGGAGTAGCCCGTTCCAAAGTCATCAACAGATAATGTACAGCCCAGTTTCTTAAGCTCATGTAACGCTTGTATTGAAGCCTTGGCATTACTCATAATAACCCCTTCCGTTAGCTCTAACTCTAACAAGTGAGGCTCTAACTGCGTCTCAATTAACACTTGATTAACCAGTTCAATGAAAGCGCCATTAAATTGTAAGCTAGAGACATTCACCGCAACTTTTGGCAGCTTAAGTCCTCTATCATGAAACGCCTTACATTGTCGGCATGCTTCTAAGAGCGTCCAGGCACCCAATTCAACAATCAAACCCATTTCTTCGGCTAAAGGTATAAAGTGTGCAGGCGACACAAGTCCATGAACTGGATGATTCCAGCGAATTAAAGCTTCAGCACCACTAATTTCTCCCGTTTCAATATTAACTTGGGGCTGGTAATATAATTCCATCTCCGCACGCTCTATTGCCTTACGAAGCTCGGCCTCTAGCTTAAGACGCCCTACTCCCGTCCCTTTCATCGCACTAGAATAAAAACTATAATTATTTTTTCCGGTACTCTTGGCATGATACATGGCTGTGTCAGCACGTTTCAGAAGATTCTCTACACTCTCAGCATCTTGAGGCGCAATCGCAATTCCAATACTGGGTGTAATCACAATTTCATGCCCATCAATAATCATCGGTGTCTGCAAAGACTCTAATAAGCGTTTAGCAACCACCCCCGCTACTTTGGGTTCTTCAAGCTTATTAAGCACAACAGTAAATTCATCCCCTCCAAGCCTGGAAACATCAATTTTTGATTCCTCATCAAAATATTGAGAAATCAAATCACTCTCACGAATACAGCTGGATAACCTAGCCCCAACCTCTCGCAATAACATATCGCCAGCCGTGTGACCTAAAGAATCATTAATTCTTTTGAAGTTATCGAGATCCAAAAAAAGTAAGGCAATGCTAGAACCTTCTCGTTTAGAAATTTTTAGTAATAGTTCTAATTGCTCCGTAAATAATTGACGATTAGGCAGTGAGGTTAGGCTGTCATAATACGCTAATTGTCGCATGCGATCTTTCGCCTGAGTCACTTGTTGTACTGCTTGATTCAGTTCTTTATTACGCCGATACAACTGTTCCGTGCGCTCATCTACTTTCATATTTAAAAAGTGACTTTCAACATCCATTTTCGCTTTATGCGAGTTCAGATCTGACAACACCAAATTCAACATTGAGGCAATTTCTCGCCCCTCTGAAGAACCCTGAACTTGAATCGTTTTATCCAATTTACCTTCTGAAATGTCAGCAGCCAATTGCGCTAGGTTTGCCAAAGGAGCAGTAATACGGCGTGTCACCATTAAAACAAGCATCAACACGACAAGAAATAAAACAAAACACGCAGAACCTACCTTGATCGCATAACCCAGTAAGCCGTGCTGAAGTTGCTGTAGATTAATACCAACAGAAAAATACCCCATTACATGCTGGGCCCCCTGATTATTAGCGCTCGCTAAAGTTCGACCAAAAACCTCTCGACTAAGGCCTTTATCTTGAGCACTAATAAAGGAATAAATAGGGACAGAAACCTCCAAAACGTCACTTTCAGATAATAAATCAACGTGTTCAATCAGAGCGATTTCTAAAGCAGTATAACCTGCACGACTTTGAGAGAACTCTGGCAGTACAGTTGCGTCTCCATTAAAACGGTCGCTAAGAAGCTTGCCTTGTTGGTCATAAACAACAATATATTGAATCGCAGGTTCGCTAAGAAGCGGGGCCATTAATTCTTGTAATACATTCATATCATGATAGTAAATTGCGACCTGCTGTTGAGCACCATTACGCGCCGTTCCTACAATTTTCTCGACTAATGTTTGCTTCCCAAACCTATGTTTTTCATAAACGAGATAGGTGGTAATACAAGCACTAGTCAATAAGAACAAGGCTGCCAACATTAAACTGATAGTTTTACGGATAGGAACAAATCGAAGCATTAAGGTACCGTCATTAGAGTAAAATCAATATTGAAATTCACTTAACAATCATAGTCGAAAATCATAACTTAGCTTGCTAGCTATGTTCGTTGGACTAAATAAGACAGAATATTATTCCTAGCGTCGCATATATTTAGTGTCGAAAATAATGAAAACCATTCATCAATAAAAAGGGGGTCTAAGCTCGGGTAATAGAAAAGGATAAAACATCTTCAATCGACTTCGCGCCAACTTTAAGCATTAGCATTCTATCTAGACCCACTGCGACACCAGAACAAGCTGGTAATCCATGCTTCATTGCTGCAATAAGATGTTCATCTGGAGGAATTGTAGGTAAGTCCATTTGACTTCGTTCATGATTATCTTGTGCAAAACGCTTAGCCTGCTCGTCTGAGTCGGTCAGCTCAAAATAACCATTCGCTAACTCCATACCTTGAATGTACAACTCAAATCGTTGTGCAACAGGTACACCGGTTGAAGATAAGCTCACTTTCGCCAATGACGCTTGACTCGGAGGGTATTCATATAAGAAACAAGGACGATCCACCCCTAAGTTAGGTTCAATACAAATACTTAGAATAAGATTCAAATAATCGTCGCGGTGCATTTCAGGGCCATAATATGCTGCTAACGCTTGCGCCCTCATTGCGAGTTGTTCATCCGAAATTTCAAAAGGGTCGATATCAACATAGTGTAAAAAAGCATCACGATAGCTTAAACGTTCAGCCTTAGTGGTTCCTAAAATTTCAGACGTGAGCTGTTCCAGTTCTAGCATTAAGTCTTCTAATGAAAACCCAGGCCGATACCATTCCAGCATCGTAAACTCTGGATTATGCTTTCGCCCTGTTTCACCATTTCGAAATGTTTTGCAGATTTGATAAATGGCCCCACTTCCCGATGCGAGCAGCCGCTTCATAGGAAATTCAGGCGATGTTTGCAAATAATAAGGTTTTGCCTCAAGCCCAATATGAGTTTTAACTTGGGCTTGAATACTTTCTAATTGAGGGTCTGTAGCAGTAGAAACACTTAATAAAGGTGTTTCTACTTCAAGTACATCACGTGCAACAAAAAAAGCCCGAATCAGCGTATAGAGGGCTGCTCGAGCTTTCAAGTTTGATTGCGAACAACTCGCACGCCAAGTACTCATTAAAAACTAAATACCAACAAAATATTTAATTACGCTTTAGCGCGACTAACGTATTCATTGGTTCGGGTGTCGATTCGTAATACTTCACCAATATTCACAAAAAGAGGCACGTTCACCGTAGCACCCGTTGAAAACGTTGCTGGTTTGGTGCCACCTTGAGCGGTATCCCCTTTTAGCCCTGGGTCAGTTTCTGCCACTTCCAACTCGATAAAGTTTGGTGGCGTCACAATTAACGGTGCACCATTAAACAGGGTAACCACGTAAGTTTCTTGCTCTTTCAACCACTTAGCACAATCCGCTACGGCATTTTCATCCGCTGCATGCTGTTCAAACGAACCATCCGTCATCATGAAGTGCCAAAACTCACCATCCGTATAAAGGTATTCCATGTCATATTCCATGACATCAGCACCTTCAAGTGATTCGTTTGACTTAAAAGTACGCTCCCAAATACGACCGGAACGTAAGTTGCGTAGTTTAGTACGGCTAAATGCCTGACCTTTACCTGGCTTTACCAGTTCATTTGCAACCACTGCACAAGGGTCGCCATCCAACATTACTTTTAAACCGGAGCGCAAGTCGCTGGTAGAATAATTAGCCATAATTTCTCACCTAATGGGCATGTATCTTTGTATTGCCTTATCCAGCTATGGCAGTGTAAATTAGCCGACTCAGATAAGATCCATTCAATTTAAGGCGCACATGATACATCTATCCACCATTCCTGTCGAAGATAAGAAGGCGAAAGCACCGAGCTGGAAAGAACTACTAAGTCAATCCAGACTCACGACGCAAACCCTTCTTCAGTTAGTGGGCTTGGAAGATCATCCGCTCGCCTCAAAGTCAGCAGAATCATTATTTGAATTACGCGTACCAAAGCCTTACATCGAAAAGATTGAGCACGGTAATCCTAACGACCCATTACTTTTGCAAATACTTCCTCAACAAGCCGAACATAAGAAGGTGGATGGGTTTTCTAGTGACCCACTAGCTGAAGCGGATTATTCCCCAGTAAAGGGTTTGATCCACAAATATAAAAATAGAGTATTGCTTATAGCCAGTAGCACTTGCGTCATTAACTGTCGCTATTGTTTTAGGCGAAGCTTTCCTTATTCTGAACATCGTCAATCCAAGTCCGACTGGCAAGATGCGCTAGACTATATTAGAAACAATCAGCAAGTTTCAGAAGTAATATTAAGCGGTGGCGACCCATTGATACATAGTAACGATTACTTGTTCTGGCTATTAAAAGAGATTGATCAAATTTCACATGTAACTCGAATTAGAATTCATTCGCGCTTAATTGTGTCATTACCTCAACGTATTGATGATGACTTCCTACAATCACTTGATCAACTAACTAAGCCCTTAATCATTGTAATGCACAGCAATCATGCCAATGAATTAGGCGATGAACTTGATTTTGCTGTACAAAAATTAAGTAAGAAACGCGTTACCTTATTAAACCAGTCCGTTCTTTTACGCTCAGTCAATGACAAAGCTGAAACTCTCACTCTACTCAGCGAAGCCCTTTTTGCTATCGGCGTATTACCATATTATTTATTTATTTTAGATAAAGTGGCCGGTGCCGCGCACTTTGAAGTCCCCATACCTGAAGCTACCGCTATTCACAAAGAACTACAAGCTTCTCTCCCGGGCTATTTAGTACCTAAATTAGCCATCGAGATTCCTGGGCAAAAATCAAAAACCTCAATTAGCCACTATTTAGATGAAGTAATTTCTCCTCAAGTTGAATCGGCAACACATCCATTATAATTATTTTCTTAATATTATGCCTTCAAGCTCAAGACTTTATTGTAATCCCTGCTATTCTATTTATAAGCGCATTTGCGGCCTCGTTTTCGAAACACACCAAAAACGTTGCAACACACCTTACATATTTTGAACATAAGCTGGAACTCTGAATGCTTGGTCCTGAACTTAAATTAAATATTACCGTATCAGAACAAACTCTAACGAGCTTATCTTTTGCCGACCACACGCCCGCTGCAATAAAGAAATGGGTAAAAGACTTACCGATGGCAAATATCGGCGAAACATCTCGACAACTATATCAGGCCATTATTGAGCTCAATAAGTTAATGATTGCGCCAAATGTTCGATCTCAATTATTAGAGATTATGCGTCAGCCAATCCATTATGCTTGCCAAGAGCTTTCAAAACATTTTCTCAATCAGTCAGTTGTACTGACTGAAAAACAGCAAAAGATTGCAAACCTTACGCAAGCGATACAAATTCATCTTGCCAATGGCTACAAAGCTGTCATGTCAGATGCGACACCCAATATTTCCAATGAAAAAACTAGAAAGCTCTTTGCCTGCGCCGCTCACAGAATGATGTCAGAATATGGACGCGTATTATTAAGAGCAAATCAACTATATATTCCACCACCAAAAGACCTTTGGTTAGACATGCATCGCGTCTTTAAGTTTTCTGAAGCTATTGATTTACTTAAATATATTATTACTGACAACGAAAACAAGCACCAAATCGAAACGCGTATCGACCAAGCTTATAAGCAAAATCTTTTATTAAGTAGTTGTCGGCCTAACCAGTTGAGACAATCTGATATTCAATTGGTCTACGAAGCATTTGAGATATGGTCTGATTATGTGGAAGCCGGTTCTGAATACTCCGCCAATTCAGTCTTTGTGATAAATATGGAACAAGATCTACCTCCACGATATCGTAGTTTATTACACAGTTCACTGACTGAGCATTACTATGGCTTTGATACCGCAGAGCTTGTTGACCGGTTAACTGAGCACCTTAGTGCTCTTCAGCAAAAACAGGGTGATGGTAGCTCTCATCTAACATCCCCTAAAGGTTTATCAGATGTATTAATCAACCATTTAAACCAGGCATTTGGCATACTGACTAAACGCACCTTTAAACGTATCGCCAATCAAGGTTCATTGAACTTATGTATTGGTTTAAGTGCCTCTCACTTTTACGCCTCGGGAGAGGTTGAATTTCACACCCAAATGCTTCATCGAAATGCTTCAAACATTGACAGTGATGAAAATATATTTTTATCCCAAACCCGTCGTCAAACCGATGCCTGGGCAGGCGTTTATGATACGGGAGGGCAATCCGCCAGCCAAACAAGCCCTTTAGGATCGGATATTTCATTTGACCGTCCAGTACAAAAGGGTAATGAGAGCTACCCTCATTATGTAATTCCATTAATCAATACCAGCCCAGGCGGGTACTGTTTACAATGGACTGGCGATGTACCTAAAAATATTCAAGCAGGTGAATTAATTTCATTACGGGAAACGAAAGACCAGCCTTGGAGCATTGCTGTTATTCGCTGGATTCGGCATATAAAGAAAAAAGGTACTCAAATAGGCATCGAGTTACTAGCCCCAAGCGCACAACCTTGTGGCGTCCAGTTATTGCACCGTACAGGAGATCCTAGTGAGTACTTACGCGGCATGTTATTGCCTGAGCTAAGTAGCATTGGCCAACCAGCCACTTTAATTACACCTAGATTACCATTCCAGTCAGGACATAAAGTGTCCATTAGACTGAGTGATGCTGAAAATAAATGCCAGTTAGAGCAACGTGTTTCTGCAACAGGAAGTTTCAGCCAATTTGAATTATCTGAAAGCGTTCAAATTATGGGAAAAAGTGCCCAAGCCAACAAGAGTACTGCACAAGATACAGAAGATGATTTCGATTCTTTATGGCCAACACTGTGAATTTATAAGCAACACGATAAGCTTAGCCATTTAATGGCCTTGGCTATTTAATGGCCTTGGCTATTTAGCTCTATTCACTGAAACAAACAATACTGAGAACACAACCAAGCAATGAGCAGAACAAAAGAAACGATATTTTTATTAATTCTTGATAAATCAGAGAATGACGCTGAGAAAATGGTCAGTTTGCTACGCAATGCAGGGATTCCGACTCGTGCAACAAGAATAGAAAATGAAGAAGACCTTATTAAGGCGCTTGAAGAACAATCCTGGGATTTATTTCTTGGTAGAGAAGAAGAAGCTGACTTCGACTTGGATCAAGCATTGATTTATATTCAAAAGAAAGACCGTGACATTCCTTTTATTGTGCTTAGTGAAGGTTATGACAATGACAATATCGTTAATCATATCAAGGCGGGGGCAAAAGATGTTGTACCTTTCGAGAATGAAAAGCATATTGTAGTCGCTATTCGCCGAGAGTTAGATAATCGAAAAGTTCGGAAAAAACTGCGTTTATTAGAAATACAAATTCACGACGCAGAACATCGTTGCGAATTACTACTGGATAATTCAAAAGATGCGATTGCCTATGTAAGTGATGGCATGCATATTTATGCCAATACCTCTTACATGGAGTTTCTAGGCTACGATGATATCGACGAAATGATCTGCATCCCTGTTCTTGACACGCTTTCATCCGACTCCCAAACAAGCTTTAAAGAATTTTTTAAATTATTTACAGAAAATGAAAACTTTGAACCTATTTCAAACATTAATTGCACAACGGTTAGAGAAGATAGTGCTGAAATTAAAGTAACCATGGGACTATCGGAAGCAAGTTACGATGGAGAACGCTGCTTACAAGTCATCATTAGACCGGAACAAGACAGTGTCGAGTTACAAGAAAAAATCAAAGAAATGAGCCAGCAAGATTTGTTAACCGGGCTCCATAATCGTCAGTATTATATGGAACACCTTCACTCTGCTAAAGAGCTTGCGATTAATAACCACACACCATCATCCGTTTTATACCTATCTATCGATAGTTTTCAGAAGATTAAAACTGACTTAGGCATTGCTGATGCTGACTTAATGCTAAGAGACCTTGCTCATTTATTAGATGAAAATACAGATCAAACTTATTCATTAGCGCGATTAAGTGATGACGTTTTCGGTGTTATTTCACCATGTAAAAATAGCGAAGAGGCATTAGAACAAGCGGCGATTTACAGAAAATTAATTGAAGACCATTTATTTGAAATCAGTGGTAAAACCTTACAAATAACCCTTAGTATTGGCGTAACATTGATCACTGAAAATGCGCCAAGTAGCAATGATATTCTAGGGCGAGCTCAAACCGCAGCGCAAGAAGTCAAAGAACAAGAAGGTTATGAAAATGGCAATGGTGTAAGGCTGTATTCACCAAAGAAAGATGCCCTATCTGATAATCATGACATCGCGACGGGCCTCATTCAAGATGCTCTCGATAATAACAAATTCAAATTACTATTCCAGCCTATCATTAGCCTTCGCGGACAAGGCGATGAACATTATGAGGCTTTTATTAGAATGCTGAATGATGAAGGCGAAGAAATATCACCCTACGACTTCCTTCCCCCTACAGGCCCTAGCATGATGGCAAACAAGGTGGATAAATGGGTCATATTGCAAACGATCAAGCATCTCAGCGAGCATCGTTCAAAAGGTAATGAAACCAAATTATTTATCAACCTAACAGCCGAAACACTCCAGGATAAAACGTTTACATCGTGGTTAAATGTCGCCCTAAAAGCAGCAAGACTTCCTGGTGACTCCTTGATTTTTCAGATTTCAGAAGCCAACTCCATTAGCTACATGAAACAGGCGAAAGAATTCGCGAAAGGCATCAATACCCTGCATTGCAAAATGTCTATCAATCAATTTGGACTTGCATTAAAGCCTTTTAATTTACTAAAGCATATAGAACCCGAATACATAAAACTTGAAGGCGCCTTCACTAAAGATATGCAAAAAGGGGACGAACAAAAAGAGCGCGCGAAAGAAATGATTCAAACATTACAATCTATGGGTAAAATTACCATAGTGCCTTTAGTTGAAAGTGCTTCACTACTATCAACTTTATGGCAAGCAGGCGTAAATTATATTCAGGGATATTATCTACAGGCCCCAGAGCCCGAAATGAATTATAACTTTAGTGAAGAAGACTAAATCACATTAATTCTAAGCGGTATCAGCTTAGAATTAATCTGTTAGTTTCGGCTTAACCTGACAATATGACTTTGACTCTAATGTACGAAAAGTCTCCTATCCATTTATTCAACGCTATATTTTCACAATCATTATGGTCATCCGGCCCTCACTCTCTTAGTTAAACTAAACCGCAACCACTTCGCCACAAATACTTGGCTTAGGGTTTTCACCACAATACACATCAAATCGGTTAGCGTTCTGCTGGGTGTTTTGACGTAAATATACGTCGCTATTTAAATAAACAGGGCCTTTAAACACGACATCGACTTGTAACGCTTTTTCAACACCACCCGCTTGCTCAATAGCAGTCGAATATTCGATTGCTTCTGCTAGCACACCAAATCCGTGGGCGATATCACGCTTAAAACCAAACAACTTGGCTGCCAAAGATGACATATGTATTGGATTATAATCTCCGGTAATTTTTGCATATTTTTTGCCGCGATTATTAGGCACCTTCCAACTGCCTGTTTTCTCTGGATCCTTTAGGCTATCTAGTTCAAAACTTTTTTCTTCACTTGGATTTGTTTTTCCACCAAAGCGCCCTGCTTGAAAGTAGACACTGACTTCATCCCAAACCTTTTCACCATTAATTGTCGCCACCGTGGTGAAATCGAACTCTAAACCTTTTTCAACCAATCGATAGGATGCAATTTCAGAATGTAAATCCATTACCGCATTGACAGGTATCGCTTGGTATTGAGTAATACGATTTTTCAAATGCACCGAACCCAATAAACGAATGGGAAACGTTTTATGGCTCAGCATATTCATATGCATACTACCCGCCATCACATGGGGATATAATATTGGTAAATCAGGGCTTTTTCCTAAGTTAAGCGTGACTAAGTAATCGTTTAAAGCCTTTTTGTCAGCTTGAGCCCCCTTCCAAGTTGCCTTGATAACAGGTAGTCCAACGGCCGTATTAAAGCCTTTGCGAGGCAATACAAGCGCACGAAACATGGCAGGGCCATTCTTAGGTTTAGAACTGTAATTTTGCTGGATATCAGACATTTAGGGCCACATTATTCGTTATTGAATGAGATTGCTCTAGCTTAATGAGTTTTGCCCACTAATCAATGGCCCTTTTGATGACCCTGAGCAGAATTTAACTCAAGCCAGCGATTTACGACACTAAAAATGGGAACGCTATTAAAATGGCGATTCTAAAAGTCTATGGCCCGATTTAGCAAGCTAAGTATTTTCTGCCAGAATCCTCAATGCAACACCTGCTGCAGCAGTCCTGTTTTCAACTCCCAACTTAGGGAAGATCATTTCAAGATGTTTATTAACCGTACGAGGGCTCATTGTGAGTATCTCCGCGGTATCACGATTGGTTTTCCCATTCGCGATCCAGAACAGTACCTCCGCTTCTCTGTCGGTTAGATCCAGCTTCATCCTAAGTAACGCCGCTTCAGTAGGTCGATTGCCGTCAATCAATTTAAGTAAACGGTCACCACTGCTATGCTGCCCTACAAAACGGGCTGATAAGGGGTAATCCAAGCCTTCCAGCAACATTGAATCTCCCGTCTCCAATGGCTTTAATAACCAACGAGATAACTGATTAGCAAACGCACCACTCAAGTCATGTCCATCCACCTTCGCTTTTGCAAATAATGCATAGGCTTGTGGGGTCGCCCAACGAACCTCTCCTTCATTCGTTGATGTAAACAGGTGTTGCCCAGTACTATCCAAGGCTGACTGCGCACTTTTAGTTAACCTTGCATTTTTCAAATGAACTTTCATTCTGGCAATTAATTCTGCAGGATTGATTGGCTTAATTAAATAATCAACGCCACCAACCTCTAAACCTTTTACAATATCGTCGGTGTCAGACAAACCCGTCATAAAAATAACCGGAATATCGGCAAGGTCTGAATTTAGCTTTAATTGCTTACAAGTTTCAAAACCGTCCATCACGGGCATCACTGCATCCAGCAAGATCACATCAGGACGTATTCGTTTTGCAATCGTTAATGCCTGCCGGCCTTCTAAGGCTACAAGCACATCTAACCCTTCCACTTCTAATGCGTCATTAATCAAACTTAGAGCATCGGGTGAGTCGTCTACCACCAATACAATATCGGTATGGGTCAGTGTGTTCATTGCTTCTCAGGCTCCAAGCATGCCGCAAGCTGTTCAAATTGAAAGTTGGCGCTCAATTCTTCCAAGTATTCATATAATTCGTCGCTCATAATTTCAGCCTCAGCAACTTGAGTCAAGGTTTGCATAACCCCTTTACGATAACCCATTTCTGCATAAGCTTTAAGCTCTCTAACTAAGGGGTGATCAGGTACTGGAATTTTTTCTGTTTGAGCTAGCTCACCAGAAATACTTGTAAACTCAGCATCTAAATCGCTATTATTTTCCTGCGTGATCCAGCTTAATTTTAAATACTCTGCTAATTTATCCAATAAGGCGCTATTACTCACTGGCTTTACTAGGTAATCATTGTAATAAGAATGCTCAAGCGATTTTTCATCCTGATTATTTTTATCAGGTTGGTGTTCATCGGGTATATGCGCATTAGCCGACAACATAAGAATAGGCATTTGAATACCTTGATCACGCAAGTCCTTAGCCAATTCAAAGCCACTCTTACCCGGCATAGAAACATCCATTAAAAATAAATCTGGTTTAGCATGATTTATCAAGTTCAAGCATGACTCTGCATCAAATGCTTCTAAAGTGGTAAAGCCCAAAGGAATCAATAAATCGGATAAGAAACCACGTAATACAGGGTCGTCATCCACTAAACAGATTGTTCGCTGATAACCTTCATATCCTACAACTTTAGCTTTTACAGACGCTTTCTTTTCTTGAGTATTGATCCAAGGCAACATAAGGCAAACTTTAAATACACTTCCCTCACCTATCGTTGAATCTACCTGTAGCTCCCCACCCATAATCTCGGTCAATAATTTAACGATCGTTAAACCTAAGCCCGTTCCCTGAACATTCGGGGTTTGTATATTTCTAACGCGCTCAAATGGGTCAAATATACGAGATAGATGCTCTTCATCAATGCCTGAGCCGGTGTCTTTGATGGTAAACTCAGCCACCTGTGAACGATAGTTAACTTCAAAATCTACCTGCCCTTCTTGCGTATATTTAACGGCATTGGAAAGTAAGTTAATTAATATCTGTCGAAGTCTTTTTTCATCCGCCATGACCATATTAGGCAAGCGATCATGCACTACAAAATTTAACTGTATACCTTTATTGTTTGCCTGCATTTTGAACATTGTCGCGAGTTGTTCCAGTAAGTCAGGTAACTGAACACGGTTACGGTACAAATCCAGACGACCTGCCTCAATTTTGGAAATATCCAATAAGCCTTCAATAAGGTCTGCCAGGTGCTGCCCGCTACGATGAATAATATTCAAGCCTCTCGTTTGAAAGTCTGTGACTTCAGGTTTCTCTGATAGCAGCTGGGCATAGCCTAAGATTGATTGCAAAGGTGTTCTAAGCTCATGACTAATGCCCGATAAGTATCGACTTTTAGCATCATTCGCTTTTTCAGCTTGCTCTTTCGCTTGTTGTAACTCCATATCGGTCTGCTGATGGGCATCAATTTCTCGCATTAGTTTTCGTGTTTGTCGATTAGACTCCATTTGAGCGACCACCCTACTTTCATGCGCAAGCAAAAATAGCCACGAGATCACACCACTCACAATTAAAAAGATAAAAAATAATGTAAATAGACTTTGCTGCAACACCAGCTGTTCAGCTAGTACCGTCGGCCTCATATGTTCGTAAACCAACGCAAGCAAGGCAAAATTAATCAGGTTCGTGATGAGCAATAAGCCCATAAAACGGCCTAGTCTGGAGTTCACAATATGAACTGCTTTGCCTGATATGAATCGACGTAAGAAGTTTGCTAGTTGTCGTGATAATCGAGCATGTGGTTTACAGCTATCTAAACATCGAACATCGAGCGAACAACATAAAGAGCAAATTGGCTGAGCGTAAACACTGCAATAGCTCATATCTTCTATTTCAAAGGTGTTTTCACAAACACCACACTTAAGTGATTGATAAGTCCTAGGCATCGAGGGGTCATATTTCCCCACACCCAACTGCTCAATAGATTGCTTTTCAATCAACGGTATTAATTCTGGCGACTGCCGAGCCAAGTAGTATTTTCCTTTTGTCACCCATGCAATCGCAGGTACGGCAATAAAACAAACCAGTAGGCTCACAAAGTGACTCAAGTTACGTGCGAGTTCACCAAATACACCTAAATAGCTCAACATACCAAGCGTGGTTGCAATACACATTGAACCAACCCCTACAGGGTTAATGTCATAGAGGTGGCCTCGCTTGAACTCAATATAGGAAGGACTTAAGCCTAAAGGTTTATTTATCAGTAAGTCAGCAGATAGAGAGCCCAACCAACTCACCGCAACAATTGCAAATACCCCGAGAATAGCTTCTAACGCCTCATGAATACCCAATTCCATTAGAATTAAAGCGATCGTGACATTAAACACTAACCAAACAACCCGTCCGGGGTGACTATGCGTTGCTCTTGAAAAGAAATTAGACCATGCGATTGAGCCGGCATAGGCATTGGTCACATTGATTTTCATCTGTGAAATAATCACCATCACCGCAGCAAGTACCAACGCTAAAGTCGGTGACTGGGTTAAGTAATTAAACACGCGCTCATACATATACGTTGGATCACTGGCGGTGATATAACTCGCCCCTTCCGTAATCGCAAGGTAAGCGATAAAAGAGCCAAACAGCATTTTGATTAAACCAATAAAAATCCAACCGGGGCCTGCAAGCACTAACCAAAACCACCACTGACGTTTATTAGTTTCATTTTTTGCTGGTAAGAAACGTAAATAGTCAACTTGTTCACCTATTTGGGCGACCAGTGCGAAAAATACCGAGGCGGCAGCTCCAAACAGCAACCAACTAAATTCATTCGCGACGGGAAGTGCGCTGGGTGTGTAATTCGTCCAACTTTCTAAACGATCAAACTCATAATAGACAACCGTGACAATCGCTGCGATTTGAAGCACTAACCACAAAGTCTGAGTTCCCACCTGAAATCGACTGATGGTCGTAATACCCTTCATAACAATGGGAATTACCGCGACAGCACATAAAAAATAACCAATAAAAAGTGGCACACCTAACAAGGCATTTAAAGCAGAGGCGAGAATAGCGGCTTCAATGGCGAAAAAAATAAACGTAAAGGAAGCGTAAATAAGTGAGGTAACAGTGGAGCCTAAATAGCCAAAGCCAGCACCACGCGTCAGTAAATCAATATCCAAACCATGCTTGGCTGAATGGTAGGCAATCGGAAAACCCGTAATAAAGAAAACGGCTGCCACCGCAAACATAGCTACAACCGTATTCACAAAACCATAACTCAGTGTCACAGCCGCAGCAATACTTTCAAGCGCTAAAAATGCAGTCGCCCCTAATGCAGTTTTTCCTACGCGACTAATGCTCATTTTACGCGCTTTACGCGCGGTAAACCTAAGTGAATAATCTTCTAGCGTTTGGTTCGCAACCCACTGATTGTAGTGGCGACGAACCTTTAATATTTTTTGTTTGGCTGGCATAAAAACTAATGATAAAAATAGGCTAAAAAATAAAGATCGCCCAAGAGCACATCTTAAACGAACAGAGTATAGCTTTTAAGGTATGAAAACGAGTTTTACACTCATTCAGCCTGTGAATTTTTTCGTGAAAAATAATTATCTAACAAAGAATTCAAAAAATTACGATTTAGCTTTAATTAAAAGGATACAAATATCATAGAAGACCAACAGAAGTGACCCTTTTTCACAAAAGATAAAACGACTATGACCAGTGATAGCCTGTTGTAACTAAACGAGATTCGAGCGTTGTTTAGTGGGGTGTCTTCAGGCATGATAAGCCATGCACTAACTGCCTTAATAAATAGGCTCGGTGATATAAATCACCAAGCGTTTTAACACCTTAAGTACGATTACTTATTGGCAACCCTTAGCTTCAAAGTCTGCTACGGATGTCTGATAGTAAGTAGTATTGTACTCACCCAGAGTCACTGCGGTTGCTGTTTGGGAGGGAATATTCTGTATTGCCTGGACAAAATCAGCCGCCGGTGCCATATTTCGGACAATAACAAGGCTTTCATTTGAGTTGTTCAAAGCCGGATTGCCAAGCATATCACCAAAGCCATCACCGCTACTGGACATCGGCAGCCAGTTAAAACCGCATTCTTCAATTGCGTTTGAAGGACGGTCTTCCGACCAGCTAATGGCAATGGTGTAGTTACCTTCATCGTCAGTCACGAGCTTTTCATCATAAACACAGTCCGTTACTTTCTGGGAATAGTATTCGTTAGTGCAAAAAGACCAGTAACGCACTTGACCTTCAGACATGCGTTTGTCACCACCAAGGGTCTTTGGCGTCGTCGGTAATTTGCCTCGGAACACCGTCACGGCTAAGTCAGGGGTGGCTTCTTCCATCGTGAACTCGAAACCCAGAGGATGAAGTTGACTTGGCGCAACCGGAGTATAAGATTTTGGCGCGTTAGAAATGTACGCGTAAGTATATGCGTTATCTATATTCGCGTAGAAACCATTATCCTGTGGCCCTTTGTAATCGCAGGAGAAGAAGTAGTCACAAGCAACGCCTGACTTCGGATTGAAGGAACGGCGCAGCGAGGCCGGATTTTCTTCCGTTGCGGCAGCTAGACCAAATGGCGCAAAACCTTGAGCTGGCCAGTATTGATTACCACCAGGTCGCATTATCCCCGCGAAATAATCAGCGGGTAGTGTTGGTGGTTCAACAATTTCTGATATTGCGTTCAATTCTGCACACACCTGCTTTGGTTTCGTCAGAACCTTACCATCTGCCATCCTTAATACGGGGGTGGGTAAGAATTCACCCGCTGTGGCACCTAAGCCGTCGTCCTCTACATAGTGACGTAGAACGATTACCGCTTGCTCACCATCGGCTACCGATGAGCGTAATACATTTGGCCCGTCACTTTCTTGTGGCATACCAGACGCTACATCTAATTTATAGCCACGAAGAAAGGCGTTTCGCTTTGCACCTTCAACAAATGGGTTGGTTGCGAATCGATGGATGGTGTCCATATCTTCATCACGCACAACGTCAACAGGCGCATAAGTAGGCTGTTCACCATACGGGCCTACATTGGCGTTATATGAGTTGAAAGACATGTACCGGGCATGAGGGAAACGCCCCCATAATTCCAGTTTGGCACCTTCTGGTAAGGTATACTTACCTGTCCAGTATTTTGCTCCCGCGTCAGGGAAGGCGATATTGGTGACCGGATTTTCTTTTACATAAGGTCCAGCCCAGAAACAGCTGTCAGTTGGGAATTCAAATCCCGCTTGCGCAGACATCGCAAACGAAGACACGATAGCTGTGACGGCTGCAAATTTAAGTAATTTCATAATACTCTCCGAATAACTTATTTTTATACTAATCAAACAATTATGAGTTAATTTGTTATGCAATGACGTTTTGTCAAAGCTGTAATTTACAAATGTGTGATGTACAGAACAAGCTGGGCCTGACAGCTTGTTCTGTTTATATCAGTTCTACTATTTATCTTTGCCTTACGGTTTTTTCTGAATACGAACTACACCGCCGTAGGTACCCGTAACGATGTCGCCATTTTCAGCCACTTGGGTAGCTGCGTAGTGGCTGTTCCAAGTCGGTGCGCCTGCAATGAGAGGATTCGTTCCTCCAAGCGGTAATGCAAACACTGTTTGGCCGTTATCCCACGAGGTGCCTTCGAGTGTCCAAGCGCCTTGACGGGTACCGATACAATAAATCAAGTTAGTCGCTTCGCTCATCGAAGGAATGCCATTTGGGCAGCTTATTGTTGGGTTAGCCCATACGCTTGCACCCGTATTCATCTCAGGGTTCCAAGTAAACTTCTCGATACCATACGGCGCAACACCAGGAAGATTAGATAGCAATACTGATAACTGAGGCGGAACGGCATCGCCGTACTCATTATTGACGACTACGGCACTGTAACCACGTACCAATACTGATTGCTCTGACATGCTACTGGTAGCATCTGGGTTCCCGTAATTGACGGGTATTTCCGCGGCGATGCGACGATCCTTCCCTGGTGCAATAGGTTCCCAATCGGCTGGAATTTCATCACGCCACATCAGTACCAGATGCATTAATTCTTGACCATCGGTAAGCACAACAAATTTGTCGCTTTGTTCTCCCGTTCCCATCAGTGTTGGTGTTGAACCAGACCCTGTTCCCAGGCGGCCTGGTAAAGGTGTTTCCGGGCCGGTGTCGTAGTCTGCAGTCCATGCTCCAACCGCAGGATCACGGCTTAATTCAGTACCGGTCCATTGAACTCTGTGCATTTGCTTGCTGGAAACAATGTAAATACCACCTTCTTCATCAACGGCAATTGAGTTGGATACAATGCCGCTATCGCCCAGTACGGTATAGCTGGCTGATTCGAAGTCTCGATCTAGCACACCAATAAGGCCTGCTGCCGTTGCGAACACAATGTGACCGTCATAAGTGATATTCATACCGACGATGTAATCATCGGGGCTTAGCGTGAGCTCTGCTGGCACGGTGTACAAGGCGGCTTCTTTAAACTTGGAAAATACGGCTCTTTCGTGGTTATCATCATATTTGTGTATGGACAAGTCTCGCGGCACAAAGAAATCATTCTCACTGTCTACAATGGAATAAGCGCCAGATAAGGGATTTTTGGACGCTGGCACATTGATTTTTTGAACACGCCTAATATCGTCACCATTCATTTCCATTTTTATGACTTCCAAGGTCGTAGCGGCCCAAGCCGCGCGACGCTCTTCGCCAGTCCAAGTGTTGTATGAGCTAGTAAACGGCACGGTAATCGATACCGGTATCGTTGCCTCTACATCCACTTCAACATTACCGTTGTAAACATCGATAGGCGAAATCCCTGGGTAAGGTGAAGAGGCTTGGTTATAAGGGTTTCGATGAGACATAGGCCAAGCGGAGTCCGCTAGATATTGATTCGTTGGTGGTTCTACGGATGGCTCTGCTTGAACAGACATTGAACTGGTCGCAAAAAGCGTGATTGCACCTAAACCGAGTATTAGGTTTCTATTTCTATTTATTTTCATAATCAACAACCTTTATTTAGTGTATTAATTGGTTACTGCTTTGATAGCGGAATAACACGGTTAAGACACTAACCTAGAGGATAGATCAATCGATTATCTGAAAACGACGGTGATATTTCCTGTTGCGACAAGTTCAGGAGAGGGCACCAAAAGTGTGAGGTAGATCTCATTAAATGGACGATAGAGCTCGAGGCGGCAGTTAACTTTCGGAAAACTGAGAGGGGGGATAACCCGTTTGGTTTTTGAAAAAACGCACAAAGTTACTCGGAGCACTAAACCCCAACAAGTAACTTATTTCGCTGATTTGATATTTTTGCTCCGTTAAATAACGAGTGGCTAAGTCCATTCTCAAGTTGCTTAAAATCTCGGTAAACCCGGTATTTTCCTCCTTGAGCTTTCGCTGGAGAGATCGTTCACTCATGTTCATATTGTTTGCCAACTCAACAATAGTCGGTGCACCAGAAGGTAGCATTTGCATCAGACTGATATATATTTTTCGACTCAGCTCCTGCTCTTCTAGCGTGATTAAAACATCTGAAAGATATTGCTCCAAATGAGCTGCCAACCTTTCATTTGCATTGGGAATCTCGAGGTCCAATATTAAAAGAGGGAAGCTTATCGCATTGCGCTTTGCATTGAAGTGCACCGGGCATTGAAAGATTTGATCATAGTCCATGATTTGTTTGGGAACTGATTTTTTCAATTCAACCTTAACAGGGCTTATTTTGGCGTCCGTAAGCAGCCGGACATCTCTTGCGATAACACCAAATGCAGCATCTACTGCTTCTGGCGCAATAAACTCTCCAGAGGGTGTATTTTCTAGTTCCATTACCATAAGGTCTTCCTCATGAATGACTAATATAAATCCGGAAGATACAACCCGGTAATACCGGAGTAGTCGTTGAATGGCCTCGCGAAAATTTGAGCTTGCCAGTGTGGCCGTCGTTAATGCATTGAGCGCTTTGTCGTTCAAATAATCAATCACCATTAAACCAAAAGCATCATTATCTGTAGCGGTTACAGACTCATTCCAAAGTTGTTTAACTTGTTCCACCGCAAACCGGTGGTTGGTCTTTCGAATATCTTCGATGTCTAAGTGGCACTTTCTAAGAATAGCGTCGCCATCTATGCCTTGCCTATTTAGTGTTTGATAGATTGCAAATACCCAGCTTGAAACGGTCGAATAATAGGATTCACTCATGTTAAAAGTTACCAAAATTTGTTGATATTGTTATCGTCTACTTATATTAGATAGTGTTTGATCTGGCACACCCTAAGGTACACGACCGGATCATTAAAAAAGATTGATCCGGCTGTTTATCTAATACCTGTCAAATTTTTTTATGACGACAGTAATAGCGATTAGCTAAGGAGTAACGATATTAAAGGTACCTTTTGGCTGGTCCAATAAGCTAAAGAAGCCTATTAAATCTAACTTACTCCCATCAACGGACAAATCGTCACCAAACAGTGTGTCTTTTAAGCCCGCTTTACCGGTAATGATATTAACCAACAAGGGTTTCGTAAGATTAAGTGTGGCATCGGCATGAGTATCCATAGCCACTTGTTTATGGCGTAATACTGAATTATTAAGACTTAATAGATAGCTTTCATTCAAGTCAGTAAATACAATTTTAATGCTTATTTTTTTACCCTCAGCTTTAGGGCCATTCAAACGCACCGCCATGGAATCAAAGAAATTTTCTACCGGTGTTTTTAATAAAACACCTTCCATTATCGCTATATCTATCCCTTTTTCAGGGACTCCACTCCGTAACTCATAGGCACCAGTAAGATATACATCTCGCCAAGGTGCCGATTCAGCTTGATAACCTAGCTGGTCATACACTTTTGCTAACAGTCCTTTAGCTTGTGCGTTGTTCGGATCAGAAAATACCGCGTGGTTTAGTAACTCTGCTAGCCAGCGATAAGTTTTAATGCCATCTTCAGCCGATGATTTAGCGGCTTTATCAAAAGCCGATTTCGCTTTTGCTACAACACTTTCAACGCCTCCCATCATTTCCATATAACGCGTGGCAGCTTGTGTTTCGGGTAGAGGGTCTAACTTGGCAGGGTTTGCGGTATACCAACCTAGATAAGCTTGGTAGACCGCCTTGGCATTGTGTTTAACTGTGCCGTAATAACCCTGATTATGAAACGCTGTATTCAGGCTTTCGGGTAGAACCACCTCTTCAGCCACTTCATTTGGCGTATAGCCATTGTTAAATAAGCGTACGCTTTGGTCGTGAATGTATTTATAGGTATCACTTTGTTGTGTTAAGAATTCCTGAATATTGCCCTGCCCCCACATAGGCCAGTGGTGACTGCCAAAATATATTTCGCTATCAGCAAATAGGGCTTTGGCTTGCTCAATGTAACGACTCCAAAGGTTCGCATCACGCACTTTAGCCCCCCTTAGCGTATACAGGTTATGCATGTTACGAGATAACATTTCAGCACCACAAAACGCTTTATGTTCCGGTAAATAAAACGTCATTTCAGCGGGTGCTTCAGAGCCTGGTACATACTGAAACTCAAAAGATACGCCATCTATATCCAATGTTGTGCCCGTTTCTCCCACTATTTCAGTAGGAGAAAGCAAAGCAAAACGGCCGAAAGCAGGTCCTTTACCCAAACCAGTGCCGACATGACCCCGTTCACTTCGAGCAAGTGATCGGCCATACATATAAGAAGCCCGTCGCCCCATTGCTATGCCGGCAATGATGTTTTCGCTGGTGGCTTCTTCCATAAACCCCTCAGGGGCAATAATGCGTAGTTTTGTCTGTTCTGCTTCGCTCATATTGGCAAGCACACCTTCGACTCCACCAAAGTGATCTAAGTGGCTGTGTGTATAAATAACCGCAACTATGGGTTTTGTACCTAAGTGTTGTTGAGCAAATTTAAGCGCTTTATCCGCGGTTTCTTTAGCCGTTAGTGGGTCAACTATAATCCAGCCGCTATCGCCTTCAATAATGGTCATATTGGCTAGGTCATAACCCCGTAATTGGTAAATCCCCTCACTTACTTTAAATAAGCCATGTATATTGTTAAGCGATGCTTGGCGCCACAAACTTGGGTTTACACTATCGGGTGCTGCACCGTTGTTTCCTTTAAAGTCTATAAAGTCATACGATGGCATATCCCAAATAACGTTTCCGTCTTGGTCTGTGGTAATTAGGCTTTTATCTTGAGCAATGAGACCTCTTTTGGCATCATCAAAATCAGCAACATTACTAAAAGGTCGTTTATTTAACATCGCTTGATTTGCCTTAATAGTCACGGCAGTCGGCGCAGTATGACCATGAGCATCACTGCCTTCTTCATACTTTAGAGTGCTGTCGCACGCGCTAAGACTAAGTAACAAAGGTAGTGCTAATAAGTAACTGGGACGCATAAGTTATCTCTCATTATCAATGTTGATTTTTTAGTAAACGATGCTTTTATCTTTCAATACATGCGCTATAGTGTCATACGCTATCAATTCCTTCTGGTCTTAAAACGACAAACACTATGTCCATTCATGACAAATCAACAACTCTCTCTTCATGGGCTCGTGTGGTATGCATGGCTATTGATGACAAAGGCGTTGATAGCACTCAGCTATTCACACTCGCAGAAATAAGTCCTGATGTTTTAAATAACCCGGAAGGACGGATACCCGTTTCTAAAATGAGCCGGCTCTGGGAACTCGCAGTGGATGCTACCGGGGATGAGGCATTTGGGCTCAGTGTCCCTCGTTTTGTACAACCCACTACCTTTCACGCCCTCGGCTTTTCCCTAATGGTGAGCGCTACCTTAAGAGATGCATGGCAGCGCACTCAGCGATACTACAAAGTTGTTAGTGATGTCTTGGATATTCACATTGAGGAATATGAAACCGAATCGGCATTATGTTATGTGACAATCCCCGGAAAGGGGTACGCTAAAGAAGCGATTGATGCCTTCATCGCCACGATGGTTAACCTTTCTACCGAAATATCCGGTGGTAGCGCCCAACCCACCAGAATTGAATTTGAGCGAGTAGAGCCCGCAAACCGAACGCGGTTTGAAACAGCCTTCCCCTGCGATATTTATTTTGGCACCGGGCGTAATCAAATTTACTTCACTAATGAAGATCTTGACCGCCCGCTCGCGACTGCCAATAGAGATATCGCACTCAAAAATGATGAAGTGGTGCAAAGCTATTTATCACGACTATTGAAACAATCTCTGGCTAAGCAAGTCACCGAGAAAATTATTATTTCTCTTTCTATGGGTGAGCCCAATCAGGAGGTTATTGCTAATAGTTTACATATGAGCAGCCGCAGCTTGCAACGAAAGCTAAAAGAAGAAACAACCTCTTTTCGCCAGCTATTAGAGGATGTGAGAAAAGACCTCGCAAAAAATTATTTAGCCAGCTCGCAGCAGTCTGTCATTGAAATTGCTTACCAGCTTGGGTTTCAAGACCCTAGTAATTTCACCAGAGCTTTTAAGCGATGGTTTAGCTTGTCACCTTCAGCATTTAGACTGCAGCAGTTATCTTAAAAATAACCAAAGGTTAGATCATTAGGCCAACCTATCCATCTTCCGAGTTAGTGTTTATAGCCCGAGTTTGTCGCACTACTGAGTTTTAATTGATTTTTGGTTTCCGCCCAACGTCAAATGACATTGAGGTCCGCTTAGACGTCACTCAACACCTAGCACGGAGAGTCTCTAGTTCGCACTAAGCAGCCTCTTTGCGACCTTACGTAATTCAGGATAATTCATCCAGTTTCAAATTAGTGATAACAAACGAAAGTGAGCAAAAGCCAACGCTTTTTGATTGCAGAGGAAGCGCTTAATATGCGGCAAAGCGATACCTTTGCCAAAGAAGATTCAACGAAGGATTTTGAGCAAAAAGTGGGCTTTTTAGCTTTAACTCAAGAAGGTTAAAAGCTTAGACTATCCAAAAACTACTCCAGTATTCTTTTCGGAAAGTTCCCATAACTTAACAGCGTCTTGTTTATCCAAACGATTTAGTTTTAATTTCACAGGTTTTCCAACTAAACCATACTTGGGGCCATAAAAGTCATTAGGTTCTGCCTGAGGATCAATAGCAGCTAACAGTTGAGGCAGAACGCCTTTTCCAACGGGGGAGGCGATCCACTTAGCCATTTTTCCACCTATTCCAATAGATTGCTGCCTTTCAGTACCAGTCAAACCTGGGTGAGCGCTCACCGCAATAGTCGAAGCACCTTTGGCCTTTAGGAATTGATTCAAATGTTTAACGAATAACAGATTAGCAAGTTTGCTATCGCCATAACACTTGAAAGTGCTGTATTCTCGATCGTCCCAGTTCAGGTCATTAAAATTTATTGCTCCACTTTTATAAGCTAAGCTAGAAACAAGCACAATCCGAGAGTTATCTGCAGCTATAATTAAAGGAAGTAATAGTCCTGTTAGCGCAAAATGCCCAAAATGATTTGTGGCCATATGCATTTCGTCACCATTTTTTGTTAGTTGGCGAGTATCCAAGTTAACGACGCCCGCATTGCAAAGCAAGATATCCAGCCTGTCTAGATTCTGTTTAACTGTCTCACTAAAGTTTCTTATCGATATAACATCCGTGAGATCAAGAGGGATAACCTCAACTTCAGCGTCAGGTACTTCTGTCATAATTTTTATTTTTGCCCTTAACCCCGATTCAACATCACGACAGGAAATGATGACCTTCGCACCTTTTTTAGATAGTTCTAGGACGCTTTGAAAACCCAAACCCTTGTTACCACCTGTTATTAGAGCAGTTTTTCCGCGTAAATTCGGAATATCCTTACTCGACCAGCTGCTTGAAATTGTCATCTTGTGATCCCCTTGCCTGTTAATGTGTTACAACTGTAACACTAACATGTTACAGTTGTAACACATCAGGGGCGACCTAGCTCTATTAGTGACAGTTCCAGTAGGTTTGTAACTTTTTACGCAGGAAAAATATATTGAAGAAACCAAAAAAAGCAGTGCAAACTATTTATCTGAAGAATTGTTTACGAGATAGCTATTTTTCATTATTAAAGAAAAAAAATACCGAGGATATATCCATCTCGGAAATTGTTAAATTGGCAGGGTTGTCTCGCATGTCTTTTTATCGTTATTACAAAACTAAAGACGACATTGTGCGACAGTATATTGAGGACTCCTTCCAAGAGTTTATGGAGGAGCTTAAAAATAATCCTGTTAAAGACCTTCAAGTTCCAGCGACGTTGTTATTTAGCTTTTTTCGTTCCAATAAAACCCGAATAAAAATACTAATTGAGCAAGGGCTTTTTCATTTGTTCTTCGAGTCTTTTTCTTACTTTCTACAAGAATCTAATTTAGTAATTAATAGTAAACCGAACATATCTGAAGAAAGCCTTCAATATTATTATCAGTATACCAGCGGTGGGATTCTTAATCTGATAGAAGGCTGGATGAGCGGAGATATGGAAGAATCGGATGAAGAAATGGCATTAGTCCTTAGGCAAATTAAAGAAGCACAGAGTAATAAGTTTCGATAAAGTTAAAGGTGGCAGTTAAAAAAAATTAGTCATCTAACGAGTTTTTTGCACCAATCGCTTTTGTACTTTCACCATAAGCTTTCCACGAACCCAAAAGGTAGTGCTTTTGCTCTACTGATAGCGGTTTTCTGTCACATGAGAATGGAGTGCTTTAACTCCGTAGTCTTCGTTCTGCTAGTAAGCGAAACCATGACAATTAGGCCATATTGACCATAATCTAAAGAGGCTTCTTTGTGGCAGAATACGCCACTTAGCCCATTGATATCCTAGTATCTAATTGCCACACATCAGTTTGCCGCTTAATATCGATATTGCAATATATAATCGAGCGAAAGTCTCACACAGATGTTATGTCACAATAGATAATAAATGGTTCGCGGAATCCTTTGAGCAACCCTATAAATCTAGTTGCATCAAAAAAGAAAGGGAAAATTGGCTACATAAATTAGCCTATTAGGCTTTTGATATTTTATTTGATTGCTTCTTTTAACGCCAAAATACTAACCGACAATATAGCAAGCACCGCTAAAGCAGCTTCCATTAGTCCGGTATCATTCTCACCGGTATGCGTTTGAGCAGAGGCACGCATACCGACATGCGCTAATAACATGCCGATAGTAAAAACATGACAGTAATCAATGTTATCTTATTCACAAAGTGAATCTTGTTAATCCTGATGTATATTAAAACTGATTATACGACCGATTTTGCCGGCGGTAACACTTTCGTTTCAAGCATACCTTCAGTAATAATGAATTGAATGATGTCATCCAAGCCCTGAGCTTTCTTTAAGTTAGAAAAAACAAAAGGCCGATCGCCTCGCATTCTTTTAGCATCATGATCCATCACCTCTAAAGAAGCGCCTACTAACGGTGCTAGGTCGATTTTATTAATGATCAATAGATCCGACTTAGTAATGCCTGGGCCACCTTTACGAGGAATTTTATCGCCTGCTGACACGTCAATGACATAAATGGTTAAGTCAGATAACTCAGGACTGAATGTTGCGCTGAGGTTATCACCACCACTTTCAACGAAAACAATATCTAACTCACCATGTCTTGCCATGAGCTGATCAATGGCGGCTAAGTTCATGGAAGCATCTTCTCGAATTGCCGTATGCGGACAGCCACCGGTTTCAACACCAATAATTCGATCTGCTTCCAGCGCTTCATGTTTCGTTAAAAACAGCGCGTCTTCTTGCGTGTATATATCGTTGGTGACAACAGCGATATTGTAATAGTCCTTCATTGCAGCACAAAGCGATCGCAACAAAGCGGTTTTACCCGACCCTACTGGGCCACCAACACCTATTCGTAAAGTTTGTTTTTTTGACATGATTTTCCTATCACTTTGAGTATCTATTTAACTTTCTATTTAGTTATCGTTTTTACCTTCGGGTGCGTAAGGCACCCTAATTTACTTATGCATTTAATTTTTAATTTATGACCTGAACAAGCGGCTGTATTGTGTTTCATGTAAGGCACTCGCAATCGCCAAAGCGGGTAGCCCACCACCAATATTTTCTTCTAAAATACGTTCAGCTTGTTTAATGGTCTGAGCGATTGCAGGCTGAAATAAAGTGAGCAGTTGCTGCGCCTGAGTTTGCCCTAATGGGACTAACTTGGTCGCTGCAGCCACCTGATTCTCTAACCACGACCAGGTAAAACCCGTGGCAGCTTCTTCATAAGGAATGTTCCAACATTGGGCCGCATAAGCAAATAAGCTAACAAAGCTCAGCTCATCTTTCTTCAGTTTTATGTCTTCCGTCTCAAAAGGAAATGAAAAGTCCAGACTCTTTAACAAGCGATGTAAGGCTTCGCCCATTGCGGTATCGGTTAAACGTAATTCCTTGGTTTCACGCGAGGCTATAGCTAGATCGTTCAAATAGCGAAAACGAACCCAATCGTGCGCTAAACTACTTTCCATCACCCCACGAAGGATCGGTAAATCGACACGCGCTAGGTTTTCTTTTAGCTGCAGTTTGATCCATTGCTCAACATCGTCATTTTTTTTGACCCAGCCGCACTCAATGGCATACTCCAACCCTTGCGAGAAAGCATACCCCCCCACTGGCAAGCTAGCGCTGCTCAACTGTAATAATCGTGCTAAAGCGATTGGATCACTCATCATTCAGGCCTTTATCAACTTCAGCCCAAGCCCAATTATTAATGATCATGACCATGTCCGCTTACATGTTTACCAACACTGTACGCCCCTGACTCAGGCGCAAATACAGCCTCTTCATGAGATACCACCAAACCTAATAAATGCACCATTTCTTCCAACACATGATCCGGTTTAATACGTAACCAACGATCACCGATCTCGATCTTTGAATGTCGATTACCCAAGTGGTAACAAGCACGCGCAAAGGTATGCCAGTCATCACAACTAGCGTGAGCAACGGCTTCGACAGCTCCTTCAACTTGTACAATTTTCCCACATTCTGCTTTTAAGTATTCACCCACCCGTAATGGACAGCCACGCTCTAAAAATATACGAACTTCCATTCCTGACACACTCGTTGCCCTTAAACGGCCTTTATTTCGTTCGTCATGACTTAGTGTAATCGTTTCAGCAACGGGGTCATGGCAGTACGTACCTAAACGCTCAAAAATTTCTAACATTCACCCGCTCCTTAAAACAAAGTATAAAGTTGAGACAATGGTAACTCTGTTGCAGGCTCACACGTAAGTAATTCACCGTCGGCATGCACTTCATAGGTTTGTGGATCTACCGTTATTTCTGGCATCCAGTCATTCAATATCATATCGGTTTTACGGATATTTCGTGTATTTTTACAAGGACTTAAGTTACGCGAAAGCTCCAGTTTTTCTCCAATGCCATTCTTCAGGGCCGCTTCAGAAACAAAAGTCACCGAAGTTTTAGCCGCCGCTAACCCTTGAGCACCAAACATCGGTCGGTAATGTACTGGCTGAGGAGTCGGTATCGAGGCATTTGGGTCGCCCATCGGGGCCGCTGCAATCATGCCACCCTTTATAATTGCAGACGGTTTAATACCGAAAAAAGCAGGTTTCCACAACACTAAATCAGCCAATTTACCTTTTTCAATCGAACCGACTTCATGTGAAATACCATGTGCAATCGCGGGATTAATGGTGTACTTGGAAATATAACGACGCGCACGAAAGTTATCGGCACCGATTTCTTTATCTTCTTCCAACAAACCAAACTGTTGTTTCATTTTATGCGCGGTTTGCCAAGTACGTGTGATCACTTCGCCTACTCGCCCCATGGCTTGAGAATCTGAAGAAATCATACTGAAAGCACCACGGTCATGAAAAATATCTTCGGCGGCAATAGTCTCTTTACGAATACGTGAATCAGCAAACGCTACATCCTCTGGAATACTGCTATCCAAGTGATGGCATACCATCAACATATCCAAGTGTTCGTCAACGGTGTTACGGGTAAAGGGACGTGTGGGATTTGTGGAAGATGGCAGTACATTTGGATGTGAACACGCACGAATAATATCCGGCGCATGACCTCCACCCGCACCTTCAGTATGGTAGGTATGGATTACGCGATCTTTAAAAGCACCAATCGTATCGTCAACAAAACCTGACTCATTCAGTGTGTCGGTATGAATTGCCACTTGCACATCATATTCTTCAGCGACGGATAAACAGCAATCAATTGAGGCTGGTGTCGTACCCCAATCCTCATGTAGCTTTAAACCACAAGCGCCCGCTTCTAACTGCTCGCGCAAACCTTCCGGTAAGCTGGCATTACCTTTACCCAAGAAACCAAAATTCATTGGCATACAATCAGTTGATTGCAGCATTTTGCCGATATACCAAGGGCCTGGTGTACAAGTTGTGGCATTGGTGCCCGTTGCTGGGCCAGTGCCACCACCAATCATTGTGGTGACGCCAGACATCAACGCTTCTTCGACCTGTTGTGGGCATATAAAGTGGATATGAGCATCAATACCACCTGCAGTAAGAATTGAACCTTCACCCGCGATGACTTCGGTTCCTGGACCTATAATAATATCGATATTATCTTGAATATCCGGGTTGCCGGCTTTACCGATACAGTCAATGCGGCCTTCCTTAATGCCTACATCGGCTTTAACGATCCCCCAGTGGTCAAGAATCAAAGCATTAGTGATGACTAAATCAACGGTGTCTGCACTAGGGCGCTGGCTTTGCCCCATGCCATCACGAATCACTTTACCACCGCCAAACTTCACTTCATCGCCGTAGGTGGTGTAATCTTTTTCGACTTGAATCCAAATATCAGTATCGCCTAAACGCACTTTATCACCCGTCGTTGGGCCGAACATTTGTGCGTAACTTGCTCTATCCATTTTAGCCATCAGATAGCACCTCCTGCTTTATCGTCATCAAGAAAGCCCATCACATCACCACGGAAACCGTAGACTTGTCGATCGCCGGCATAAGCCACCAATTCAACTTCCCGCCCTTGTCCCGGTTCAAAGCGCACGGCGGTACCTGAGATGATATTTAATCGAAAGCCCTTGGTCTTTTCTCGGTCAAACTTAAGACCTAGATTGGTTTCATAGAAATGATAATGCGAACCTACCTGAATGGGCCGATCACCAATATTTTCAACACGTAGCGATAAGGTCTCGCGCCCGACATTTAATTCAATTTCGCCTGCAGCAGTTTGTATTTCACCTGGAATCATCAGAGTATCTCCTTAACAGATTGGATCGTGAACCGTAACTAGCTTCGTTCCATCAGGGAATGTAGCTTCGACCTGTACTTCATGTATTAGGCTAGACACCCCCTCCATAACTTGCTCTTCAGTTAGCAAGGTTTTACCGTAACTCATTAATTCAGCAACCGTTCTACCATCACGAGCGCCTTCAATAATTTCCATCGTAAGAAAAGCCATCGCTTCTGGATAATTAAGTTTCAATCCGCGATTTAAACGTCTTTCAGCTAATAAAGCGGCCGTAAATACTAATAATTTGTCTTTTTCTCTTGGTAGGAGTTCCATGAGTATTGCTCCAGATAGTTATTCTTTATATTTAAGTAAAGCGGCTATTTAAGTTGCCCAAATTCTAGGCGCTACTGCTTGTTTCTGTATCAGCTCGGGGCGAATTAATCCCCAAGCTTGAGTAAACAGTTTCCGTGCTTTTTCAGTACATGACCCGAGATAACGCACCGTTATGAACTCTCCACTATGACTTGTCGCGAGGAATTCATTCGTAGCCGTTTGCTCTTGAAGCACACGTAAGCCGTCAATCAAGTCTAGCTGATTTTCTTTGAATGGGCCGGCAATCATCAAGCCGTGGACGGGCAAAGAACGCAGGCCGGCATTGGCAGTTAATAAAGTGCTATCACTTTGATCTATCACCAAACTTTCATTTAAGAGAATACGGTTATCTCGCCAAACCTGCATATTCTGTGAGACTGAACCCGAGTCAAACGTAATGTCATTCGCAGGTAAACCCAGACATGTGACTTCCCAGCCAATAAAGCTCGCATTTTCACTTAAGTCAACGCGAGTTTTCATACGCGCCTGCGCCGAGGGAAAAAGAATGGTTTCTAAGGGGAACCATTCAACCATGCCATTTTCTTGTACATTAATCTGTAGGTTTTGTGTCTGAACGCCTTCTGCATCACGCGCCTTATAAACACGGCCTGCACCTGGCGTGGTTAGCAAGGCATGGCTACCCGCTTGCGCTTCAACAGATATTGTTAACGTATCACCGGTCACTAGCCCGCCTGGTGGGTGTAGAAGATAAACATGCGCGCAATCGGGCCCTTCAGGATAAAACGCTTTTTGAACATAAAGCGGCCCTTCATGCTCACATTTTACTAATCGCACGCCACGACTGCGTTGAGCGAATGACAAACTTAATCGAGCCTGCCAGCTTGAGCTATTTACGACAGCAGTTTCGATTAACTTGGGGTCTAAAGGGCTATTCATTTTATTATGATTATTACCATTTATTGTTATTAAGCGTTCATTTATTAAAGACTATGGGTGCCGGCCTAAAAGACTCCCAGTATGACAGAGTGCTTATCTTCCAGCATGCCAAAGTCCGACGCCACCAGTCTGAAAAAGTGCGACCTCTATACTGCCAGATATTTACTAATTAAGTCATCGCTTAATTTATCCATACTGTCTTGAGCAACTACTTTTCCACGCTCCATCAGTCTAAATGACTGCCCGATACGTCTGGCAAAGCCTAATTTCTGCTCAACTAATATAACCGTCATACCTTCTTCTTCGTTTAGCTTTAAAATGACATCACCAATTTGTTTTACAATATTGGGCTGAATACCTTCATTTGGTTCATCCAATATCAAAACTTTCGGCTCAATCACTAAGGCACGGCCAATCGCTAACTGCTGTTGCTGACCACCAGATAAATCGCCACCCCGACGGTGCATCATTTCACCTAATACTGGAAACAGATCAAATATTTTCTGTGGAATTTCTTTCGCTTCCTCTTTACCTAAACGCTGAGCACGAATTGGCAAACCTAAGCGTAGATTTTCTTCCACCGTCAACAATGGAAAAATTTCACGGCCTTGTGGCACATAACCAATACCTGCAGGCGCACGTGCTTCGGCAGATTTATTATGAATGGATGAGCCGCCCATTAAGATCTCGCCACTAGTAATGGGTCTTAAACCCATCATGCATTGCAATAATGTCGATTTACCCACACCATTACGACCCATAATGCAGGTACGTGAACCTGGCTCAATATCAAGATCTAAATCCCAAAGGATTTGTGTGCCACCATAATGTTGATTAACTTTTTTAATTGAAAGCATGCTTCACCTCTACTCCTCTTCACCAAGATAGACTTCACGTACATCTTTATTGTTTTGCACTTCATCCATCGAGCCTTCAGCCAATACCGCACCCTGATGTAATACCGTGACTGTTTTGGCAATTGAACGTACAAATTCCATATCATGCTCAACCACGACCACCGTATGCTCACCCGCCAGTGAATTCAGTAGCTCGGCAGTTCGCTCGGTCTCTTGTGCCGTCATACCTGCAACAGGCTCATCGACCAATAACAAACGTGGCTCAGATACCAACAGCATGCCAATTTCTAACCACTGTTTTTGTCCGTGAGATAAAGACCCCGCTAAGAGCATACGATTTTCTTTTAAGCCAATCGTTTTCAAAACATAATCAATGCGATCAATTTCCGTCGAACTTAGCTTGGCAAAAAGCGTAGGAATAACCGATTTATTCGTTTTTAATGCTAACTCTAGATTATCCAGAACGGTATGCGCTTCAAATACCGTTGGCTTCTGAAATTTACGCCCTATACCCAGCTGCGATATTTCTGCTTCATCTTTTTCTAACAAGTTGTGCGTCTGCCCAAAATAAACGGAGCCTTCATCACACTTTGTTTTACCGGTAATGACATCCATCAGAGTCGTTTTACCAGCGCCATTAGCACCAATTAAGCAGCGTAATTCACCATCATTGATATACAAGTTCATGTCGTTCAAAGCTTTAAAGCCATCAAAGCTTACCGATAACCCTTCGATGTAAAGGATGACATTTTTTGATACATCGACCATCGGTTCATGTGGCTGCATGAATGACCACACCTTATCTCGACGAAACAACTCCCGGGTATCATCCAATAACTGACCATCTAAAATACTCATGATGCATTCTCCTGAGGGCTTTCCTGAGCGGATAAACTGCTCGCTTTTAATTGCTCACGCTTGGTTTTACTATCTTTTAACTGCGCCCTTAATCCCATCAGTCCGTTCGGTAAATAGAGTGTCACCAGCACAAATAAAGCACCCAGGGCGAATAGCCAAGCTTCAGGCATAATGGCGGTAAAACGAGTTTTTGCATAATTCACTAACAAAGCACCCACTACAGCGCCAATTAATGTGGCACGACCACCCACAGCCACCCAGATAACAATTTCAATCGAGTTAATTGGCGAGAATTCACCCGGATTAATAATCCCTACCTGCGGTACATATAAAGCACCTGCAACACCGGCAATGACAGCGGAATAAACAAACAACCATACTTTATATCGCTCTGCACGATAACCGATAAATCGTGCGCGATTTTCACCATCTCGAATGGCGATAATCACCTTACCGAAACGAGATTTAAAAATTATATGGCTCAATACCAACGCTAAAGAAAGCAAGGTCGAGGTTGCGATAAATAAGCCAATACGCGTACTATCTTCTTGCAGACTAAAGCCCAGAATTTCCTTAAAGTCGGTTAAACCATTCGTACCACCAAAGCCCATTTCATTTCGAAAAAAGGACAACATGAGCGCGTAGGTTAATGCTTGAGTAATAATCGATAGATATACACCGGTGACACGTGAGCGGAACGCTAACCAACCAAACACAAACGCCAGCAAACCCGGTACAACCGCGACCATAATCATTGCAAACCAGAATTGGTCCATACCCTGCCAAAACCAGGGTAACTCTGTCCAATTCAAAAACACCATGAAGTCAGGTAAATCAGGATTACCATATACACCACGATCACCAATCTGACGCATCAAATACATGCCCATGACATAACCACCCAAGGCAAAAAACGCACCATGCCCCAAACTTAGAATGCCACAGTAGCCCCAGATAATATCGACCGCCAAAGCTAACATCGCGTAACAAAGGTATTTACCTAACAAACTAATGGTATAGGTACTGACATGAAACATGGAATCAGCAGGCATTGCTAAGTTTCCAATAGACGCCAGCACGGTAACCGATAATAGGAGTACGACAAAAGGTAAAGTACGACTGCCCGCTTGACCTTCACGACCCATCGCCCCACTATTAAACATTGAACTGAGCTGATTAAGAACGTTACTCATTCTGCTGCTCTCCCTTTTTGAGGAAACAGCCCTTTTGGACGTTTCTGAATAAATAGAATGATGAAAACTAAAACCAAGATACTTGCCAAGACCGCACCGGTAATCGGTTCAATAAATTTGTTAGCGAGGCCCAAACTGAATCCAGCCACCAAAGTACCCCATAAATTCCCCACACCACCGAACACCACCACCATGAAAGAATCAATGATGTAAGCTTGCCCAAGGTTCGGTCCAACATTTGTTAACTGACTTAAAGCCACACCCGCCATACCAGCAATACCTGAACCTAAACCAAAGGTCATGGCATCAACCCGATCAGTTTTAATACCCATCGCTTTCGCCATATTACGGTTTTGCGATACCGCACGAACATTCAAGCCCAGCGAGGTTTTATTCAAAATTAACAACAATAACCCAAACACTAATAAGGCAAAGGCCAATATATATAAACGATTCATGGTTAATGATAAAACAGGATTAATATCTAAAGATCCGCTCATCCAGCTAGGTGCTTGTACCTGACGATTGAGTGGAGAAAAAACGGTACGAACCAATTGCTGAAGAATCAAACTAATGCCGAACGTTGCTAACAATGTTTCCAATGGGCGTCCATGAAGATGGCGAATCACACCTCGTTCGATCAATACGCCCACCGAACCGGAAACAATAAAAGCTAATGGAATCGCAACCCAAAGCGAATAGTCAATCGCATTAGGCATCATTAGCTGTACGACATACGTTGTATAAGCACCCAGCATAATCATTTCGCCATGCGCCATATTGATCACCCCCATAACACCAAAGGTAATTGCCAAACCTATTGCCGCCAATAACAAAACCGAGCCTAGGCTCAAACCAAAAAATATTTTATCGACAAACTGAAACTTTTCAATACGTTGCTCAATTGATGAGAGCGCTCTTTCTGCAGCCGCTTTTACTTTGGCATCCTGCTCTTGGCTAACGACCTTAACAAACAAATTACGCACTTCATTTTCAAGTCGCTCAGAAAGCGTATGCACTGCTGCAAGTCGTTCTTTTACGTCATTACTATTGGATAAAGTAAACATTGCAATCGCAACGTCCATTAATTCTAAGACATCATGATCCGTTTCTTTTTCTTGCAAGGTTTGGATCGTTTTAATGGTGTCAGTATCTAATTCTGACAATAAAGAATTTAAAGCTTTGAATCGCGCTTCTGGGTCTGCAGCCGATAACTGTGTACGCGCAATCGATTCACGTAAAAAGCGTCTTACTTTATTATTCACACGCACTTTTTTAACGCTTGATTTAGACATCTTTGCCAAAGTGTTGCCCGTAAAAACATCTGAGTAAACTTTTTCACCGTCAACCTTGGTAACGGCAACCAAAGCTTTGGTTTTTTTGACGTAATATAACTGCCCTTTTAGCATGGTCTTAAAAAGCGGTAGTATTTCTTCACCACCATGTTCTTCCAGTTCTTTTAAAACAGGAATCGCTTTGTTTAACTTCACCTTGGTTAATTTCGTTAACAGCTCGGGAATCGATGTCTTTGAAATCGATTCCTCAGAAGCCAGTAGCTCAGGTGAAGCGTGAACTGATAAGCTAAACAATAGACTTACCAGACAGGCGAGAAGGATCGGAAGAGTTCTCACGATAGTGCTCCATTAAAGGGTTAATAATTCATATAGTGTGAAGTCATACCCGCGGAGGCGGGTATCCATTTAGTTTTGAGTAAAACCTGGATTCCCGCATTCGCGGGAATGACATTTCTGAGGACTATTCAAATAGTCAGTTTAGAAGTTCTGACCTGAACACTTAGCTGTTTTAGTATTGAAGTTGCCACAGCTTACGGGTGCAGTCCAATCAGCAATTAAGTCTTTTGAACCTGGTAGGAAGTTAGACCATGCGTCACCAATTACGGTACCGTTAGTTTCCCAAACAACTTCTAACTGGCCATCATCCTGAATTTCACCAATTAATACTGGCTTGCTCAAGTGATGGTTTGTATTCATCACAGCAGTACCACCAGTTAGGTTAGGTACCGTAATGCCAAGCATTGCTTGTTCAACAGCGTCCACATCAGTTGTGCCTGCTTTTTCAACAGCTTTTGACCACATATTGAAGCCAATGTACGTTGCTTCCATTGGATCATTTGTAACGCGTTTATCGTCTTTAATGTAAGACTTCCAGTTTGCAATAAATTCTTCATTTGCATCACTTTCAACACTTTGGAAATAGTTCCAAGCAGCCAAGTGACCCACTAGAGGCTTTGTATCTAAACCAGAAAGTTCTTCTTCACCAACAGAAAATGCAACCACTGGAATATCTTCTGCAGAAATACCCTGATTACCTAGCTCTTTATAGAAAGGAATGTTTGCATCACCGTTAATGGTAGAAACAACCGCTGTTTTCTTTCCTTCACCACCAAACTTTTTGATGTCTGATACGATTGACTGCCAATCAGAGTGACCAAAAGGTGTGTAGTTAATCATGATGTCTTTTTTATCAACACCTTTAGAAATCAAGTAAGCTTCAAGTACTTTATTGGTTGTACGAGGGTAAACATAATCAGTACCTGCAAGTACCCAACGATCGACTTCAAGGTCGTTCATCAAATAATCAACCGCAGGAATAGCTTGCTGATTTGGCGCTGCGCCCGTGTAAAATACGTTCTTCGAAGATTCTTCACCTTCGTATTGAACTGGATAGAATAATAAACCGTTCAATTCTTCAATAACGGGCAAAACCGCTTTTCTTGATGAAGAAGTCCAGCAACCGAAAATAACGTCTACATCATCTTTTGAAAGTAATTCACGTGTTTTTTCAGCAAATAGCGGCCAGTTTGATGCAGGATCAACGACAACAGGCTCAAGCTTCTTACCCAGTAAACCACCTTTTTTATTTTGCTCTTCAATCATCATCAGAACAGTATCTTTAAGAGTGGTCTCACTAATCGCCATCGTGCCAGACAGAGAGTGCAACACACCTACTTTAATCGTATCTTCAGCGGCCATTGCGCCCATCGCAAATATTGATGCACTTGCACCTAATACAGCGCTTTTTAGCATTGTCTTTAATTTCATGAGTCTACCCTTTTAATAATAGTTATGGATACAGCATTGGTTGCAAGCCGATTTAGCTCAGACTTGTTCATCGCTATTATTAAAAATTGAGGATAAAAACGGTATTCGCCGATTGACGAAACCTTATACGTCATTTGACGTACAAAATTAAAATGATGGTGCGCTATACCGTTATGAATTGAAAGGTATAGGGATGGTTATCAAGGGTTGACGGCGCCAATCTCCACTTTATGAAACTGCTGCATTTCTTTATTCACCCGTAATTCAGGAGCAGGATCTGTCTTGATCGGGACTTGACTGATAGGTATGTTATTAATAAGAACATCTACCACAGAGTCAGCTAACATAAGGCCTAATTTATTATCATCAGGCACTAGGCCGAACAAAGCACCATCCTCAACTGATTTTCCAGAATAACTAACCACAGGAATCTTGCCTGCATACTTCACAACATCTTTAACATTTTCAAAAATGAGTGCTTGAGAACCCGTAATGAATAAATCTACTTTAGATTTTAAATTTTTAGTTTCGCTTAGTAACTCGCTTTTTGATGTAAAAAAACGGGTGTGCAACGTAATCCCTCGCGCCTCTGTCTGTACTTTGGTGCCCTGTGCGTCAATAGCTGAACCAGGGTGTCCCTTCTCTAAAAGCAGACCGATTGTTTTTAGGTTCTTAAATACCCCCTCAATGACACTAAAATGTTGTTCATAAGGGAGATAATAGGTTACACCCGTAATACCCTTATCAGGTGAACTTAATGATGACGTAACGCCTAGGGATACAGGGTTATTACAACCACCAATAAATGCTGGAATCGCTAGCGAGTATGAAGCAAGAAACTTTGCGCCCGATGATCGTAAAAAGACAATGGCATCTTTTTGTTTTGCATACCGGTCTACAACAAAAGAAGCCTCTTCAAAACCCTTTAACCGAGGTTTAACTTCCACATGTATAGAGGGAGCCAACACTCTAATTCTTTGCATAAACCCTTTTAATACACGGTCTTGCATACTGGCTTTGCCAACCCACAAGACACCTACATTTTTTGATGTCTCCGTATGAGCAGGAGCACCTATAACTGAAAAGCAGCACATAAGTAAAATGAGTGAAGTAGCTAGATGCTTCATAAAGACTTATCTCAAAAAAGAGGCAATGCCATCAAGTTTAGTTTAGATTCTTGTTCTTATCTAATAGAGATAGTCAATAAAATCAGTCTATTATAAACCTTCTGCCTTTGCTTGGTCCCAAGCACGGTCCAACGCCTCCAAAGATGCACATTCCAATGTCAGCCCTGACTCAATTAACTGCTTTTCAATAAACTGAAAACGGCGTACAAATTTATCATTGGTGCTTCTTAGCGCTTGCTCTGGCTTCACTTTTAAAAATCGAGAAAGATTCACACAACAAAAAAGCACATCGCCCATTTCATCTTGCAAGCGATTATGTACCTGCTCATCATCTAATGATTTTTCTTCTGCATGCGCCAATTCAACTTTTAACTCTGCCAACTCTTCTTCCAGTTTTTCAATCACTGGTTTGATATTAGGCCAGTCAAAACCATGTTGTGCTGCTCTTTTTTGCAGTTTTTCAGCGCGATTTAATACCGGTAAGTTTAAAGGTACATCACTTAAAACACTGTCTGTTTCAGGCTGAAACTTATTATATTTAGCTTCAGTGGTACTTGCGCTCTGTTGCTTTTTTAGTCGACGCTCTTCTTGCTTAATAGTTTCCCATTGAGCTTTTATTTGATCATCACTGAAAGTCGTACCTTCAGGGAAATGTTGCCGAAGTTGCCCTTCTGGAAATACATGGGGGTGACGACGCACCAGCTTTTGTACGATGCTATCAACCACATCATCAAATACAAAACTTTGCTCTTCTTTCCCTAATTGAGCATAAAAAATGACTTGGAATAGCAAGTCACCCAATTCATCTTTAATATCATTACGATCACCACGTGAAATCGCATCAGCAACCTCATAAGCTTCTTCAAGCGTATGGGGTACGATTGTTTCGAAGCTTTGCTTTAAATCCCACGGACAACCATGATCAGGGTCACGCAGTCGTGTCATCAAATACAGTAAATCGTCCAATTGATACATTAACAGTGATCCTTAAGCATTTCTTTTACGACGCACATCGATAATATTTGGCAGCTGTTTTATTTTGGCTAATACTCTACCTAATATATCCAAGCTAGTAACTTCCATGATGATCGTAATCGTCGCTATGTTCTCTTGAGAATCCGAGTATGAATTCACGCCGGTTACGTTCGTTTGTTCATTCGCAAGTACGGTAGTAATGTCACGAAGCAGCCCTTCCCGGTCATACGCTTGAATTTCAACATTGACACTATAGGCGGTATCTTCAGATAACCCCCAAGACACTTCAATTATTCGATTCGGCTCCATATCTTCAAGCTGCAATAAATTCATACAGTCTTGTCGATGAATCGAAACCCCTCGCCCCATCGTGATATAACCCGTAATTGGGTCCCCCGGTACAGGCTGGCAGCAATTCGCAATATTGGTTAATAAGCGCCCAACGCCTTTAATTTTAATATCATCTTTGGTACCGGTATTTGCTTGGCCATCTTGTGGCTGGTGCAATCGTAAACTTAATTGCTGCTCTTTAGGCTGTATGAGCTTTTGAGCAACATGCGCAATATGAGTGGGCTTTGAATCACCCGCCCCAATGGCTGCAAACATATCATCAGGTTCATTAAACTGAGTATGATCGGTTAATTCCCGATAACTCACATCACCAATCGATAGGCGCTTTAGCTCATCCCCGAGTAAGGCTTTACCATCAATAATATTTTGGGAACGATCCTGCGCCTTAAACCAATGAATCACTTTTGCACGAGATCGTGAAGTACGCAAATACCCTAAACTTGGATTTAACCAGTCACGGCTTGGTGCAGGGTTATTTGTCGTTAATATTTGAATTTGTTCGCCCGTTTGAAGCGAATAGGTCAAGGGCACAATCCGTCCATTAACCTTCGCGCCTCGACATGCGTGGCCTACCTCAGTATGCACTCGGTAAGCAAAGTCAACGGATGTCGCGCCCGCCGGTAAATCTACAACATGACCGTTCGGTGTAAAAACATAAATACGATCCTCACCGACATCAGCACTAAGCTGATCAGCTATTTCTGAAGCATCGCCCACTTCTTCTTGCCATTCAAGTACTTGCCGTAGCCAGCTTATCTTATCTTCATAACCCGATGAGCGACTCTTTACATCTGTACCTTTGTAACGCCAATGCGCACAAACGCCTAACTCGGCTTCTTCATGCATTTCCTTCGTTCGAATTTGTACCTCCATCACCTTCCCTTCAGGCCCAATTACCGCGGTATGCAGCGAGCGGTAACCGTTTTCTTTTGGGTTGGCAATATAGTCATCAAATTCATAAGGGATGTGCCGCCACAAGGAGTGAACAACACCTAGCACCGCATAACAATCTTGATCTGTCGGCACTAGAATACGAAAAGCGCGAATATCATAAATTTCAGAAAAGTCTAAATGTTTACGACGCATCTTTCGCCAAATACTATAAATATGCTTGCTTCGGCCTTCTACTTCACCTTGTATATGTGCATTTTCCAACTCTAACTCAAGCTTTTCTGTTACACGCTCAACAAACGATTCTCGATCGATTCGTCGCTCATCTAATAGTTTGGCAATTTTCATATATGCTGATGTATGTAGGTAGCGAAATGAAAGATCTTCAAGCTCCCATTTGATATAACCTATGCCTAAACGATGGGCTAAGGGCGCATAAATATCAAACACCTCTCGCGCTACACGCTGACGTTTTTCTGAGCTAGCATCTTTAACCGCTCTAATAGCACAGGTTCGTTCCGCTAATTTGATCAAAACAACACGCACGTCATCGATCATCGTGACCAGCATTTTTCGAACGTTATCGATTTGGCCTTGAGTTTGCCCCAGAACAGAGCCTTTTAGCGGACTATGCGTGGCTGAAATCGCAGCCATTCGCGCAACACCATCGATTAGCTTAGCTATTTCTGGGCCAAAGCTTTCGCGAATCACCGAGATCGAAACTTTTTCTTCACGGACCGCACGATACAAAATCGCGGCAATAATCGCATTTTGGTCTAACTCTAATTCAACCAAAATTTGGGCCATTTCAAGACCAATTTTAAAACTGTTATGCTCTTGCGCCCAAACGCGGTCCTCTTCAACCGCTTTGGCTTTAATATCCATGCTCACTAAACAGGCTCTACGCACTGTTTCAATGTCATCAAAATTAGTAATTGCTGTGATTTTAGTTAGCCATTGTTCAATAGCATCTTCATCACCCGCGTCTGCAATGTAGTCTTCACGAACCTTAACCATTCGCACCTCGCTTTTTCTTTTCTTTTTCAAACAAAGCAACTGACTCTACATGTGATGTATGTGGAAACATGTCCATCACGCCGGCCTTCACCAATTTATATCCCTTGTCTAACAAAATGCCCGCATCTCTTGCAAGGGTAGCAGGGTTACAAGAAACGTACACAATTCGCTGTGCTTTAAATTTACTAATATGATTAACGATATCCAAAGCACCGGAACGTGGTGGGTCAATTAAAATTTTATCGAATCCTTTCTTTACCCATGCGGCCTTCGTAAAATCCGCCTGTAAATTAGCCACTGCGAATGAGACATTATTCAGATCATTTAGTTCCGCATTCTCTCGACCACGCGCTACCATCGTGTCACTCCCTTCAATGCCGACAACCTCTTTGGCCAGACATGCCATCGGTATCGTAAAATTTCCTAAACCACAAAACAAATCAAGCACTCGATCAGTAGATTGTATATCCAACCACTCAAGCGCTCTGATAATCATTTTACGATTCACATCCGAATTTACTTGCGTAAAGTCCGTAGGATGAAAAGCTATATTTAATTCTCTCTGCTTAACCTCTCCATTCTTTGACGACAGTTCTTTTGGTGGCGAAAGTTCTGGCAAAGAAAGCGTAAAATACAATCTATCGATGGTATTTTCAGGCCAGATTTTATGCACTGTACTTGCATCGCCTGGCTGTAGATATATTTCAAAATTAAACTGCTCACCAAATAAACGTAACTTAACCAGATCATCCTCAGTGAACGCGACCATGTGACGCATCACGAGCGCCGCACTATCGTCACCCATTGCAATTTCTATTTGAGGGATATGTTGCCGAATTGCAAGCGAAGCAATTAATTCGCGAAAACCGGACAATGAATTACCCGCACGCGGGTCAAGCACCACACACTGTTCAATATTGGTGATGCGTTTATTACGCTTTTCACGAAAGCCAATAATAACCTCATCTCGAGCGCCCACATACACTACGCCTAAACGCGCTTTCGTTCGATATCCTTCGCTTTCCCCGACAATAGGTTCAAACCACTCACTCGAAGTTAAGTTGCCAAAATGCTTAAACTGCTCTTTTAACACGCCTTCTTTATAGCTAATTTGAGCTGCCACAGACATATACTGCAAACTACAGCCACCACAAACATCCGCATGCTGGCAAGGTGGTGTTACTCTTTCTGGCGAAGCATTTAATATTTCTACCGTATTCAACTCATCAAATTTTGAACGCTGAGTAATATACCGGGCTTTCACCTTTTCAGTTGGCAACGCGCCCTCAATAAATTGGGTTTTACCTTCGTGTTTTGCTATGCCACGACCATCATGTCCTAAACGTAGGATTTCACACTCGATCAGGCTTTTAGATACTTTAGTAGTTTGACGTCGCCTTTTGGCCATGATTTGTGAAGCACCCTGTAATTAAAACGCTGAAAACTTTAATGCGCGAGAAAATAAAAACGACCTATTCAAACACACCTGTTGAGAGATAACGGTCTCCCCGATCACAAATAATGGCGACAATTACGGCATTTTCAAGCTCTTTAGACAAACGTAATGCGCCCGCAACCGCTCCACCAGATGAAACACCACAAAAAATACCCTCCTCTTTCGCCAGCGCTCGCATTGTTTGCTCTGCTTCTTCTTGGCCCATACCAATTACTTTATCCACTCGGGTCTCATCAAAAATATTGGGTAAATATTCTTTTGGCCAACGACGAATTCCCGGTATAGCCGCGCCCTCTTCTGGCTGAAGACCTATAATTTGGACTTTATGATTCTGCTCTTTTAAGTAGCGAGACGTGCCCATGATAGTGCCCGTTGTGCCCATGGCACTCACAAAATGCGTAATTTGTCCTTTCGTTTGCTGCCAAATTTCAGGCCCAGTCCCCTGATAATGCGCCAAAGGGTTGTCTTGATTACCAAATTGATCCAGTACAATGCCGTCGCCATTTTCTTGCATTGCCTGAGCCAAGTCACGCGCACCTTCCATACCCTCATCTTTTGTCACATAAATCATTTCGGCACCATAAGCACCCATTGATGTTTTACGTTCAAGACTAACATTTTCAGGCATTATTAAAATCATTCGATACCCTTTGATCGCAGCAGCCATCGCAAGCGCAATGCCCGTATTACCGCTTGTCGCTTCGATCAAAGTATCTCCCTGTTTAATGACTCCCTGCTTTTCCGCCTGCTGAATCATACTCAATGCTGGTCGATCTTTAACCGAACCAGCCGGGTTGTTACCCTCAAGCTTCACCAGAATAGTATTACTTGAATCACCGGCCAAACGCTGGAGGCGAACTAAAGGCGTATTGCCTATATAATCTTCAATTGTAGGAAAATCCATGAATAACCTTTTTAATAAATGCGATAATCTGGTGAAATGATACACTGCAAGAACATTTCGCGAAATGGATTCACTTAATGAAGCTAAAACAACACAAATAATATGAAGTCTTTTAGTCTCCAAGCACGTATTTTA
>Ga0209184_1000118_pt1 | contig 103242 bp, 89 predicted proteins | sample EN8Hudsemesocosm_2_FD_184627 | JGI IMG/M metagenome (GOLD analysis project Ga0209184, IMG submission 184627) | Methane-oxidizing microbial communities from mesocosms in the Hudson Canyon - EN8C Hudson Canyon (SPAdes) (version 2) | ecosystem: Environmental > Aquatic > Marine > Cold seeps... | reverse complement strand
TTGGTGCTAATGGTGCAGGTAAAACGACCTTGATGGATGTGATTACCGGTAAAACCAAATGCGATGAAGGTTCAGTCTACTTTGGGCAGACGCATAACTTATTAGAAAAGGATGAAGCCGAAATATCACAATTAGGGATTGGACGTAAGTTTCAGAAGCCAACGGTATTTGAAGCCCATACGGTTTTGGATAATTTAGAATTAGCACTAAAAACGAATAAATCTGTTCTTCCTACACTTTTTGGCAAGCTAAGTTCGACGGATATAGACCGCATTGATCATGTTTTGAAAACGATTGGCTTAAAAGAAAATCGTATGTTGCTAGCGGGGTCGTTATCTCATGGCCAAAAACAGTGGTTAGAGATTGGTATGTTATTGGTAGCAGAGCCACGTTTATTGTTGGTTGATGAACCTGTTGCAGGCATGACGGCTCAAGAGACCGAACGAACTGCCGAATTACTGACTTCATTGGCGGGTGAGCATACAGTGGTCGTGGTTGAGCATGATATGGAATTTGTACGTTCAATTGCTAAAACAGTAACAGTATTGCACCAAGGTGCGGTATTAGCTGAAGGCTCTATGGATGCAGTGCAAAATAATAAAGATGTACGTGAAGTGTACCTTGGTGAAGAAGAGTAGAGGGTAAAGAATGATTTCAATTAAAAATGTTAATCAACATTACGGTGGCACACAGATCCTTTGGGATCTAGATCTTGATATTGAGCCAGGTTCACGTACCTGTATTATGGGCCGTAATGGCGTGGGTAAATCGACGTTATTGCAATGCATGATGGGCTTACGGCCCATTACCAGTGGCGAAATTTTAATGGGTGGTGCCTCCATACACAATAAGTCAGCCGAAGCGCGTGCACCTGCAGGTATTGGGTATGTGCCACAAGGTCGTGAAATATTTCCGTTGCTGACGGTGGAAGAAAATCTGCGTTTAGGTTTGCCGATTCGCGCTCAGCGTTTAGGCAAAGATGAAGCGAAAGAAATACCACAGAAAATATTTGATCTGTTTCCTGTATTAGGTGAAATGATGCATCGTCGTGGTGGTGATTTATCGGGTGGTCAGCAACAACAGTTAGCGATTGGTCGCGCCCTAGTGATTGAACCTAAAGTTTTAATTTTGGATGAGCCAAATGAAGGTATTCAGCCCAATATTGTGAAACAAATTGGCGATGTCATTTTAAAGCTAAACGAAGAGGAAGGTATGACCGTTATACTCGTTGAGCAGAAATTAGGTTTTGCCAGACGAATTGGTCAGTCATTCCGATTGATGGAACGTGGAAAAGTGGTTGCTCAAGACAGTATGGATAAATTAAGCGATGACTTAATAAGTAAATATCTGGCAGTATAGGCATTTCGTCATACTGGTAAGTGATAGGGTGCGCTTGCGCACCAAGAATAACGAATACATACCGGAGTAATAATGGATCTCCAGCTAAGATGAATAGCCCTTTAGACCCCAAGTTGATCGAATCTGCCTCTGTAGTAAACGGCTCAAGCTGGCAGGCTCGCTTGAGCTTGTCATTTGCTCAACGCACTCGTGGCGTGCGCTTGGTAAAATGTGAGCATGAAGGGCCGCTTTATGTACAAAAAGCGTTTTACCCTGAAGGGCCTGATTGCGCGCATGTTTATCTTCTTCACCCACCAGGCGGGCTCGTAACGGGTGATACCTTAACGATTTCTGTTGAAGCACAAATGGGTAGTCATGCCTTGTTAACAACCCCTGGAGCAGGTCGCGTTTATAAGGCTCGTGACGAAGAAGGTGTACAAACACAAAATTTACAGATTAGCGTACAAGAAAATTCCACTGTTGAGTGGTTTCCATTAGAAACGATTCTTTTTCCTTCTGCACAAGCTCGTATGAAAACCCGCGTTGATATAAGTGATAATTCAAATTTCATCGGTTGGGAAGTCACTTGCTTAGGTTTACCCGCTAACGATATTACTTTCGATTCGGGTTCAGTGTCACAGAATATGCAGATTTGGCGAAATGGTCGCATTCTCTTAAATGAAAGTTTGGTGATAGATCAAGGTGATAATGCCTTATTAAATGCCAATGCAGGGCTGCGCTCTTTACCTATTCATGGTTTGATGATTGCAGGCCCCTTCAAAGATATTCCGCTAGACTTGATTGACGCCTTACGATTGCTTCAAGAACAAACAGATACGAATGAATTCCTCGCCACCAGTCAGAACGGTGAATTTATGACGGTGCGTTATCTGGGAAGCTGTACCGAAAAGGCCCGTAAACTATTTACCCAAGCTTGGGTGTTAATACGCCCAGAGTTGATACAGAAACAAGCCGTAGCGCCCAGAATCTGGGCGACATAACCATAGCTTTACTTAAATATAAAGAATAACTATCTGGAGCAATACTCATGGAACTCCTGCCAAGAGAAAAAGACAAATTACTAGTATTTACGGCGGCTTTATTGGCTGAAAGGCGTTTAAATCGTGGTCTGAAGTTGAATTACCCAGAGGCCATGGCTTACCTGACGATGGAAATTATTGAAGGGGCTCGTGATGGTAGGACCGTTGCTGAACTAATGGGTTATGGCAAAACCTTGCTCACTGAAGAGCAGGTTATGGAAGGGGTATCAAGCCTCATACATGAAGTGCAGGTCGAAGCCACGTTTCCTGATGGCACTAAATTGGTCACTGTTCACGACCCAATCAGCTAAGGAGATACTCTGATGATTCCAGGTGAAATTAAAACCGTAGCAGGCGATATTGAATTAAATGTTGGCCGAGAAACGCTCTCTTTACGTGTTGAAAATATTGGCGATCGTCCTATTCAGGTGGGCTCGCATTATCATTTTTATGAAACTAATCTTGGTCTTAAGTTTGATCGTGAAAAGACGAAAGGCTTTCGACTAAATATTATCTCAGGAACAGCGGTACGTTTTGAGCCAGGACAGGGTCGTGAAGTCGAATTGGTCGCTTATGCGGGTGGGCGTCAGGTATACGGATTTAGAGGTGATGTGATGGGCTTTTTAGATGACGCTTCAATTAAAGGTAATGCCGAAACAGATCAAAATGGAGGGGCTGTCTAATGGCTAAAATGGATAGAGCAAGTTATGCACAAATGTTCGGCCCAACGACCGGCGATAAAGTTCGCTTAGCGGATACCGATATTTGGATCCAAGTCGAAAAAGATTACACCACTTACGGCGATGAAGTTAAGTTTGGCGGCGGTAAAGTAATTCGTGACGGCATGGGGCAAAGTCAGCGTCCTAGTGCCGAAACGGTTGATTTAGTCATCACCAATGCCTTGATTCTAGACCACTGGGGTATCGTGAAAGCCGATGTTGGTATCAAAGATGGTCGTATCGATTGCATTGGCAAAGCCGGTAATCCGGATATTCAGGATAATATTGATATTATTATTGGTCCTGGCACCGAAGTGATCGCAGGCGAAGGCTCGATTCTTACCGCGGGAGGCATTGATGCCCATATTCATTTTATTTGTCCGCAGCAAGTTGAAGAAGCGTTGATGTCAGGGGTTACCACCATGATTGGTGGCGGAACAGGCCCTGCAACAGGTACCAAAGCGACGACCTGTACACCAGGCCCGTGGTATATCGGTAAAATGCTACAGTCTACAGACTGCATGCCGATGAACTTTGGTTTCTTAGGGAAAGGTAATGCAAGTTTGCCTGAAGGTTTGCGTGAACAGTTAGAAGCAGGCGCTTGTGGTTTAAAACTCCATGAAGATTGGGGCACGACACCCGCTTCAATAGATTGCTGCTTATCCGTCGCTGAAGAGTATGATGTTCAAGTCGCGATTCATACTGATACACTAAATGAATCAGGTTTTGTTGATGACACACTAGATGCTTTTAAAGATCGCGTCATTCATACCTATCATACTGAAGGTGCCGGTGGTGGTCATGCCCCGGATATTATTCGTGCGTGCTCGCAATCCAATGTACTACCGTCTTCAACTAATCCAACGCGTCCTTTTACCCATAATACCGTTGATGAACACTTAGATATGCTGATGGTATGTCATCACTTGGATAGTAGTATTCCAGAAGATGTCGCGTTTGCAGATTCACGTATTCGTAAAGAAACCATTGCGGCCGAAGATATTCTTCATGATCGTGGTGCTTTCAGTATGATCTCTTCAGATTCTCAAGCCATGGGGCGAGTCGGTGAAGTGATCACACGTACTTGGCAAACTGCGCATAAGATGAAACAGCAGTTTGGCTTATTAGAAGAAGACAAAGAGATCGGTGCTGATAACTTTCGTGCACGCCGTTATATTGCTAAGTACACCATAAACCCTGCGATTACTCATGGTATTTCTCATGAAGTTGGCTCGATTGAAAAAGGTAAATTGGCTGATTTAGTGTTATGGAGTCCCGCTTTCTTTGGGATTAAGCCATCAGCGATTATAAAGGGAGGCATGATTGCTGCCGCGCCGATGGGCGACCCGAATGCCTCAATCCCTACGCCTCAGCCTGTGCATTATCGACCGATGTTTGGTGCTCAAGGTTTAGCCGCAGCTAAAACTTCAGTGACCTTCGTTTCTGAAGCCGCTTTAAAAAATGGTATTGGTGAAAAACTAGCGCTTTCACGAAATTTGAGCCCCTGTAAAAATACCCGAAATATCGGTAAAACCGATATGGTATTGAATGATTGGATGCCAGAAATAACGGTTGATCCTCAAACATATGAAGTGCGCGCAAATGGTGAACTACTCACGTGTGAGCCAGCAACAGAATTACCGTTATCTCAACTTTATACTTTGTTTTAAGGAGAGGGTGGATGTTAGAAGTTTATGAACGTTTAGGTACGCATTGTCATGACCCTGTTGCTGAAACGATTACCTTAAATCATGACCAGCGAAATAAGGGACGAATAAAAGCCGTGAGCTTATCAGGGGTTGAAGTTCGCATATTTTTGGAACGTGGTAATCCTTTGCTGGTGGGCGAATACTTAAAAACAGAATGTGGGAAAATTGTACAAGTTGAAGGTGCTGTTGAAGACGTAGCCCATGCAAGTTGTGACGATTGGCGAACTTTTGCACGTGCGTGTTATCACTTGGGTAATCGACATTCGAAAATAGAGGTCGGTGATCGCTGGTTACGTATTAAACCGGACCATGTTTTAGAAGAAATGGTGCATTTATTAGGTTTGGTTGTATCCCATGAAGAGGCGGTATTTGCGCCTGAGTCAGGGGCTTACAGTGTTAGTAAGCATGTAAGTGGGCACGGTCATGACCATTAATGGTTGGGGTGAAGTTGATAAAGGTCCAATTGATGAGTGACCCAATAGCTTTAGCGCGATTATTACAGTTGAGCAGTGTTAGCTTACCTGTGGGGGGTTATGCTTTTTCACAAGGTTTGGAGTATGCCATTGAATGTGGTTGGATAAAAAAATACGACGATGTTGAACAGTGGATCAAATTACAGCTAAAAGAAAACCTAGCGCGTGTCGATTTACCAATACTTAGAGGTGTGATGGAAAGTAGCAAAGCGTTGGATTGGCCGCGTTTTCGTTATTTGAATGATTTAGCTATCGCCTCACGTGAAACCAAAGAGTTGCGTTTGACTGATACCGCAATGGGGGAGGCGTTATATCGATTGCTAAAGAGCCTTGATTTTACGTTTCCTTTTGAAGGGGAAGGATGTGAGAAGGAAGAATTAAGCTTTGTTAGCTTATTTGCCTATGCAGCCCAATGTTGGGAGATCCCCTATGAAGAAACCGCTACGGGTTTTACGTGGTCATGGCTAGAGAATCAGGTGGCAGCTGCCACTAAATTGGTTCCATTAGGGCAAACTCAAGCTCAGCGACTACTGACTTTATTTCAGCCAACAATCGCTCAGACGATTGAGCAGGCCGAAGGTACTTTAGAAGATAATATTGGCGGAGGTTTACCCGCTTTGGCGATTGCGAGTGCTTTGCATGAGACACAGTACAGTCGATTGTTTAGATCATAAATTTAAGGCTTTGAAAGCATTCTATAAATTAACAAACTAGCCAATAGGGCGTGCTTGCGCACATGCAGACTGGCAAAATTGATAGATAAATTAGCAGGATAAAACATGTCAAAAAAACAAACGTTACGAATTGGTGTTGGTGGTCCTGTCGGGTCAGGTAAAACCGCTTTACTACGATCGCTTTGTGCCGCAATGAAGGAATATTACAACATTGCAGTCGTGACCAACGATATTTACACCCAAGAAGACGCCTTATTTTTAACAAAACATGAAGCGCTGGAAGCTGATCGCATTATTGGTGTTGAAACCGGTGGTTGCCCGCATACAGCCATTCGTGAAGATGCTTCGATGAATTTGGCTGCGATTGACCAGTTAATGGCGCGTCATGGTGAGTTAGATATTGTATTCGTTGAAAGTGGCGGTGATAACCTCAGTGCAACGTTTAGCCCTGAATTATCTGATCTAACAATCTATGTGATTGATGTGTCGGCAGGCGACAAAATCCCACGTAAAGGTGGCCCTGGCATTACTAAGTCTGATCTCTTAATTATCAATAAAATTGATCTAGCGCCATTAGTGGGAGCTTCTTTAGAGGTAATGGATCACGACGCTAAAAAAATGCGTGGCGACCGACCTTTTGTGTTTTCAAACCTAAAGAAAGCACAAGGCTTGGATGACATCATTCAATTTATAATGACTGAAGGGATGCTAGAGGCGAAAGCGATACCGCCGGCTAAATCGGTCGTATAGTTTATTTTAATACTTACAAGGATACACAAGATGAATTTAGTGAATAAAATAACATTGATGGCCATCACGTTTCTTTTGCCAAGCGTGCTTCTCGCACATGAAGGTATGCATGCTTCTGCTCAAACTCACATTGGTGAAAACCATATGGGACTAATGGAAATTTCTTTAGCGGTGCTTGCTATCGTATCTATTGGTCTTTGGGCGTTAAAAGAAACAAAAAAATAAAACGTCAAAAGTTTAGTTGGCTAATTTATTTAGCCGATTTCCTCCTTCAGTCTTTGATGCAATTTGATTTATAGGGTTGCTCAAAGCATACCTCGAACCATTTACTATTGTGATAAAGTCTCGGCTTGAGACCTTTTCACGATTAAACATTAAAACTACGATATTCAGCGACTAGCGGGCGTGCGTCATTTTTAGTCACTGAGGGGCGGCTAAATTAGCCTGATAAGAATTGCTTGAGTGGTGGACATATTACTAGGGAGGTTGTTATGGCTGGTAACTTTGCGAAAGAAGACATGATTGCTAGAGGTTAATTGGCGACAAAATTTATTCGTCTTAGTTATTTAGTACTAACACCCTTAAACTTGAAAAGCACAAACTTAATGGTCCTTTACATCTGAAGGAGCATTATTATGAAGGCTCAACATCCCCCCCAAAGCAGCATGGAACAAAAAAACACATTGTCCAAAAGCCGCCATTAAAACCAAAACAGATCTGGTCTATTCGAGTTCGCTTGGGAATGTAGAATAACATCCGTGATCTAGTTCTTTTGAACTTAGCATTGGATGCCAGGTTGAGAGCATGTGCCTTGCTTAAATTGACAATCAGGGGGATTTCTCGCGGAGAAGGAATACTATCACTATCCAGGACTCAAGTTATTCAGCAGAAAACAAAACGATCTGTTCAATTTGAAATAACGAAGAAGACAAAGCTATCGCTACAGTCTTTGATAGCGCATGAAAAGCCATTCGGTCCTAATTTTCGAGGATTTCCTGCAAGAGCCAGTCGCGAAATGCTACAATATTTGGCCTCCGTCCGTGCGCTTCCGGATAGACCAGATAGAAGCTTGATCCAAGTGGTAAAACAAGATCGAACGGAGCCACAATGCGGCCAGCTGCAATATCTGATGCTGCGAGTGATCTCCAGCCCAGCACTACTCCCGCACCATCGATACTCGCCTGCAATCCGTGGTCTGGCAGGCTGAAGTGTGTGCCTCGCGAAGCATCCACTTGGCTGGCGCCCGCCGCATTTAGCCACGTTTCCCAGGTAGGTGCTTGAGGGTCGTAATCCATAGAATGATTATGTAGTAGTACGTATTTGCAGAGGTCGCTAGGGCTCTTTAGCGCATCCGGACCCTCAAGCAGTCGCGGGCTGCACATCGGGGTAACAGTTTCGTCGAAAAGCTTGGTTGTTTCTAGCCCGAACCATTGGCCGCTTCCCAGTCGTATCACCGCGTCAAAGTCATCATGCTTAAAATCGACCAACTCCAGGCTGGTTGATAGTCGTACATCGATATCCGGATGTAGTGCATAAAACTTCTGTAACCGTGGAATCAACCACATGACAGCGAATGTTGGCGCAACGCTTAAGGTGATAGTTTTGGGCGTGCCACTTTTAATCACTTGCTCCATTGCTTTATCTAGGTGCAAGAATACCTCACGTAACTCGGTCAACAGCAGTTGTCCGGATTCAGTTAGTAATAAGCCTCGCGACTGGCGTCGGAATAGCTGCAGCCCCAGATACTCTTCTAGATTTTTTACCTGATGACTAATAGCAGCCGGTGTTACCGATAACTCTTCGGATGCTTTAACGAAGCTCAAATGCCGGGCAGATGCTTCGTATACACGTAGTGCGTTTAGTGGATAGATACGACGAGACATATATATAAGCCTTAGTTTTTCTAAGTCTGGGCTAGAAAGTTTCGTTTGTCAATCCACCTATATAGGGATAAAACAGTATATAGATCTAGATGATTAAATGTTTTGCTTAGATTTACTCATTCATCGCAAGGGAGAAAGTATAGATATGCAACGACCTCCATTACCACCTTTTACATATGAATCGGCACGGGCTAAAACACAGGCAGCTGAGGATGCATTGAACACACGAAACCCAGAGCAAGTCGTACAAGCGTCTTCACAGGATTGTGTATGGCGTAGCCGAGAAGAGTTATTTCAGGGCCAAGCAGCGATCAAATTTCTCCTCAAACGCAAATGGCTAGTCGAGTTGCACTACCGACTGGTGAAAGAATTATGGGCCTATACCGACAATCGAATTTCAGTACGCTGTGAGTATACATGGCAGCACTTTGAAAGTGGCCAATGGTATCGAAGCCATAGCAACGAGCACTGGGAATTCAATGCAGACGGTTACATGACTAGATGCGACATAAGTGTCAGCGATATTCCGATACCTGTCAGCGAACAAAGTTCTGACTTCTAACTAACCAACGATATCGAGAGACTATGACATATGTATTAACACAAAACACAGCTTCCAATTTACTTAGCTCAAATCAATCCAGGAGAATGAAGATGAGTACATTTAATATCAACAAGACAGCATTATGGTTGTTCTTTGCCTTACTGATGGTAGGCGGCTTTCAATCTTCAGCATACGCCGAGAATGTACCCAACGTCAGCTATCGGACGGTCACGATAGAAGGTGTCGATATCTTTTATCGTGAAGCCGGCGATCCCAAAAAGCCAACGATTTTGTTGTTGCATGGGTTTCCAACGTCATCACATATGTTCCGGGACCTTATTCCTGAGTTATCTGACCAGTATCACCTAGTGGCCCCGGACTATCCGGGCTATGGCTATAGTTCTATGCCAGCTGTCAATGAATTCGATTACTCGTTTGACAATGTAGCGAGACTCATTGGTAAGTTCGTCGATAAGGTAGGCCTAGAAAAGTTTAGTATGTATCTAATGGATTATGGCGCACCAGTCGGTTTTCGTATCGCGACAGCGCAACCCGACCGAATCCAGACCTTGATCGTACAGAACGGTAATGCATATAGAGAAGGTATCGATAATAACTTCTGGGAACCGATTCAGGCGTACTGGAAAGATCGAAAGTCCATCAACAAAGGTCTTGACAACGACTGGTGGAAGAATGTTAAAGCAGCCTATAAACAACCTGAAATGTCCAACGACGATGCACTGAGGTTTCTAACTACGCTTGGAGCTACAAAGTGGCAGTACACGAATGGTGTATCAAACATCGAAACAGTTAGCCCGGATACCTGGGGACATGTTCAACCGCTCCTGAATCGTGAAGGCAACCTAGAGATTCAACTACAGATGTTTTACAGCTACGGGTCAAACCCTCCACTATATCCCGCTTGGCAACAGTATCTTCGTAACAGTCAGCCGCCGACATTAATTGTGTGGGGAAAGAACGATGAGATTTTTCCTGCGGCAGGGGCTGAGCCATACAAGCGGGATCTGAAAGAACTAGAATACCACTTGATCGATACAGGGCACTTCGCCTTGGAAACGCATGGCCAGGAGATCGCCGACTTGATGCGCGACTTTCTTAATCGGAAAGTTGGCAGCAACCCCATGGTTATGAACTGACGTTGTGCTTGTGCAGCCATAGGAGTACGGCCGCACGTTAACTAAAAAATAGCCTTGGCTCCAAAGTCAAAGGGACAATCCATAACAGTAATACGAGGTATTCAATATGAAAACATTTAAGTTCATCTCACTTTTACTCATATTAATGAGTGTTAATACTGCATGGTCTGAGCCGAGGTATAAATATACCAGCGAATCAGATGCGGTAACCCAACAACTACTCATTGAAATGTCAAGAATGTTCAAGTCTGCTCAGGTGGTGATTTTTAAAAATCTACCTGTCATTAATTCAATAACTAGCGACAAGACAAATTTATTTGGTGATAATTATATGAAGCAAGTAAAAGCAGCATACCAAGCTAAGTTCAATGAGCCATTCCCACAAATTGATCATTTTTTTAAAGAACAATTAGTCGCATCTATGATTGAAGTAATGGACGAAAATCGTACTTTAATTTCTGATACCGACATTAAGTTCAAAGGGTTAATCCCTGCAACTTACGCCTCGCAACTGTCACACAAGTTTTCCAACCTTGGGTTAGGCATTAAAATTAAATTTACAGCGTCACCAGACCTATTAAGAAACCAGTTTAATGCACCCGATGCCTGGGAAATGGATACTATTTCGAAATTTCTAGAGGAGGAATGGGTCAAAAAAACAGCATATTTTGATGCTTCGGCTGAGCTCTACGACAAGCCTGCGTTTAGGTATATGACTCCGCTGTACCACAGTAAAATGTGCTTGGGCTGCCATGGTGTTGTCGCAGACAACATACTAAATAAAAATAAATCAGAGGCTGAGTGGACCAAAAATGACATTGCGGGTTTTCCAATGGAAGGCCAGTCGCTCGGCGAATTGGGTGGCGGCATTAGCATTAGTATATTGAAATAACGTTACCCTACTTTTTAAGGAGAAATTAGCATGTTCAAACGAATTTTAATGGTTACCCTTTATATATTTTCGCTCAATGTATCAGCTTACGAGTACCGCGTGGGAATCATCGAGCACCCCCCACACGCTGCGCTAAAAAAAGGAGTACCCGTAGGTAGAATTATTGATTATGTTCAAGAAATCATTACAAGCCAAGGACACAAAGTAAAACTATCAGCTTCACCTGTAAAACGTTCACTGAAGCAGTTAGAGGATGGTGATCTGGACATTTTATTGCCTATTCAAGAACCAACTAAAGGGGTATTAACGTTCACAAAACCTTTGTTTAAACTCGTTCCAGGTTTATGTTTTCAAAAACAGAAATTCTTACCTTTTTTAAGTGCTACGCACCGATTTGAGGGGATGAAAATAGGGTATACTGATGGCGTAGATATCGCAAAAACATTGAAAAACTCAGGGGCAAAGCTTGTTCCACTTAAGGGTAAATTTGCGCTTGAGCGAGGTATTAAAATGTTGGCAATCGACCGATATGACGCTTTTTACCATCCTAATCCTATTTTTCTTTACCACAGAAATAACCCTATTTCCAAGAAGGTTGCTTGTTCTTACTTTCATGGTTTAAGTTCCAATACCTATGTTGCAGTCAGCCCACAACTAAACAATGAAAAGAGAACTCTTTTAGAAGGTGCTTTTAACAGCATGATGGAAAAAGAGTCATATTTGGATTTTTTCAACGAACTGTAAGAATGTTTAGGGCATGGATGCCTCGCTCTCACTTAACGACAGTGGGCTTTATGCTTACATAACAAGTATACCTAGGACATTGTAATGATTAAATATTCTATTTTCATTGTCTTCTTCACATTTTCCCTCTTCATACGAGCGGAAGTCATTCAAATTGGATTTGTTGAATATCCTCCTCATGTAATAAACAAAAATGGCGAACCGGTAGGTAGTTTAGTCGATTACGTTAGGCAGGCTGGAAAAAAAACGGGTATTGAACTCAGCTTCAAATTACTGCCTTATAAAAGAGGTTTGATTGAAATTGGTGCTAGTAATATTGATTTTCTGATGCCAATCATCAATCCAAAGGACCTACCACTTCGATATCTACAGCCATTGTTCACAGAAGTACCAGGCCTTTGCTTTCTTAAAAAAAACTACATTCCTATGTTGAGTGCTAAAAAGAAGTTGTTTAATTTGCGGGTTGGCTATATGGACGGCTTAGCTCACTTAGATACCCTTACTCGGTCTGGGGCAACATTATTTCCAATACCTGGTTTTAATTATCTTAGTCGAAGCTTTCAAATGCTTGGGGCAGGCAGACTAGATGCATTTTATCACCCAAATCCATCAGAGTCCTATTCGGTTAAACATGACACCCCATTGTTTGTTGCGTGTTCACCATTTCATGGCGTTGAGAATCAAGTTTTTATTGCGAAAAGTCCAATAATACATCGTAGCCCGACTATCCATTTTGAAGAAATGTTCGAGTCCTTACAGTCAGTACTCCCATATGTCGAATATGTAGAACTTGTGGCTAGAAGAAAGTACAACTCTGATTTTGATAACTCTGCTGATTAAATCAGATACAAGGTGATGCAATATTCACTTGGGTAAGGCGTGAAAATGCCAATTAAGATCGAGTTTATTTAAGGTGATGGGCACCAACATAGCAATGAGAATACGACACCACTAAAAATTTATAGTTTTAAACACGTGAGAAGTATACTGGCGTACATAACTCTGAATACTTTTTTACAAAGAGTCGTTAAGAAGATTGTAATAAATTGGAGAAGGAATAGGTATTATCCTCTTTTTATTATTGAACCGGAAATTCTTCAAGGTTATAAAATACTAGAATTTGGTTTGTTTGCCATCTATCCTCATCGTCGGCATTTGTCGAAAAAGTTAGATGTTATATTTATTTTTATGGGAGAATTTAAGTGAAATGAATTGTCTAACTCATCCATCATAAAGGGTTAGATTTTGTTTAGAGCTACACTTGGGTGGAGGTATGCTATTCTTGGTTCGGCGTTGGCATACGCATTCTTAAACGTAAATTTTCAGTATTTTCTCTGTCTGTCAGGCGCTCCAGTAATAGAAACGCAACCTCTAAAGCTGTGCCAGAACCCGTCGAGGTAATAAAATTAACGTCTATTACGATCGGTTGGTCTACAAAATAGGCGCCGGTGTTTTCCAATTGTTGTTTTCGCTTCCCATCAACCTGGAGATAAGTTGTTGCATTTTTGCCCTCAAGTACGCCAGCCTCTCCAAGGTATTATTTTGTTCTGACTGACACTGTCTCTCAGTGGAAATGCATCCACTTAGAGACACAGAACATGAAAGTTTAAACAAGAAAAGTAGAGCCGACCATGAAATGCCTACCACACCCGCGGTCCAGGCTGTTGTACGTACCCATGGTACTCTGATCACAAATATTATTGTATGTATGATCCTCGCGATGAAAAATGTTTTGACACCTAATACCGTCCGTATCTTTGCTTAAGATCGGTACATGAATGGCAATAGCAATGGGGGAAATATCGAAATGGCTTCAATCAAGTTAAGAATGGGGCGGCTTAATCGATCATTTGCTACCGCCCACCAAGATATATCATGCTGATTGTCTGCGAAAAAAGGTGACAGATCTATTTTTAATGTCCGCTACCCACAACAAAATCGTCATCCAATATTCAGTAATCAATGACGGCAAATTAAACATTTAATACGCAATAAATTAAACACGTGATGCCAGCTATTTTGTCTTACCCCATTCTGGTGGGCGCACTATAATGTTGTAGAAATGCAACAGGAAGTGTTTCATGACAAAAGGCAAAAGTTATCAACGTTACCCTGCTGAGTTTATATAATTTGAATGAACTTCGATTATTACCTATATTGATTGATCAGAGCATTCCTTGATGTATTCATCATAAGCATAACTCATGCAAAGGAGGGGGGTAGAGAAAAAGTTTATTGTTTTCTACAGGCTCGTTATGTAAAGGTATAAATACATTACGTAGGTAACTATGAATAAGAATGAAATTTCTTGCCAAGTAAATGACTTAGTTCAAAAGCTTAATCCATCTTTAATTGCATTTGCCAATGAGCAAACTGCTAATAATATAAGTAAGTTTCATAGCAGTCTTCCAAACTATATTCCGACACCTCTTGTTAAATTATCAAAGCTTGCAAACCATTTGGGAATAAAAGAGATTCTTGTAAAAGATGAAAGCCATCGGTTCGACTTAAATGCATTTAAGGTTTTGGGTGCCAGCTTTGCAATCGCAAAATATTTAGGTGAAATGTTAAAGCAAAAAGAAGATGAATTAATATTTCAAAAAATTATTACTGAACAATCAAAATATAACCACATTACCTTTGTTACAGCAACCGATGGAAATCATGGCAGAGCTGTTGCTTGGGCAGCGAAACTATTTGGTTGTAAGTCTGTGGTGTATATGCCAAAAGGTTCTTCTTTAGCAAGATTAGAAGCGATAAAAAAATATGGGGCTGAAGCATCCATCACGTCAATGAACTACGATGATACCGTTGTTTATGCAAATCAAAAGGCACAAGAAGAGAGCTGGGTGCTCCTTCAAGACACATCATGGGAGGGATATGAAAAAATTCCATTACATATTATGCAAGGTTATTGCACGCTGGTAAAAGAATATATGAGCCAAGAACAAGAAATATGGCCAACTCATGTATTTGTTCAAGCAGGTGTTGGTTCATTAGCCGCCGCCATCCTTGCGCACCTTTGTAATATAACTGATCGGTCTATTCCAAAATTTATAGTTGTAGAGCCTACTGGTGCTCCATGCCTTTTTGAGTCTAAAAAACTGGATAAACTCTTTACCGTAAAAGGTGACTTACCCACTATTATGGCCGGGCTTGCATGTGGAGAGCCAAGTCACATTGGGTGGGATATATTAAAATCGGCTACAAGCGCATTTTTAATGTGCTCTGATAATGTTGCCCGTAGAGGAATGAAGGTATTGGGAAACCCCTTAGAAGGAGATCAACGTATCGTATCTGGAGAATCAGGTGCTGTTACACTCGGAGCATTGTTCGATATACTATCAAATAAAGAATTCTATAGAATAAAAGAAGAATTAAGTCTAACTAAAGATTCTAATGTATTGTTATTCTCAACTGAAGGGGATACTGATCCCGACGCCTACCGTGAAATCGTTTGGTTATAAATAAGTATCAATCACTTCAGGGCACTAATTGACCGAGCACTCGTATCTTGTCTGACCCCAAGTAAGGGCTGTTAGTTTTCTGAAGACTGTACATAACTGTAAAACGTACAGCAATCTGCCAGTTGGCTGACTGGTTGTTTCGGTCATTGTTGAAACTGCTTTCTAGTAGCACTTTATAATTCCAAACTAGCCAAATATTTCTGTTTAAGCTTAGTGGTCGTGTGTCTGACTGGCGGACGTTTTTACCTCCGATAGGATATTGCCTGCTTTCGCAAGTCAACCTGACAATATTTCTTAGGTAAATCTAGTTCGATAAACTGATTTCTAATACGTTAAATACCTGATCATATGATGTCAGCTAATGGCACTATCGTACCAAAAATTGCCGCTGACGGCTGTTCGTTCAGTGGCTTGAGTCACTGTATGGCAGCCGTTATTCATAAACAACTCTTGTTTAAATAGCCGAAGCACCATGCCGGTATTTAGTCCCTATACCTAATTTCAGAACTTTTATCTTTTTATGCGTCGGATGGATTAAAGCGAATTCGAAATACTATGGCTTCGGACAAAGAGGTGTTCATAAGTAGTTCCGCATCGTCATTCCATGGATGAATGGCCATAGATTTACCAGAATAGATTTGCTTCGGACTGTCTTTCGCTGCTGGAAGTTCCAGCTGCGGTTCTACATTTAGTGGATTGCCCTCAGTGATAATAAGTGCATAGTCCGCATCCGAATCTAATGTAACAACCTCGTCTAACGAGCTGAAGAAATTACCGTCTGCAAGAAATTCCATCGCATCATCCCGTAGAGGTCTTGCCTCTATGAAGCGAGGGTCTCTGTGAAACCTTGCGAAGCTTTCAGTACTAGGGATGTGGGTCAGTGCTCCCTGTTCCGGTGTCATACCTGGGCTGTTTGTCTCCAGAACTACAAAGGAGCATAGCGACTGTATGCCACATTTCTCCAATATAGGGTTGATAACAGGGAAGTACTCCCCAAATACCTGCATCTCTTTGCCTTTGGTCACCTTTCCAAAGGCAAAATCAATAAATGAGTCAGATTTTAGTGTTAATTCAAAAGTCATAAGTTTTCTCCGATGTGTTTTGCAAACTGCGAGCAGGTATTATGGAATTAATGATTCCGGAAATCAATATTTCCGTTAATATTTTGCGGAATTAACAAATTCTGTTATTGGTGTTTCCGGGTTGGAGGGTTTTTGTTAAGATCTTGGGCATGACTAAAAACATAGACAGGCGCCCAGATAATTCTAGGGGGCGAAAGCGCGACACGGGCCGTACAGAGGCGATACTCAAAGCTGCTTCAGAGCTACTGTTAGAGGTTGGTTTTGATCGATTCCGCATCCAGGATGTGGCGACTCGTGCCGGCTCTGGCACAGGAGCCATCTATCGACGTTGGCCTACAAAAGAATCACTCATGATTGAAGCGATCAGGAACATGCCCGTTCCCGAGGCTGAGGTGACTGACGACCCCGTCGCAGACTTACGAGCTATCGTTAGCCCAAAATGTATCAGCTCTGCAGAAAAACCTGATCTGGTGCCGGGCCTTATTTCTGCGATGCGTTCTGACACTGGAATTGAAGAAGCGGTCAAGGAAGGGTATAGCCTCGAATATCTACGTAATACCATCGCACGTATAGTCGGAGCTGACCATCCACACCTCGACCTACTTACCGACCTTACTCCAGCAATTACACTGCTGCGATCTTCATTTAGACCTGAGACAATCGATCCGCAAGTAATGACAGACGAGATCATATCGCTCATTCTATCCGTAGCTAACGACCCTTCGACCTAGTCTGTTATCGAAACATATAACGGATCGATGGAATTAATAGGTTCTGACTAGGTTGAAAACTATATCTAACGATAAGGTGGGTGATCTTGTTGCATATCAGGTCTAACGTTAAAATCCGTCATTCAAGCATTCACCAAAGCAGATCCCTAAGGCGGTTTTAAACATAATGAACCAAATGTGATGATGTCTGCTTCTGGCACACCCAAGTCTAAGTTACTTTTTCTGATTTGGCTCAAACCGAAATTCAGCAGTAAGGTTTTCTATAATATTTGTACCCTTTGAATTAAAGCGTAATCGTCATTTTTTAAGTTCTTTGTTTAACCATCATTTTTCACGAAAAGATTAACAGGCTATATGAGTGTAAAGCTCGTTTTCATACCCTAAAAGCTTTATTCTGTCGGTTCATATATACGACATGAATTTGATCATTGATTCGCCTAATTTCTATCATAAGTTTCTATGCCAGCAAAACAAAAAATATTAAAGGTTCGACGACACTATAACCAGTGGGTTGCGAACCAAACTATGGAAGATTATTCACTTCGGTTTACTGCGCGTAAAGCGCGTAAAATGAGTATTAGTCGGGTAGGAAAAACAGCATTAGGGGCGACTGCATTTTTAGCGCTTGAGAGCATTGCTGCTGCAGTAACGCTGAGTTATGGTTTTACGAATACGGTTGTGGCGATGTTTGCTGTGGCCGCTGTTTTTTTTATTACGGGCTTTCCTATTGCTTATCATTCAGCCAAGCATGGTTTGGATATTGACTTACTGACCCGTGGTGCTGGTTTTGGTTATTTAGGCTCCACGGTTACATCGCTTATTTATGCCTCGTTTACCTTTATTTTCTTCGCCATTGAAGCCGCCATACTTGCCTCGGCCTTAAATGCTCTTTTAGGTGTTCCGTTATTTATTGGGTACTTTTTATGCGCGGTCGCCGTGATTCCTATCGTTATGAAAGGCATTACGACCATCAGCCGGTTTCAGGTAGGTACTCAGAGTTTATGGTTGGTACTTCAAATCGCGGCGATTGTCACGGTTGTCTATTATGAGTTTGACCGTTTAGAAGGGTGGATCGATTACACGCCGACAGCGCTTCCCCAAGCGAATGAATTTAGTTGGTTGTTATTTGGTGCCGCAGCTTCGGTATTTTTTGCGCTAGTCGCTCAAATTGGTGAGCAGGTTGATTATTTACGTTTCTTACCAACAAAAAATGAAGCGAATAAACGACAATGGTGGTTTTGGCTCATTCTTGCAGGTCCAGGTTGGATCTTTATCGGCCTAATAAAAATGCTGTTTGGTTCTTTTATTGCCTATCTTGCGATCACAGAGGGGGCGAGTTATATCACCGCCAGTGATCCAACCTACATGTATGAACGGGTTTTCAATTACTTAACGCAATCACCCACTTTAGCGTTGGTACTGGCTGCAGTAATGGTCATTATTTCACAGATGAAAATTAATGTGACTAATGCTTATGCTGGCTCGATCGCATGGTCTAATTTCTTTTCAAGAGCTACGCATAGTCATCCTGGTCGGGTGGTTTGGTTGGTGTTTAATGTCACGATCGCTCTAATTTTAATGGAATTGGGCATTCATGAAGCTTTAGAAGCTATTTTAGGCGTTTTCGCTATTGTTGCAGTTAGTTGGTTGGGGTCTTTATCTGCAGACTTGCTCATTAATAAACCGCTAGGTTTAAGTCCTTCTTTTGTGGAATTCAAACGAGGCCATCTCTATGACATTAATCCGGTAGGGGTTGGTTCAATGTGTATCGCCACCACGCTGGGTATGCTGAGTTACCTTGGTATATTTGGTGAATTGCCGCGCAACTTGAGTCACTTCGTGAGCTTGTTGGCTTGTTTTATTGCGGTACCTGCGATTGCGTGGGTGACAAAAGGAAAGTACTACTTGGCTCGGCAGTCGCCGGAGCTTATACCTTTAATTGAAAAACAAGCGACTGAACAGCAGGGGGTAAGGACATATGACCCTTCGATGCCAAGGACTTTTCAATCTCTTAAGTGTGGTGTCTGTGAAAATACATTTGAAATAGAAGATATGAGCTATTGCAGTGTTTACGCTCAGCCAATTTGCTCTTTATGTTGTTCGCTTGATGTCCGTTGTTTAGATAGCTGTAAACCACATGCGCGTTTATCCCGACAATTGGCGAACTTCTTACGGCGATTTATTTCTGGAAAATCTGTTCGAATTGTGAATTCTAGATTGGGCCGTTTTATGGGTTTATTGCTGATCACCAATCTGATCAATTTTGCCTTACTGGCGCTCGTGTATGAACATATGAGGCCGACCGTGTTAGCTGAGCAATTAGTGTTGCAGCAAAGTTTGTTTACCTTGTTCTTTATTTTCTTGATTGTGAGTGGCGTGATCTCGTGGCTGTTCTTGCTTGCGCATGAAAGTAGAGTGGTTGCGCAAATGGAGTCGAACCGCCAAACCCGCAAACTAATGCGAGAGATTGATGCACACCAGCAAACGGATATCGAGCTACAGCAAGCTAAAGAACAAGCTGAAAAAGCGAATGACGCGAAAAGTCGATATTTATCGGGGATTAGTCATGAGCTCAGAACACCATTGCAATCAATTTTGGGTTATGCACAGCTGCTATCAGATAAACCAGAAATTACAGACTTTCAAGCGAGAGGCTTGAATATTATCCATCGCAGTGGACAGCACCTTGCCGATCTTATTGAAGGCTTATTGGATATTTCAAAAATTGAGGCAGGCCGTCTGGAGTTGTATCGTAATCGTGTTCAGCTACCTGATTTACTTGAACAACTCGCGACAATGTTCAAAATGCAGGCTAATAATAAAGGTATAGCATTAAATTTTGTGGTGCATGATCGCTTGCCTAATATGGTGATGGCGGACGAAAAGCGACTTAGACAGATTTTAATTAATCTACTTTCAAATGCTGTTAAATATACGCAAGAAGGTGAGGTGAATTTTGAAGTCAGTTATCGTTCACAGGTGGCCGAATTTACCATCAGAGATACCGGATCTGGCATAGATGAGGAGCATCTATCTCGAATATTTGACCCATTTGAACGCGTTAGAAATGTACAAACACCGAACGTGCAGGGGACAGGCTTAGGCTTAACGATCGTTAAACTATTAACCGAGATTATGGGCGGAGAATTACAGGTAGATTCAACGATAGGAAAGGGTAGTGTGTTTAAAGTTTGCCTCATGCTGCCTTGGATCAATACACAGGAAAAGAAAGAAGCGGTAAAAGCTAACGTTGTCGGGTATGAAGGTTATCAGCGAACAATTTGTTTAGTCGATGACGACCCTGTACTGCGCGGCTTTTTATCCGATTTACTCATACCATTGGGGTTCACCACCTTAGAAGCTTTTGATGCAGAGTCATGCTTGAACCTGGTTAGTCATGCCAAACCCGATATGTTTTTAATGGATGTTTCTATGCCGGGTAAGAGTGGGTTTGAATTGGCTAAGGCTTTGCGTGATCAAGGCATTAAAGTTCCCATTCTGATGCTGTCAGCAAATGCACATATACCCACAGAACATCAGCCTGATAAAAATAGTATGGACGAAAAACCGCTTGAACGTTCTTATTACAATGATTATTTGGTAAAACCAATTAGTAATAGTGCCTTACTGGATAAACTCGCTGAATATTTAAAATTAAACTGGATCGCGCAGGAAAATAATAGTGACTTGGATACTGAGTTCACAAGCGTTGCCGGGCAGGCAATACAAACAGAAAATTTTATAATACCTGATCATGCTTTAGTTCGAGAGCTGAAAGCGTATGCAGAAATGGGTTATCGGAAAGGAGTTGTGCAGACCTTGACTCAAGTCGTAGAGGCTGAAATTATGAGTGACGAATTATATAAATATTTGGAAGAATTAAGCTCTAATTTTCAATTTGAAAAACTTGCAGCTTGTTTGGAGTCTGAGAACAAATGAATACGCTTACCCCTACCGATATTGTGCTTGTGGTTGATGACTCACCGGATGCTTTAAGCTTAATTAATGACGCGCTAGAGGTGGAGGGCTTAGATGTGCTTGTTGCTTTGGAAGGCAGACAGGCTTTAACAATAGCGAAAAGAATACGCCCTGATGTGATTCTGCTTGATGCTGTAATGCCCGTGATGGACGGCTTTGAAACCTGCAAACAATTAAAATTAAATGCAGACCTTGCAGATATTCCGGTTATTTTTATGACGGGCCTGTCGGATACCGACGATATTGTAAAAGGTTTAGAGGTTGGTGGGGTTGATTACTTAATTAAGCCAATCAACCCTGCTGAATTAATTGCCAGAATGAAAGTGCATTTGAAAAATGCAAGGCTCACTAAAAGTGCACAATCGGCTCTAGACAGTACGGGGCAGCACTTATTTACCTCAACGAATGAAGGGGACGTTCGGTGGGCAACACCTCAAGCGTATGCATTACTTGCAAAAGCGAAGGTGGGTGGGCATGACTTGAATGGTGCGTTCGCTAATCAGTTATCTCGTTGGTTATTAAAGTCATTGGAAACAGGTGACTCGCTGGTACTGGAAGGATTAGATTACCCCTTATCCATCCGCTTTGTGGGGCAGCACAGTAGTGGTGACCGTTTAATTAAATTGATCGATGGTAACCGACCTATTGAAGCGGCGTTGCTTAGGATGAAGTTGGATCTAACCGACAGAGAGGCGGAAGTATTGTTCTGGATCGCGAATGGAAAAACCAATCGTGATACCGCAGAGATACTTACAATGAGCCCTCGTACGGTGAATAAACACCTTGAAATGATCTTTCCTAAACTTGGGGTTGAAAACAGAACGGCAGCGGCAGGTGTTGCACTGAGAATTCTTGCAGAAAATACGTAGAGAGTAAGTAAAAAATACTGAAACAAAAGTCCGAAACTGACCAGCCTTTGTCCTTCATTAGAGGGCCCCCAGAGCGTAGTCTAAGAGGGGAGTGTTTTTTATTACTCAACGGAATCAGCTATGACGGTCGGAATCGGGTATTCAGGGAATAATAACTTTAGCTTGTGGTAATGGGCTTTCGCCTTTTCCAATTCGCCTTTAGATATTAGACGTTCTACCTCTGTGAGCATTTCTTCTGGCTCGTTCGATTTACTAGACTTTGTCGGTAATGACATTTGGCGTTCAACACCTTGCTTCTGGTTACGACTTTTAACCGCATTCTCTAATACGGATTTCCTGTCTATCACTAATACTTCTTTAGATTCATTTTTTACTTTTATACCCTCGGCAATATTTCTAATGGATGGTTTTTTTAACTCATGCTCCACATCAGTGTCACGTTTATGAAACGAGGGTGTCGGCGCAGAAAAAAATTGTGGTGCGGCCATGTCGCTTTCTAAAAGCCCCTGAGCACCAGCGCCTGATTCGCTCATATCATCGGCCGCATAATCCTCAGCCTCTCTTTTGATAAGTTTTTTTGTTTCTTTCGATTTAGATTTTTTTATCGTCTGCGCTTTATTAGTCATCCTAAAACTTTCAGATTGCGGAGCTGATGGTGACGAGTGTAGGTCGTTATTCTGAGGATAGATCCATTCTGCATCAAGACCTGTTGAACGATGACCGTCTACATCAAAGAAAATATAAACGGATAGCACCATGACCGCCGCGACAGACAAGACTCGTTGTAACTTCATTGACACCAAAAAATGAGGGGGTTTGTGCTTAGCTTTCGCTTCTTCCAAAATTATTTTATCCAAATCCGCAGGCGGTTTTTCGTTTGCTGATTGCGCATACAATTTATCTAGAAAGTTATCTTGAAAATCTTTATTGGTCATGCGCGGGTACCTGAATCAGAGGCGGTTTTAGACGGGCCTAGTCCGAATTTTCTCAAACAGTCTTGTAGCGCCGTTCGTGCATAGCGTAGACGGGTTTTTACGGCCTCATGCGAAGCCTCAACGACCTCAGAAATCATTTTCAGAGTCAAATCAGTTTCCTGGCTAAGGATGAAAGCCTCAAGCTGTACTGCGGGGAGTCTTCTCATACAATGGTTTATCTGCTCTGATAATACGCCTTGTTCGTGAATGCGCTCTGGCGAATGCAAAACTGATTCAGTATCCACTTCAGCATCAACCGGCTTTAAGCCTCGATAGTGATCTACGACTAGGTTATGTGCGATTCGATATGCCCATGTCGTCCACTTCGACTCATGGGTGTACGAAGTGGCTGCTTTAATGATTCGGCTCCAGCACTCTTGATAAAGGTCGTGGGCAAGATCCAAGTCGGATACTTGCCGTACGACATAACGATACAGTGCGTCTTTATGCCTTAGATACAAAGCCTCAAAAGACGGAACATCACCCTTGGCATAGGCAAGCATGAGTAACTCATCAGCTTTAGTTGAATGATCCATATCGTCGTATTTTCCAGTCTCTTCTACGAGCGCGTATTTTCAAAAATAGTTTAAAGATTCGAGGCGAGTCGGAGCAGCTGAATAAATTCACTTCGATAGCCGAAAGGATCTGCCCCTTTAGCATTCAAAGCATGCTCGATCATGGTTTCATAGTCCACCTCTGCGACATATTTACTATGTCTTAACACCTCGCCAAACTCTGCGACCGTTGCTGAAAATCGAAAGTCTTCAGTTGAATTTTCAAAACCATTTATTTGCTTTGGCATGATGATGGGGCGAGAGATGAGTTTACTCTTAGTTGAATTCAACGCTTTGTATCTGAACTTTATAAACGCCAATTCGTTGGAAACCTTATTTTTGACGTGGGTTTGTACTTTAGGTTCGCGCTCGTAGCGTAAGGGGTCAACTCGATGACCGTCACTTCCTTGTAGAACGAGTTCATATAGTGCCGTGACCGTATGTCCGGCACCTATTTCCCCAGCATCAACTTTATCGTTATTAAAGTCTTCACGTGCCAAAGCCCTGTTCTCATAGCCCAGTAGTCGGTACTCTTTCACAATATTAGGATTAAATTCCAGCTGAATTTTTACATCCTTAGCAATCGTCATCAGGGTAGATGACAGCTCTTTCACCAATACTTTTTGGGCCTCATTTAGACCGTCAATATAGGCATAGTTACCATTACCAACATCTGCGAGTTGCTCCATTAATTCATCATTATAGTTGCCGGTACCAAACCCAAGCGTCGTGAGGGATATACCTTCTACGCGCTTTTGTGCGATTAGCTTCTTCAAAGAGGCAGCGTCACTGGTACCGACATTGAAATCACCATCCGTTGCCAGAATAACGCGATTGATACCGGAGGGGAGATAACACTTTTTCGCCAATTGGTAGGCTAACTGAATGCCTGCCTTACCATTCGTGGAGCCACCCGCAGATAGATGGTCTAAGGCTTGTTCTATTTCTAATGTTTGGTTGCCTGCTGTGGGCTCAAGTACAACGCCGGACGCACCTGCATACACGACAATTGATACTTTATCACTGGATTTAAGCTGTTTGCTTAACAGTGCCAATGACTTTTTGAGTAGCGGTAGTTTATCTGGAGAATTCATGGACCCAGACACGTCTAACAGAAACACCAAGTTTGAAGCGGGTCGATTTTCTTGTATTGGTTCATAACCTTTTAGCCCGACACGCAATAATGCATGATCTTTAGACCAAGGAGACAACGCGAGTTCCGTTTGAATACTAAACGGCTCATCACTACGGTCTGGTGCTTCATAGGCATAATCGAAATAATTAATCATCTCCTCGATACGCACAGCATCTGTGGGGGGGAGTGAACCTTGGTTTAGCATGCGGCGAATATTGGTATAACTCCCTGTGTCTACATCAATGCTAAATGTTGATACTGGGTCGGTAGATACTTGCTTTACGGCACTCTGTGCAAGCGAGGCATATTGCTCTCGGTTTTTGTCTTGATAATAATAATTCAAGTTATCTGTAGGGGCAGCGAAACTGGCTGCCATTGGTCTATGCATACTAGGCATACCATGTGATTTTACAGCGATACTTTTTCGTTTTGATCTCTGTTCAGCAATCATGACCCTCTTTGTCATGTCATCATAAACGAGCTTTTCGGGAATCGACGCTTCTATGACGTCGACAAGCTCCTCCTGTTTGAATTCTCTCTCCGGAAGCATAACAGCCGGTACTTTAACAGATGGATTGTTACCTGCTTTCTGGTCCAGTTTCGCATCGTGATTGGACACACAGCCCACAAGGGCCGAAATCATCACAGGCAAGAGTAATTTAGATTCGAAATTCATGGCGTTGTCCTTTGTTCTAGGTTATTTAAATAATCTCAAGCGTTATAAACGAAGGACAAAGCAAAAAGGGTTATTTATTTTTCTTGGTATTGTTCTAAAGCAATCAATTTTAGATTGATAAAATAGAGTTTGCTTTGTAGTGTGATTTCAAATGGTCGTTGAATAGCGACTTTGTTCATCATTGAATCAAAGTCGAATTGCTGGGCTAGGACGAAACAGAAATGGAAAGCTAAAGTATGAGTTGCTACAACTTAGAGCTTTTCCAGAAAGTCCTTAGTCTTCTTCACTAAAGTTATAATTCATTTCAGGTTCGGGGGCTTGTAGGTAATATCCTTGGATATAATTTACGCCGGCTTGCCATAAAGTTGATAGTAATGAAGCACTTTCAACTAAAGGTACAATAGTAATTTTTCCCATAGACTGTAATGTTTGAATCATTTCTTTCGCGCGTTCTTTTTCGACATCTCCTTTTTGCATATCTTGAGTAAAGGCACCTTCAAGCTTTATGTACTCGGGCTCTATATGCTTTAGTAAATTAAAAGGCTTAAGTGCCAACCCAAATTGATTGACTGACATTTTGCAATGCAGAGTATTAATGCCTTTTGCAAACTCTTTAGCTTGTTTCATGTAGCTAATGGCATTGGCCTCTGAAATTTGGAAAATTAAAGAGTCACCAGGGAGTCTTGCTGCTTTTAGGGCAACATTTAACCAAGATGTAAAGGTTTTATCTTGTAATGTTTCAGCCGTTAGGTTGATAAATAACTTAGTTTCATGGCCTTTTGATCGGTGCTCGCTAAGATGTTTGATTGTTTGTAATATGACCCATTTATCCACCTTGTTAGCCATCATGCTAGGGCCTGTCGGGGGGAGGAAATCGTAGGGTGATATTTCATCCCCTTCATTATTCAGCATTCTAATAAAAGCCTCATAATGTTCATCACCTTGTCCGCGAAGGCTAATGATAGGTTGGAATAGTAATTTAAATTTATTATTGTTTAGGGCGTCTTGAATGAGACTTGTCGCGATGTCATGGTTATCTGAAAAGGCATCTTTCTTTGGTGAATAAAGTCTTACACCGTTGCCATTTTCAGAGCCTTCTTGTTCTTTGATTTCTTGTGCTGCGATTTGAGCTCGACCTAGAATATCATTGCTACTTGGCGCATTTTCAGTAATTAATGTTACGCCAATGCTAAGGGTTATTTGTAGCGTTTTACCCTCAACTTCGAACAAATGGTCTTCAATTATTTTTCGGTAAATTGTCGCCTGTTCTAATGCTTCTTCGCTGTTTTTACTTGGTGAAATAATGCCGAATACGTCATCACTTAATCGGGCTAATGAATAAGTTTTATCTGTGTTTTCATCCAATAAATGAGCAAGATCTCTCAGCATTAAGTCAGCATCGGCAATACCTAAGTCGGTTTTAATTTTCTGGAAACTATCGATAGACAGGTATAAAACGGCTGATGGCGTATGGTCATTAATCGCAAGCTCTTTAGCCGTGTGAAGGTGTTCCATATAATATTGACGATTATTGAGCCCTGTTAACAAGTCTTGTTGGCTCATTTCTTTGATTTTTTCTTGTAGCTCAACACTATCTTGTTCAGGTCTAATGATGACTTGTAAGCAGCGTTCCCCATCGAAACTTGCTTCTGACAAACCCATGGTGACTTTAATTTCAGTACCGTCTTCTCTAACCGTTGTGCAATTTATGTTTGAAATAGGTTCAAAGCTGTCATTTTCTGTAAATAATTTGAAAAAACTTTTAAAGCTTGTTTGGGAGTCTGATGAAAGCGTGTCAAGAACGGGAACACAGATCATTTCGTCGATATCATCGTAACCTAGAAAATCCATGTAAGAGGTGTTGGCATAAATATGCATACCATCACTTACATAGGCAATCGCATCTTTTGAATTATCTAGCAATAATTCGCAACGATGTTCGGCATCGTGGATTTGTACTTCCAATAGCCGCAGTTTTTTCCGAACCTGTCGATTGTCTAATTCACGGCGGATCGCGACAACAATATGTTTTTCATTATCGAAAGGTACAACGTCTTTTGCCCCTGCCTTGATATGATTAACGATATCGTCATTATCGTAGGTTTTGCTTAGTACAATAAAAGGGATGTCGCGGTCTTTCTTTTGTATATAAATCAAAGCTTGATCTAAGTCGAAATCAGCTTCTTCTGCTCTACCAAGAAATAAATCCCAAGATTGTTCTTCAAGTGCTTTAATAAGATCTTCTTCATTTTCTATTCTTGTTGCGCGAGTTGGAATTCCAGCATTGCGTAGCAAACTGACCATTTTCTCAGCGTCGTTTTCTGATTTATCGAGAATTAATAAAAATATAGTCTCTTTTGTTCTGCTCATTGCTTAATTGTGTTCTCGGTTTTGTTCTGTTTTAGTTAATACAGCTAATTAGTATAAGGCCATTAAATTGCTATGTTTTTTACGTTTGACATAAGAATTCACAGTGTCGGCCATAAAGAATCGAAATCGTCTTCTGTATCTTGAGATGTATTCTTTTTGGTTTGGACACTTTCGCCCGTAATTTGCACGGTTTCAGACAATTCAAATTGGCTGAAGCTACCCGTTGCAGAAACACGTTGCTCCAATTGGCACTTATTTTCAGCTTCACTGAGTCTAATAGATACTTTATGTCCTGATTGGAATGGTAGTCTGGGTGTGATTAAGGTGGCAGGTTGTCCTATGCTACTTAGTTCAGGCAATAACATACCGCGTAGGTATTCGCTTGGATCTCCTGTACGGTGCAAAAGTTGGACGCCGCAAGGTTGTGCACTAGGGGCTAGTAACTCTATGCCTATTTGTGTGCCTTTTTTCTTTATATGCCGAATCCAGCGAATGACCGCAATACGCCAAGGCTGATCTTCTGTTTCTCGTAATGAAATTAATTCACCTGCTTGAATATTTTTAGGCACATCGCCTGACCATTGTAAGCAGTACCCACCAGGGCTGGTATTAATTAATGGAATAGCATAAAGAGGGTAGCTCTCATTGCCCTTTTGTACTGGGCGGTCAAATGAAATGTCTGATCCTAAGGGACTTGTCTGGCTGGCAGTATGTCCACCTGTATCGTAAGCGCCAGCCCAAGCATCGCCTTGGTGACGGCTTTTGGTTAAAAATATATTGTCATCACTTTCAATGTTTGAAGCATTACGATGAAGCATTTGGGTGTGAAACTCGACCTCACCCGATGCGTAAAAGTGGGAAGCACTTAAACCAACGCATAAATTTAAAGAACCTTGGTTGGCAATGCGCTTAAATGTGCGTTTAGTTAGTATGCCGAATGCCTGATTTAAATGGTTGATTAATATATCAGACAAGCCTTTAGGAGAGGTTAGGTGAGAACTACCGTCACCTTGCTTTTGCTGTAGTGAACTAAGGTGATCAGTTAGTCGGTCAACAAGTTCAGCGGTATCAAAGCCATAATAATGTTCAGTAAGTGAACTATGTAATAAACTACGGTAGCGCGGAGGCAGATCTTGTTCCATATTTATAATGAAGACAGAATTGGCAGAGTATTCAGCGCCGGCTTCCACATAGTCTGACCATATTTCAAATGCTTCGTAGACCAACTGAATGTCGGACTGTCTCAATTGGTTAGGGCGACAACAGCTTAATAAAAGATTTTGTTTATAGGCTTGGTCGATGCGTGTTTCAATTTGGTGTTTATTTTCGCTGTCAGTAATAATATATTTAAGTAAATTAGTTGTTTCTGAAAATTTAAAGACGCGGTGCATGTCTAACCAAAGGTCTTTTGGTGGTGGAATATAAAGCTGATTGGCTCTTAATAATACGCGTCCAGACTCTGACATCATTCTGTGCGCAGCGCAGGCAAAGAGCTTTCTCGTTTTTTCATTGGAAATATTAGGCATTGCATCAGTCATAACGGCTTTGTAGCCGTTGGCAAGATGAATTTGTAGCGCTTGCGTTAGGTTTGCGATCTTTTGCTGTTTTTCTGATAGCACAACTGACTGGTTAAAAAAATGTTTTGAAAGTTCTTGGCAAGCATAATGAATAGGTTGACGCATGATCTCTAATAATTGAGACCGGATGTTTGGTGCAATCATTAATTTATTGAGCTCGATAATAGCCTGATATAGTTGCCTAGATGTTTCTCCGATATTTGCCATCGGTAATTCTTTTACCCACTTTTTTATCGCAATAGGGGTGTGATCGGCAAAAGATAAACTCGTTAGAGTTTGTTCTGATACGGTAATGTTTAATTTCAGTTCAGGACCAAGCATTCAGAGTTCCAGCTTATGTTCAAAAAATGTAAAGTGTGTCACAACGTTTTTGGTTTGATTCGAAAACGAGGTCGCAAATGCGCTTATAAATAGCATAGCAGGGATTACAATAAAGTCTTGAACTTGAAGGTATAATCTTAAGAAAAATTCACTGTGGGCATGTTATAGATTCGACTTAAGGAGAAATGATTTCATCAATATGGCTGCTAATTGAGGTTTTTGATTTTTGTCCAGGGATTTCAATGGCTAACTTAGGTACTAAATACCCAGGGAGAGAAGCTTGGAGTGCTTTGTGAATAGCGGTAGCTTCAGGTATGGGGACTTCAAAGTGAGCGGCACCGGCCACTTTGTCTAAAATAAATAGATAATATGGTAATACGCCAATAGCAAAAAGCGCTTCGCTAAGTAGTGTGAGTATTTCTGCCTTGTCATTGACTGCGCGTAAAAGGACGGACTGATTTAATAAGGTAACGCCCTTTTTTCTTAATTGTTGTGCGGCGAAAGCAAGATCATCACCTAATTCATTGGCATGATTGCTGTGCATTACAATTATTATGGATTTAGTTAACTGATCAAGGGATTGTAGAAATCCATCATCAATACGTTGAGGCAACGACACAATTAAGCGCGAATGAATTCTAATTCGGGTCACATGCGAAATTTGATCAATCTCTTTTAATAGCCAGAACAAGTAATCATTATTGTGTATCAATGGATCGCCGCCGCTTAATATTACTTCTGACACTTGCTGGTTTTTTCTAATATAGTCTAGCGCATCTTGCCAGTCGTACTTGGATTGACGGTGTTCGGAGTAAGGAAAGCTTCGTCTAAAACAGTAGCGACAGTTAATCACGCAAGTGCTACTTGCAATCAGCAATACTCTATTTTTATATTTGTGTATCAAACCTTTCACGGGAGAGCAATCCGCTTCAGCTAACGGGTCGTTAGAAAAACCATCAACGACTTTGTGTTCTGCTTGCTGAGGTAATATTTGCAGGAGTAAGGGGTCTTTGGGGTTTCCATGCTCAATTTTGTCTAAATAAGGCCCCGGTGCGCGTAATTCAAATAAGGATTCAGCTGAATTTGACGCAAGAGGGTGACCTTCCAAGCCCACTAATTTAAGAAGTGCTTGAGTGGTGATTCGAGATTGGCTTAATAGTTCCTTCCAGCTCGGCGCTTTTGCCGTCTTATCTTCGACAGGAATGGTGGATAGATGTATCATGTGCGCCTTAAATTGAATGGATCTTATCTGAGGAGGCTAATTTACACTGCCACAGCCGGATAAGGCAATACAAAGATACATGCCCCACTAGGTGAGAAATTATGGCTAATTATTCTACCAGCGACTTGCGCTCCGGTTTAAAAGTAATGTTGGATGGTGACCCTTGCGCAGTGGTTGCAAATGAACTTGTAAAACCAGGAAAAGGCCAAGCATTTAGCCGTACTAAATTACGAAATTTGCGTTCAGGTCGTATTTGGGAGCGTACTTTTAAGTCAAACGAATCACTTGAAGGTGCTGATGTTATGGAATATGACATGGAATACCTTTATACCGATGGCGAGTTCTGGCACTTTATGATGGTTGATGGCTCGTTTGAACAGCACGCAGCGGATGAAAATTCGGTTGCTGACTGTGCTAAGTGGTTAAAGGAACAAGAGCAGTATGTCGTGACTTTATTTAATGGTGCGCCGTTAATCGTGACACCACCAAATTTTATCGAGTTGGAAGTGACCGAAACTGATCCCGGCTTGAAAGGCGATACGGCTCAAGGTGGTACAAAACCAGCAACGTTCTCAACAGGAGCGACAGTAAACGTACCTCTTTTTGTGAATATTGGCGAAGTATTGCGAATCGATACAAGAACGAATGAATACGTTAGTCGCGCTAAAGCGTAGTTAAATACCGTGTTTTTGGTACTTAATTTTTAATGAATACTTGGCGTGCGAGTTGTTCGCAATCTAACTTGAAAGCTCGAGCAGCCCTTTATGCGCTGATTCGAGCTTTTTTTGTAGCACGTGATGTATTGGAAGTAGAAACACCCTTGTTAAGTGCGTCTACGGCAACAGACCCTCATTTAGAAAGTATTCAAGCTCTAGTTAAAATTCATATCGGGCTTGAGGAAAAACCTTATTACTTGCAAACATCTCCTGAATTTCCGATGAAACGACTGCTAGCATCGGGCAGTGGTGCCATTTATCAAATTTGTAAAACATTTCGAAATGGTGAAACTGGGCGAAAACATAATCCTGAGTTTACGATGCTGGAATGGTATCGGCCTGGGTTTGCCCTAGAAGACTTAATGCAAGAGCTTGAGCAACTCACGACCAAAATTTTAGGAACGGCTGAAGCTGAGCGTTTAAGTTATCGTGATGCTTTTTTACGCTATGTCAATATTGATCCTTTTACGATAAGAAATGATGACCTGGCAGCAAGGGCACTAGCGCTTACTGACTATCATGGCCCTGAGATGTCGCGAGACGACTATCTGAACCTTATTCTTAGTATTTGTATTGAGCCTAACTTGGGTATAAATCGCCCTTGCTTCCTTTATGAATACCCACCAAGCCAAGCATCCTTGGCGCAAGTAAGCGTATCTTCACTCGGTATTCCCATTGCACAGCGTTTTGAGTTATATATTCAAGGCATGGAATTAGCGAACGGTTACTTTGAACTGACAGACTCCGACGAACAGGCTAAGCGCTTTGCGCAAGATAACCTTGAACGTAGCCAAATGGACTTACCGATCATTCCACCCGATGAGCACCTTATTGCAGCCATGAAGCATGGGTTGCCTGCGTGTTCTGGTGTTGCCGTGGGCTTAGACCGAATACTCATGCTTAAAGTAGGCGCTAGCACTATCGAAGATGTATTAGCCTTTCCTATTGCGCGTGCTTAATGGCTCAAAAATATCAATATTAGTGTATCTGATCAGGCTTGGACTTAGACATCTTAAATGTCTATTTCGGTCTAATCTGATAATCCGATTTTGGCCCTAATATGTCAGACACGACAAAAAAATCCACTGGGTTGCCCTTCCATTTATTAGGTTTACTAAAGCTTATATTTCAATTTGTCGATATTAAGTATTGCGCTTAAACCTAGTTATTTACCATGAACCTAAGGGTAATTGTGGGTATAATCAGCACGCTCACCGCTTACTAATTTCTTCCGGATTATTATGTCTCCTAATGTGTTATATACCGACTTGTCTGGCTATTATGATTTGATGTGTGCCGATATCGACTATCAAGAACAAAGTAACTATGTTCGCAGACTTCACCAGATGTTCGGCAATCAGGGCAAGCAGTACCTAGACCTCGCTTGTGGGACTGGGCCGCATATTAAAGAATTTATTGATTATGGTTATTGTTCCAGCGGCTTAGACATTAATCAGCCGATGCTGGATATCGCCCAACAAAACTGCCCCCAAGCGCATTTTTTTCAGCATGACATGAGTGATTTTGAAGTGAATGAGAAGCTCGATCTGATTAGCTGTTTTTTATATTCTATTCATTACAACAATAGCATCGAAAAGTTGAAAGCGTGCATTGCCAGTACTTATGCAGCTCTTAAGCCGGGAGGGGTATTTTGCTTTAATGCCGTTGATAAAAATACTATTATTAACGGTGCTAGTGTCCGACATTGTGTTGAGCTTGATGATGAACATTTTGTTTTTCAATCGGGCTGGCATTATTCTGGTCAAGGTGAACAACAAGCTCTGAACCTTAGCATTGAAAAAACATGCGGACAATTCACACAAACCTGGCGAGACCAGCATCAGATGGTAGCGATTAGTTTTTATGATTTACAACAACTCTTGCGACCATACTTTGAAACGCATATTTTTGAGCATGTCTATGACAAGATAGTACCTTGGGGGGAGTCTTCTGGTAACGCAATATTTGCCTGTGTAAAACGCTTATAGGCTAGTCGGTTAGTGTTCGAACATAAAACCCCCTAGCAGTAAGTTGGGATGAGCGACACGAATTCCAACAAAGCTTAGTGTTATGCACTATGTCGGGACTCTCTTCGTTCATCCACAATCGACTAAAACAACAATGAAACCTGAAATAAGCGCTGTTCGTGTCAGATCTATTGTCTAATGACACAATATCGATGACTTTTAATGTATCTGTTGTCGAAATTGGTCGAGCCCTAAAATTCAAAAACTCAGGTCATGCTCTGGCTTAACAGTAAAGCGTTTGAGTCGCTCTGCTGTGGGTGGATGACTAGAAAAATAATCACTAAGTTGTCGTTCAAGCTCTAAGTTATCCTTGGAGTGACTTTCGTCTTTTTCTTTAATTGCTTGTTGGTGACTCGCTTCTAGCCTTTTCATGATTCTGACAAAGTGAATAGGCGCTATCTCGTGTGTTGCTAAATGATCTAATGCATAGGTGTCGGCTTCAAATTCGATCGCTTGTGAATAGCTCGCCTCAAGTAATAGACCAGGTATGGCGAGGATCACAGCGCTTGAAGTTGAAACATCACCAGTGATCAGCATCACAATTAGAGCGAGGCCTGATTGTTGAATAACGTGGCGCAGGCTGTGCCGGTTTACTACATGGCCAATTTCATGGAGCATGATGGTTCTAAGTTCGTCGTCATTTTCAGCCAAATTGATCATTTTATCCGTAAAAACAATTGTGCCTGAAGGTAGTGCAAATGCATTTGCGCCTGCCAACTCACTTTTTCGAAAAATTAGCTCAAAGGGGATGTCTTCTTGGTCACTCGGCAGCAAATCAGTAAATATAGCGTTTAATTGTTGTTCACGAGTCTTAGGTAATTCGCTAGGTGACATAATGCTTTCATCGAGTATGTCTAAACTGCCACTACCAATATGGGTAGCCAGCTCAACAGGTAAGGCTTGAGCAAGTTCTTTACTGAAATAAGGAATGCCATACTGAATCATTATCCAACAGCTAAGTATGGTGAGTGCCATGGCAGAAAAAATAAAGCGCTTACTTGCTTCGAGCTTGTGCGCCCACTTTTCGACAAGGCTAAGCCTTAAGTGGCCACATTTTGCGAAGGTTTTAAGGAGCTGGTCAACTTCATTGTTATCTGAAGTTTCAAACCTAAATTGATCAGGGAAGTCGATGAACCGGGGGGTATTACCGACGCGTGAGGTAAAACTTAACTGATCAACGGTGTAAGTATGGAGCTTAGGTGGCGTTGAATCACCCTCTTGGGTATCGATTATGGGGCTATTTATCGTGTTGTTTGGGTTTTCTGTGTTGTTGGTGGCATTCCCTTGCGGTGAACGCCAAGAAAATACCCCTTCTATAGAGCATGTTAGACAAATGGAATAACGTTGCGAGCTTTCGCCATCATATAGCCAACCCTTTAATTGCATTAAATGCCAACTTCGATATCGAACATTTCACCAAACTCTTCGCCAAAGGCACCCACTTTCTTTTGCTGGTCTGCTGCAAAGCTATCAAGGCTTATTTGAGATAAAAGTGTAATGGTTTTTGCTCGGTAGCGTGCAGTTCTGATCATTGTCCATGGAATTAATAAACCGAAGCTTAGAATGATGGCGAGGGTATTTGTGAGATAAAGGAAAAACATGTAAGTGACGGTGAGCTTGCTTTCAAAAGTACTTGCGCTTGACTCAGGGTCGAGTAATGTTTGGTTATATATTAAATTAGCTTTTTTGGTCTGGATGTAAGTAAACATCCATAAATAAATAGGAAAAATACAACCGGCAATAATCATTGACATCAAAGCAGGATTTTCTTCTACATCGAATGAAAATCCTAGTGTTAACACCGCGGCCACTAACATGCCAAAGAGTGCGCCAGTCGCAATGAAGGTGATGATTGCCATAATATAAAATTTATAAAAAGTACTGGCTCGCGCTTTTAATTTAAAGGGACTGGTTCCGTATTTTGTGTGGTCAACTAAAAATTGTGTTTGTAGATACTCCCACAAAGGAAAGGTAAAGATGAACAACAACATAACACCTAGCATCGCGAAGGGCATTGTGGATGAGGGATCTTCTTTTAGTTGTTCAGCTTCTGTTATTAACTCAGCATTTGATATTTCCGTAAAAATCGCCGCAATAAAGAGCAAAGTGATGGCTATTATTGGTCCAGCGAAGATTAAATAGGCGCGTTTGAAATTTCGATCGAAATCAAAGGTTACATTTCGGTGAGCGGTATTTCTCATTCTGAAAGACATTGATAGTACGACAATTGCTGGAACCAACAGAAAGATAAATATAAGTAAGCCCATACCCAGTACAGGGTAAATGTTAGAAATACTATAATAAACAGAAAAAATAGCCGCGGCGATTAAGCGGCTTTTTAGAATTTGCATGGGTTTGGCGAGGTATTGAAAAGCGCTACCTTCTAGTAGCGTGTTGCCATAAAAATACTGATGGGTACGTACTTTAGCCCATGCGGAATAAATGCCGAGGGTCAAAATGGTTAAAATAATATTAACGATCCAGATGCCAAAGTATTCACCGGCCCTTCCGGTGAATTCGAAGGAGGTTCGAGAAAAATCTTTGGTATCAGTCGTCATTCATTATCTTCCTTGAGGTGATCGCGTTGTCGAGAAACTTCGGCGAATTGTAGCATAGCGTTTAATTTTATATAGAGGTTAAGTCTCATGATTTATTATTGCTGCAAATTCCGAAGCCAAGGTATGCGCATCGCCTGGCCAGCGTGCTGATAGGTAGTTTCCATCTTGAACCACCCATGCTGGTTTTGAGTTATTGATAGTATCGCGGGCGATGCCAGAGGTTTTAAGAAAAAAGTTCGGAGTATTTTTTGGTACATCTAAAAAATCATGTTCATTTTTTAAAGCGCGTTTTATTTCTTGTTCAACGCTCCAAAATGCTTTGGGCTCGTTCGGTTTTTCAATGTAAGTTCGGTAGTAGTTTGAGTCCCAAAAACGAGCAAAATACTTGGTTAACTTCCAAGCTGAATTTTCTAGCTTCCATGTTAACGCGGTCGTCTTTTTTCCATAAAGAACGGACTTTTGGGTGCTATTAGAGATAGCGCGAGCAGCTAATAGCACGCCATGGCAAATCGCTGCAATAGGCTTATGCTGCCCATTGGCGTTTTTATGTTCGAAGAAATTAGCAACAAAAGATTGTAAGCGCTCACTTTCGAGATAAGGTTTCATTTTAGGCGCGTGCCCACCCGGTAAAAGTAAACCGTCAAAATTTTCTACCTTAAGATCTTCATATTTGCAGGGGGTTTGAAAATATGGGTCCAGTAATAAAGCTTGGTAGGCTTTACGTGCATTTTTATCTGCACGTAGCATTAAACCAACCAAACGAAGTTTTTTAATAAAAGGGATCCAGCCCCATGGGTCTAGTCCTTCACCTGAAAGCATCATGCCATCAGCTTGAGCGGCTTTACCATCGGGTGTTGAAAACAGCACATGTACACCATTTTCGGTTAAAATTTTCCATGGTATGGCCACTTCCGTTGGGTCGAAGTCGTAATGGGGAAGCGGAATAACGATTGTTTTATTAGCTTTGTTAAATTGAGACATACTTATCTGAGTCATAATAGATACTTATTGTATTTGTTATTTATAGTCGGAGTTTAAGACGAAGGCTTCAAAGTCTTTATCGATGCCAAATATATGACGGGTTAGCCATTCTCGTAAGAATAAAGAGATTGAATCCCTTACTTGCTCATCAAATTTATGTTGGTCAAGTGTCATCGCGTTTAGTTCTTGTCTAAATTTGTTATGCGCTCTGATGTGCTCCTCCGTTCGGGGGTAATTAAGTTTCTGCATATAACTCTCTTCTAGAGAGAAGTGAGATTCGGCATAGTCATTTAGTTTAGTGAATATATCCAAGCCTGACTTTATCGTTTTGAGTTGGTCGATGAGTTTGAATAAAGTTTGATGTTGTGTGTCTTGCCAAATTAGCTCACTCGTCTTTCTCACGCTTATTTGCCTCAAAAATTATCTAGTCTAAGTTTATATATGATTACGTTATGTATTGACTTCATGATGAGTGATTTATAAGGTGACTGCTGGTCATGTTTATAGGTGGGTGCAGTTGTTATGTCAAGGTCAATCAATATAAATTACTTTTACAAAGCCATAGGTATTGTTGTACTTAGCTTAGCTCTTGTAAGTTGTGCCGTAAACTCAACACAGAGAGATTCACCTTTATTTATTGCACATGCTTTGGAAGGCAAAGAGTGTGTGGTGCTTATTCATGGGCTTTGGCGAAGTGGCTTTGCAATGAGAAGCATTGCAAACGACTTAGAAGACCATGGTTATCAAACAGTGAGTGTTGATTATCCTTCTACGCAAGAAGAAATTGCTGAGTTGGTTCAAGGGTATTTGTTAAAGAGTTATGAGGAGTGTGCTCAGACTGGCGCTAAGAAAATCCATTTAGTTTCTCACTCCATGGGAGGGATTTTAATACGACAGTTTTTACAAAGCCGCACTTTGCCTCTTGGTAGTAGAGTCGTGATGTTAAGCCCTCCGAACCAAGGGTCTGAGTTGAGTGAGAAATTTGGTGATAGTTGGTGGTATCAATGGGCGGTAGGCCCTGCAGGCGTATCGTTGTCGACCAAGCAACAAGGTATTATTTCAAAATTGAAAGTCATTGATGAACCGGTTGGTATTATTGCAGCGTATCGCGATTGGAGTTTATGGCCTCAAGCATGGTTGCCGCAACCAAATGATGGCACGGTTTCAGTGGAGAGTATGAAGCTGGCTGAAATGGATGATTTTATATTGGTAAATAGTGGTCATGCGCTGATGCGTTTTAACGATGAGGTGCAAAATCAAATTCGACAGTTTTTAGCGCTTGGCGAGTTTGCTCGATAGGTGATTGACTACTTTCAATAAACGCACCACCGTGCGAGCTGAGTCTCACGGTGGCGGTATTTGTAAGGCTAAAATTTAGCGGGGCCGAAAGTAGGCGGTTCTTCCTCTTCTTCTTGGTCTTCATCTTTCTCTTCGAGACTTAAAGATAACCCTCCTGAGCTACTGGATGTATTTTGATCGTCTTCGTCACTTACATTGCTTGAGCCTTGTACGCCTTCGAGGCCGTTATCTTTACTATGAAGTTTAATTCTTAGTCTCAAGTTGTTTGCTGAATCTGCATTTTTTAAGGCTTCATCCAAGGTGATCCGGCCTTCAGTATAAAGTCTGAATAAAGCGGTATCGAAGGTTTGCATACCGAGGTTTTCAGATTTTTGCATGATTTCTTTAATACCTTCAATTTCCCCGCGCATGATCAATTCACTAATAGTGGGCGTGCCTAAGAGAATTTCGATTGCAGCCGCTCTTTTATTATCGACTGTTTCGACTAAGCGTTGAGATATGAAGGCTCTAAGGTTTAGGGATAAGTCTGTTAATAGCTGGTTTCGACGTTCTTCGGAGAAAAAATTGATAATACGGTCTAGCGCCTGATTGGCATTGTTCGCGTGTAAAGTGGAAATACATAAATGGCCAGTTTCAGCAAAAGCCAGTGCATGCTCCATGGTTTCTTTGTCACGAATCTCGCCGATTAATATGACATCAGGGGCTTGTCTTAAGGTGTTTTTGAGTGCTTGTTCAAAGCTGCGGGTGTCTACACCTACTTCGCGTTGGTTAATAATGCTTTTTTTATGTTTGTGAATAAACTCAACCGGGTCTTCTATGGTTATTATGTGACCACTACTGTTGGTGTTCCGGTGGTCAATTAGGGCAGCTAACGAAGTTGATTTACCTGAGCCTGTCGCGCCAACAAATAAAACTAAGCCGCGCTTGGCCATAATAATATCTTTTAATACTGGGGGTAGCCCTAAGTCGTCTACTTTCGGGATAACAGTAACGATATTTCTGGCAACAATAGAAAGTTCATTGCGCTGTTTGAAAATATTGACCCTAAAGCGGCCAACGCCTGAAATTGTATATGCGAGGTTCATTTCTAATTCATCTTCAAACTCTAGCTGTTGCTTCTTATCCATCATTTCGTAGGCGATGTCTTTAATCATGCCGGGGCTTAAAGGCGTCTTTTCAATTGGTTTAAGCTTTCCATGGAATTTAGCGCAGGGAGGGGCGCCAGTACTTAGGTATAAGTCTGAACCGTCATTTTTTACTAATATGGTTAGGTAATCATTGAAATCCAATTTTATTAACTCCCTGGAGGTGTGTGACGTTAAAAAATAGCTTGCATAGTATAAATAGTAGATTTTAGCGATATTAGCGAATATTTTAATGGGATAGATATTAAAATATATCGATAAGCATAACGTGCATTTAGCGTGTTTAATGCGCTATGTTTGAAGCTTGTCAAAGTTCAAACATAAACATGAATTATATTTATGATTTTCTTTATTATTCTGTTATCTTCCGGCGCCTTTGCTTGAATCGTATGCAGTTAGCATAAATTTGTTGTTTCTCAAATTGGCAAATAAGTAATGTGGATGTTGCTGTTTGGTAAGTTTGAAAGCGTAGTAGCAGATGACTCTTGAAAAATTTGTTTAAGAGTGCCGTTATATTTTTTAAAAGTAGATATACAAATGATTAAGTTTAAACCATTTCGCGATAAGCTAAATAAACGAAATGCTATGTTAGAGTTCCGAAAAGCACAGTTTCAAATGTTTTGTCTATTGAAGCAGCCTACAGTATTTCTTTTAGGGATTTCTTTGCTCTACAGAGGTGACAAAGCGTGCATCAAACTTCCTTTTCATAAACGTAACCAAAATTATTTACGGCAAATGGCATTTGCACCAATCTTGGCTGGTGCTGAGTGTGCTGCAGTATTTCCGTTATTATCGGAAATACATTTAAATAAGCTTCCCGTTAAACTCATGATTAAGTCAGGAGGTTTTGCTATTAGTCGACCACTTAGGTCTAGTGGTATTTTTATTGTGCCAAATATAGAAGATGTTCAGTCTGAATTGAAGGGGGACTGGGGAAATAAGACCTTAGAGATACCTGTGGATTTATATGACCATGAGAATAATGTAATAGGTCAATTTAAGTTCGATGCAGTATTAAAGCAGTGGGCGGCATAAGGTATGGACCGCTCCTTAATTAAGGCAATGAAAAAGTATACAAAAAGAGATTTGAGCCGAGAGAGGAAAGATTTTTTTGTAATACTCGTATTATATGCGCTTGCTTTTGTCGTTATAGGCTTGGACATTTCTTTAGTTTTTAGTGTAATCGCGAGTGTTTTTTTGGCAGGGCTATTAGTCAGATCATTCTGTTTACTTCATGAGCTTAGTCACGGTAGTTTTTTAGGTAAAGAAAGTCCGTTTTTAACATTTATATTTATTCAATTTACACGTGCCATTACTGTAAGTGATGCGCCTTCTTGGAAGGTAGCACATTTATATCATCACAGGCACTTAGGGGAGTTTACGTCAATTAGTCCCGGTGGTATCCCTATCTTGACGCGAAAACAGTACCAAGTTTTAAATAATCGTGAACGTGCGACTTACCATGTTTTAAGACACCCTGCATTCGTTATTCTATTTGCTTATTTTACGATCTTTATGGGGATTAGCTTATATAATTTTTTCAATCAGCCAAAAAGAATGAAAACGGCGATTCTTCCCGTCATTATTCATGCTGGTTATATTGTTGCATTAACTTACTTTTTAAGTTTTAAAATCGCATTTTTAGTCATTATGTTGCCTTGTTTATTGAGTGGCGCTGCCGGCGGATTTTTGTTCTTTGTTCAGCATATATATCCTGATGCTAATTATGAGAAAGGCGAGAATATCTCTTCATTTATTGATTTTGGCAAAGTATTCAATTGGTCGAGCGCAAATATTGGTTATCACCATATACATCACTTAAACCCAAGCGTGCCTTATTATAATTTACCGAAGGTTCAAACAGAATTTGGTGAAAGAATTGATGTGCCTAGAACTCCTGTAAATTTAAAATTATTCACGACTTTATTTACAGCTCGCTTTTGGGATGAAGATAAAAAACAGTTTTCATATCATTCATAACTAAGACTAAAAATAAACTATTGGAAATCAAATGGCGCACCACTTAACGAGGCTTCTCTCTTCAAGCTCGCGTAGTATTTTTATTGTGATTGCTCTAGCTCTCGTTATCCAGTCAATTCTGGCAATGGGTATTATCAAGAATACCTCGCCTTACTTTATTGGTTTAGAGCATGAGGAGCGGCAAGAGGAAGCTAAAGGTAAGGAAATATTCACGCGGTCGGGAGATGCTGTGCTCGTTTTGCTAAAGTTTGACGGTGGCACCGTATTTGACAATAAAGTGGTACAACTTGCACAAAGTCTTAGTGTAGATATTCAACAGTTAGATCTCCTTGAGCTGGTCGATCGTCAAGAACTTAGTGAGTGGCTGTTATTAAATGATAAAGCATCAAATAATGAATCATTGGCAGATATTGATCAGATACTTGCTACAAAAAATGGAGCGGTTGAATTCTATAACCACCTTCAAAGAACGGCTGATCCATTAAAACTCAATGACGTGTTGGGTGAATATATTTTTCCCGTTAAATCTATAAAATCATTGATTAATACCGATAATATTTATGAAATAGATAATGAAATATTAGTTGAGTCGAGCTATTACCAGCGCGCAGATAATCAATGGTCCTCACAAGACAAGGCATTCATACTTGATAATCCTTTACTGACAGGCGGCATTGTTTCTAAATCAGGAGACTCTTTAGCGTTTCATGTCGAGTTAGCCGTAAATGAGGAGCATACACAGGCAAATAAACGCCTGATTGATAAAATTAAAGTACTGGTTGATGAGCATTTAAAGCGCGTAAAAACTGATGTGGTTGCGACTGTTCATTATGCGGGTGTTCCGATTGTTAATGGTGCTATGTCGGATGTAATGGAGCAAGATAATGCACTATATTTTCCTTTTGTGGTTTTATTTGTATTGGTTTTGTTAGTTATATCATTTAAATCGGTGCTTGCTGCGGTTTATGGTTTAGTGATTGCGATTACCTCAATTGTTATGACGATGGGGTTTATGCCTGTTTTAGGTATCACCTTAAATATTATGACGACCGTACTGCCGATCTTTATCATAACCATTGCGGTCACCGATGCCGTTCATGTACTCAGTGATGTGAGTTCACCCTCGGATTTAAGTAACGCTGAAAAAGTACATCAGAGTATTCAAAAGTTATTTCGACCCATGTTAATTACCTCGTTAACCACAGCGGTTGGTTTCTTTTCACTGGCGATGACAGAAATTACCAATGTGAGAAGTTTTGGCATTATGGTCGGAATTAGTGTGATTATTGCTTTTATTTTGTCCGTGACTTTATTGCCATTGTTATTAATTAAATGGCCGATTTCTTTTATTAAAATTGCTAAAAATGACACTCAAGAAGCAAAAAAATCACATGGTTTTGCCTTGGGTGCCAGTGCTTTGTTAACGAAGTCTAATATGTTTGTCTGGGTAGTAGTGATCGTGACGGCTATAGTATCGCTGACGGGGATCAATATGTTGCGTGTTGATCAAGCCAGTATTCAGTCTTTTGATGCTGATACGCAAGTGCGCGTAGATAATGTTGTTATGAACCAACAAGGGGTCGGGAGTGTGCCTGTCGCGGTGTGGTTCAGAGCCCAAGATCCCGAAGGTGTGTTGAACTCAGAGGTTTTAAAAGCAATTTCTGTTGCTGACAAACTTTTAAATGAACATAAGGACGTTATCGATTCCGTTTCTATGCTTGGTTTTTTAAATCAAATGCATATCGCGTTGAATGACGATCAATCATCTCTGGATATTTATAATAATGAGTTGACGCGGCAGTACTTATTTTTATTAGAGGGGAGCGCTGAACGCGATTTGGAGACGGTTGTGAATGTCGGGCCTTATACTGAAACCCGAATAATTGTCAGTATGAGAGATGACAGTTCTGCGAGTATTGAGGGTTTAATGAATTCATTGGAGCGGGTCATTAAGCCAATATTACCTGCTAATGTTGAATTGGTGTTTACAAGTTATGGGGCACTGACGGTTGTAGCAGCGAATGAGGTTTTAACATCTCAAATCATTAGTATGATTGTTTCGTTAATATTGGTATTAAGTATCGTTAGTCTTGTATTTAAGTCGTTTATTACAGGGGTAATTTCTTTGATTCCTTTATGCATGACGCTAGCGACTATGTTTGGGATCATGGGCTTGTTTGGTTTCTCGATAGATATTGGCTCTTCTGTGATTGCGAGTATTGCGTTTGGAATAGGGATAGATTATTCCATTCACTTTGTTGAAGCAGTTCGGCGAACTTATCAAGTTAATAGCCCATTAAAGGGGATTGAAAGCGCTTTAAGTCAGGTTTTTACACCGATATTTGTGAGTGCGGTGGTGATCTCAAGCGGTTTTAGTTTGCTGTTGTTATCAGGGTTTAAGCCTATCGCCAATCTTGGTCTACTTATTACAGTTGCCATGTTAATGTCAGCGCTGTTTAGCTTGGTGATTCTGCCAGTAATATTACGCTTTAAGTCTGGTTATCTTTACCATATTGTTGCGGGTCAGAAGCGTTACTGAACACTACGCACCAGACGAACTTGAAAGGCGTTATCTCGCACTAAAGTGGCGGTCGTGCCTATGTTGAAATCAACACTCCATGACCCTTCATCCAAATTATAATCAGGTGATGAAGTCCAAATGAATTTATTTGCAGTATTGGGAAATACGGAGTCATTAATAGATGGTCCGGTACACTGTTCTTCTACTAATGAAACAAGCTCTGCAATATTAGGGATGCGCCAGTCAGCGTATCCAGCGAATCCTCCGTTATCGTTGGTGCTGTTAGCCGTTTGGAGAGCGTCTTGCCAAGTCTGAAGTTCAGTGATGCCGCTGGAGCAATTTGGGTCGCTCAAGCCTTCTACGCATTGCTTCCACATTAATGCGGTTGTGGTATCGGTAATTGTTCCGTCGCCATGTACTACATATTGCGTATCGGGTGTTGTTTCAGCCATGCTGTCACTATGGCAACTTTGGGCCGAACTATGAGGTGATAGGCCGAGTAAAGAAGCTGTAATAAGTATTGTGCTAAAAGTTGTTGTAGGACGTTGATGCCATCCTTTTTTATTAAAAATACTATTCATATTTTCACCGAATGTGTTTTGGCGTGACCTGCTTAGAATTACCAACATAGGACTAATAACCTGCTCGAACCAGACGAACTTTCCGGGCATTACGACGATCTATACTAAATGAATTGCCATAATCAAAATTCACGATCCAAGCACTGCTGGATCCCAACGCTAAAGGAGTGCCTGCCCAGACAACCTCGCCAGGAGAAGGGAAATAGTCACTTTCAATCATCGGGGCGTCTTGGCCATAGTCGATAAGCGTTAATAACTCTTTACGTGTAGGTAGTCGCCAATCGGCATAGCCACACAAAGCATGTTCATTCATGCGGACTGAAAAACTTTGGGTGTTGCAATAGCTTGAATTATCTTCTTCGTTGTAGCCATGACACACCTCCCCACCGCTATCAATAAAGCCTATATCACCGCCATTACTGCTGGCATCACTGTTGTACCAGCTAAAACGATCATCGGCATCCGTTATTCCTTCATCGCCAGTAATGTCATTGCCGCCTTTCTTAACTTCCCACATAAGGCCTGTTACATTGTCTTGCACGCAGTCCCATTCCACTTCCGTGCTGTCGACGACAATGCCATCGGGATCAATTTTGGAATAGCTGAAACCTGCGCGACCGTCGTCATCATCATTGTGGGTTTGATCTCGCCCTAATGAACAATCTTGTTGTTCAATTGTCTCACCCATACAATCAAGATTATTGCCAGTTGGATAATTAGCGCCCCAAATGATACCCGTTCCGTTTACTTTAGTATTCGTGACAGGGATGGGGCCTACGGTGACGTTGACTGTGTCGGCTTCTGATATCAGTTCTCCGTCAGAAACACTTAATGAGAATATTAGCGGCCCATCAGTATTGGCTGAGAATACCGGGTTGGCAATATTAGCGTCGCTTAGGTTGGCGGAGGGGCCACTAATTTGAGACCACTGATAGCTGATTATGTCTTCCTCAGGGTCATAACTATTAATCCCTTTAAGTGCTACGACAGATAAACTGCCGACGAAACGGTCGACACCTGCATTAGCTATAGGTGGTTGATTAATCGCTTCAACGGTAATTGAAACAACGTCTGGATTGGACGCTAGTAATCCGTCATTAACGATGAGTGAGAAGTTGATTGTTGCATCTTCAGGTGGAGCCACAAAGCTTGGTGATGCTACATCAGTAGCGCTAAGTGTGATGCTAGGGCCGCTTGTCTGCGACCAAGAATAACTGAGGCTTTCGTTTTCAGGATCGCTACTCAAACTACCATTAAGTGTGACAGTCGTATCGACATTAACGGTTTGGTTATCGCCCGCTGCTGCAGTAGGGGCCAAATTTTTATTATTTACAGTAATATTAACGCTATCCTTAGCTGAGTTGTCAGAGCCATTACTAACGAATAATGAAAAACTCAAAATTACATCGCTACTATCAACTGCGAGGTCAGGACTTGTAAAATTAGGATTTATGACCGAAGTTGAGCTCATTATCACGCTAGGTCCGCCAGTTTGCTCCCAGATATAACTTAAATCAGAGTCTCCAGTGGTGGTGCTATTAGCACCATTAAGCGTGACTAAAATGTTGTTTTTAACGGTTTGATCTTCTCCTGCATTAGCCGCTAACAATGGGTTAATGGGCAAGACTTCAATAATTACTTCATCGATATCTGAATCAGATAGCCCATCATTGACGACTAAACTAAACGTAAAGGTGCCGCCTTCTTCAGGTGCCGTGAAATAGGGTTGGTCGACGTTATGGTCATTTAAAAAAACGTTATCACCGTTAACCTGTTGCCATAAGTAAGTGAGCGAGTCTCCGTTAGCATCTAAACTTTGGGTGCTATCCAGTACAACGGTATCATTGCCATTTACGGTTTGATTGTCGCCAGCATGAGCGACGGGTTTTTGATTGACCGAGGTGGTTGACGCAACTAAAACAGATACTGTTGATGGAATTGAATCTAGCAATCCATCATTTACCGTAAGTGTGAAGCTCAAGTTGTCTTCAGATTCTGGGCTAGTGAAGCTTGGTGTAGCAATGGTGTGAGAGTTCAAACTGACAACTTCACCTTCGGTTTGTGTCCAAATATAAGTGAGATCATTATTCTCGGGGTCACTACTTTGAGATCCATCCAAAGTCGTGAATTGTCCGGCTGAAACAGATTGATTGTCACCAGCATCTGCGAGCGGTATAAGGTTAATGCTAGGGTCAGGATCGGTGCTCGGGTCGGTGCTAGGATCCGGTGTAGTGTGCATAGAAACTACTGTGATAGTAATAGTGTCGGCAATTGAAATATCTTTTCCATCGTTAATGGTAAGTTGATAGCTGATGATTTCTTCACCTTCTGGAGCAATGAAGCTTGGAGTATTATCAGAATCGGAGCTAAGTGTGACGGTTGGGCCGCTTGTTTGGCTCCATTTGTAAGTGATTGTGTCGCCGTCCTCATCATAGCTATTAGAACCATCTAATGTGGCTAATTGCTGCTCTGTGACTACGATGTCAGCGCCTGCGTTAGCAACTGGGCGTTTGTTTTCAGCAATGCTTGCCTTACTGCTTGATGATCCCCCGCCGCCATTACAAGCTGCGAGTGATAAAGTAAGTATAATGAGCCATATTTGTTTGGATGCGGCTTTCATCATTGTGCTCCTGAAACTACCAATCTCTTGTGATGAACAAGGAGACTAAGGTATTAAATTTTGTGTTTTGACTATTTATTTCATTGGTAAAGCAGATTTTAGGCCAAACAATAAAAACTTAAGTTTTATCGTGTGTTAAGGGCTCTTTACAGGGTTTTAATTAAATTTTTAATATGTATTTAAGTTGCTATTTTGCCGCTTAAGCGGCAAGAATATGTCGTATCGAGTATTTAACTGAGAGTGATATGATTTTATCTTCAAATGAATGGGTAGGGCTTTATTTGTTAAGTCTTATATTATGGCTACTACTATCCTTATTTCAGCGCCATAAAATTACAAAGCTCAAAGCTCAAGTGTTTCATTATGTGTTGGAGGCAAAAAGCGCTCAGCATGACGCTGATTTAAAAGTGAATGAGTTGAATGTGTTGTTGTCAGAACGAGATTTTCAACACCAAAAGCAGTTAGCTAATTTTGATGATCAAAAGAAAATTTTAGAGAAAGAATTTGAGGTGTTAGCGAACAGGATCTTTGAAGATAAAGGAAAAACGTTCGCTCAAACCAGTCAAACGTCCTTAGAAAACCTATTAAAGCCTTTTAGAGAGCAAATTTCAGATTTCAGGCAAAGAGTTGATGGTATTCAGAAGGAAAATAATGAGTCATCCGGAAGTCTTAGAAAAGAGTTGGAACAGCTTCGTAAGCTTAACCAGGAAATGACGATGGATGCTAAAAACCTTACAAATGCACTGAAAGGCGATAAGAAAAAAGTAGGCGGGTGGGGGGAGGTACAATTAGAAAAAACATTGCAATTAGCGGGATTGGTTAAAGGCGATCATTATGAAAGTCAGGCTTATTATAAAAATGAGCAAGGGAAAAATAACTTTCCTGATTTTGTAGTGAACCTCCCTGACAATAAACATATTGTGATTGATAGTAAGGTTTCATTAGTCGATTACGACTCAGCTATGGCAGCGACAAGTGATGAATTGCTTAAACTTGCGCTAGATAGCCACGTTGGTGCAGTAAAAAATCACGTTGATGGTTTAGCTTCCAAGGACTATAGCAATTTGATTGGTATGCATAGTCCAAGCTTTGTCTTGATGTTTATGCCTATAGAGCCTGCCTACATAGAAGCGATGAAGCATAACGAAAATTTATATGATTATGCTTACCAAAAAGGCGTTATTTTAGTTTCACATACGACGTTAATGCCTATTTTAAGAACGGTATCTAACTTATGGATGGTAGAGCGTAGTAATGTTGAGGCTAAAGAAATTAGTGAGCGAGCAGGTGATGTTTATCAGCAGGTTTGTTTGTTAGCAGATCGATTATTAAAACTTGGGGGGACACTGCAGACGGCGAGTAATCAATATAATAATGCTGTTGTCGCATTGTCTGGTCAGCAGGGGCTTCATGGCAAAGTGGAGCGCTTTAGTAAAATCTCAAATAAAGTAACGAAAACAATGCCTAAACTTGAGCCGATTCATGTTGATATCGAGCTGAAGCGCTTAGAGGTATTTTCTTCTATAGGCAAAGCTGAGATATAGGCGGTTGAAAAAACTTTAAATTTTATAAAAAAGAAAAAAATCGTTTTAAAAATGACCAGCTGTTCACTTTTTGTTACAGTTATGAGCTGTATAATTAACAAATCACAAGTTTCAAATAGCGATATAAAGATAAAAATAATATTAACAATGTAAAGTTTGCCTTTTTTTGGAAAGCAATCCTAGCAGTACTATCGGAATTGGAAAATGATGTTTTTAAATATGTATGTTCATGTACTTGAAGCGGTCGTCGCTTTATTGATTGTTGCGACAGCTATTCAGTTGTTTCGTTGTTACCGGTCGTTTTATCTGACGATTCAAACACCTAATGTTGCACCTCCTGTTATCTCAAGTTTCCCTAAGAAAATTGAAAAAAACTATAGTGCTTCTGGCAATATATTGCATGACTATATTGGAGAGTTTTTTGTAGATGAAGCGATAGCTGTTGAATTAAATGAATATAAAAATGCTGAGGTAATTAGCGTTAAAAAAACCATTGGGGCAGCTAATTTGACTGAGGCAATTATTAAAGAAACTAAAGAGAAAAAAGAAAGGCTAGAGAGTAATAGTGAGAGGTCAAATGTATTCAGCTTTGAGGAACGAGCTGAAGTTTCGCCAGATAAAACTGTTTCTGAGGATGAGGACGACACTGTTATTACTGTGATGAGTTCTTCGACGGCTCCTTCAGGAATTGTTGATGATAAGATTATGTCCGATAAAGTCGTTCATGCAATGCTTGATGAAGCCAGGCTTGTTTGTGCATCTTAGGGCTGTTTAAATCTTTCAGTGATTGACTTGTTATCTATAAAGCCGCCAAATGTGATTTGGATATATGATTAAAATAAGTATTTTTTTTCTGTTACTTAGCAGTGCTGGCGTATTTTCGGCAAACTTGCCTGTAGAGCATGAGGCTGTGCGATTAATGCTAGCTGTAGAGGGGGCGGTAGAAAGTGCAGACTGGGGTAAGGCTTTCCAGCAGTTGAATGCCTTGGAAGTATTAAAAATAGCGCTTCCTGATGATTATTATTACTTTAATGGTTTGGTTAACTTAAAGTTAAAAAAAATATCAGTATCTGAAAAGAGCCTTGAATTTTATGTAATAAAGGTTGGTCAAAAGGGTAAGTACTATATTGAGGCGCTTAAATTAATTACTTTGTTAGATGCTGAAGTGCCCTCTGAAGCGCTAGAAATAGAATCAAGCTCAGTATTGTCAAGTGATGAGCGAACGGGTTATATCAAATCATTGCAGGCGCTCTATCTAACGGATGATCCTGTCAAAGCTTTAGTCATGCAAATTAATAGTTTATTGTCGGTACATGCCTATACAGGGCAAAGAGTTAAAAGATCGAGTGTCCGGACGGGGTTAATGTATTCTGTTTCGGTGAATGATGGGCAGTTAGGTTTGCAAGAAAAAAATTATGAATCAGGTTTTCCTACTTTAACGGCGACGAAGCTTGACGTGCATGGTTTAGATCCTTTCTTAAGATATGAGTGTAAAAAACAAAAGTTTACTTGCTCTATCTATCACCCCGCTGACCCGCATCTCATGTGGATTATGATTGAAAATGATGATTTAGTTGTTCGTGAGCTTGTAGAAGCGTTAACAAAGTTGATTCAATACCTTCAAATACATTAGTGCTTGGCACCTCTTTGTAAGTGCTCTATCGATTAGTGATGATTCGGTAACTTCAAATCGCTGGTATTGAGTTATTCTTACAGATTAAGCTCACGCCACAAGTTTAAAAGTAATAATCTACCTGAAGTTAGGGGGCAAAATAAACGCCTATTATTCCCAGGGTAATGGCTGAAATAGCGAGTAAAATTAATCCTGCTTTACTTTTTTTCGGTTTTTTTTCTGGAATTTTATTTGAAATCCAGTCTTGTTTTCCATTAGATACCAAGCGCTTTTTTGCTGGGGTTAATTTTCTGCTTTGCTTGTCTTTTGCTATGTTTTTCTTTGTGAATGTTTCATTATTTGCATTATTTGCATTATTTGCATTATTTGCATTATTTGCATTATTTGCATTATTTGCATTATTTGCATTGTTTAATGGCTTTTTTGGCGTGTTTAGGGCTGATTTTGGTGGTGCTGTGCGAATAATTGTTTTATTGGGGTCATGAGATGGGCCTGAAACTTCAAAAGTGAGTACGTCCAGTTTAATTTTGTCGCCTGGTTTTATTTCGGATTCTGTTATTTTCTGACCATTTAGAAATGTACCATTTGAGGAATCTAGATCCTTAATAAATAGATGTCCGCTTCGTATTTCAAGCTCAAGATGCTGGCGTGATAGATACTCCAGGGGGAGTGTTATGTCGCAGGCGGGATCTCGTCCAATAACAACTTTGCTTTCAATCGGGAAAATATTTTTCTCAAGCCAGCTTGCTTTAGAGTGAATGACCCAGCTATTACTTAAGTTCTTATTCGGGATTTTTTTGGTTTTTGTTTTATTTAATAATGCTTTCGGGTCAATTAGCTCTAACTCGACACGGCCTAATTTAATCACATCTTCAGCATTTAGCTTTGTCAGGTTTTCAACTAATTTATTATTTACCCAGAGCGTTGGAGAAGCGGCTTTGTTTGAAATAGCTAGTTGACCTGTTTTATTCGTGATTTCTGCATGGAAATCTAGGATGCTCTCATCATCTACCATTAAGCTATTTGAAGGGTTTTTACCAATGGTAAACGTTTGATCAACTAACCAAACGGCTTCTTGTCGTCTATCCCTGAATTGAAGTTTTAACATTAATTTCTATACCCTTGAATCTACAAATAAAGTGAAGATAAAAAAATGGACTGATTTGTTTTTTTAAAGTATAGCTGCTTGTGCATAGTCTTCTAATTTGTTAATGAATATTTATGTAACTGATTGAAACTTTGTTAAATATGCTCTGTTTAAGAGTGAAGGGTGGGGGAATAACTTATAATTTCCATTTTTTGTAGTCTGTTTTCTCAGGGTTTGGCTATACTGAAAACAATAAATTATTCTTATACATACTAAAACCTGATTACTGTGAATAAAAAATTCGACTAGCGCAGTTTTAGGGGCGGGTATAAGCCAGTTAAGGATTAAACTGAGTTAATTATGCTTGAGTCAGAATCGATAAGTCATCAAGGTCTCGTTCGAGAAAGGAATGAAGATAGCTATATTAATAGCGAGAGTTTAGGTCTTTGGGTTGTTGCTGACGGAGTTGGTGGTAATGGGCATGGTGATGTGGCGAGTCAACTTGCCACTCAGTCACTTGAGCGTAAAATTCGACAGGGCAGTGAACTTTCTCAAGCTATTTTAGAGGCCGATGAAGCGATTGTTAATGCGGTGTCTAATGACGAAAGTTTATATGGCATGGCGACTACTATTGTTGCGTGTCGTTTTGATGCTTATCATCAGTTTCAATTAGCTTGGGTGGGTGATAGTCGAGCATACTTACTTGATCAATCAGGAATCTCTCAAATTACTTCAGACCACAATCAAGCGAATAAGTTGTTTAGCTTAGGGCTGATTAGTGAAGATGAAGTTCAGGCTCACCCAGGGCAGCATGAGTTGACTCAAGCGTTAGGGCTGATGGCGCTGGATAAAGTGCCCATGAGTTTGGGTGAGTTGCATGATAAAGATTACCTTTTATTATGTACTGATGGTCTAACGGGTGTTGTTTCGGATCAGGAGATTTATCAAATAATCATGAATTCTGAGTCTATTGGCAAGGCTTGTGAGGTGTTACTTGCCCGAGCTTTAGAGCGAGGTGCGCCAGACAATGTGACCTTTTCACTTATTCAATATCAAGAAAGCTCGACTGAAATTAAGGCGAGTGATTTTCAGGAATCTTCTTACCGTTTACCTTTTGATCAAAAACCTTATTTGAAACATCTAAGTAGTCGCCCAATGTTGCTGTTGTTGATATTTATATCAATGATTATTTTATTTTTGTTTATTTGATGGGTTGATAGATGAAGGAAGGTCGATACGAATATCAGGATAAAATTGGCGAAGGTGGGATGGCAACCGTATACCGTGGGGTGCAGTTATCGCTGAATCGCCCTGTCGCGATTAAGGTCTTATCCGCTACTTTATCCGATAATCCATCCATTATTAAACTCTTTAAACGTGAGTCGTTAATTATTGCACGTTTGAATCATCCTAATATTATTCATGTTATTGATCGTGGTACTACGAGTAATGGCCGCCCTGTTTTTGTTATGGAGTTTGTAGAGGGTGTTAATTTAGCGGATGCTATTCGTGAAAATTTATATAGTTTTAACCAAAAAGTTGATGTAATTATACAGCTTTGTAAAGGTGTCGCGTATGCCCATAAATTAGATGTTATTCATCGAGACATCAAGCCGGCAAACATTATTGTTGATGAGGAAGGGTTTGCTAAATTATTGGACTTTGGTATTGCCTCATTCTTTGAGGCTGAAAAAGAAGAAGGGCCTGACGAAAGCCGTTTGATTATGGGGACGGAGGCTTATATGGCCCCGGAACAGCATCAAGGGATTTCAGAGACGTCGACCTTAAGCGATATTTATTCGCTTGGTGTGGTAATGCATGAATTGTTTTCAGGCAGGTTGCCAGTCAATGACTTTACGCTGCTTCAAGCTGTTCCTGATATGACCCCGATTTTGGTTGATTTAATAAAGGAATGCTTAGCTGCTTCGCCGGAAGATCGCCCTTCATCAATCGATGAAGTTAAAACAAGGTTGTTGGTGGCAATGAAAGGCCAGCACATTGCTGAAGATAAGGCTAGTCGTGCGGGAGAGGGTTTAGCGGCAATAAAGAACAAGTTTGGTCTATTGGATGTGTTGCAGGAGGACAAACACGGCGCGGTTTATCTTTATGAAGATAAAGCCACGCATAAATTACTCGTCATAAAAAAGCGGACAGAGTCGGTTGCGGGGTATCGTGAAGCTAAAATGCTTAATGCATTAAAACACCCTAATCTTGTGAACGTACTAGGGACGTCAAAAAACAACAATGTTTTTATTGTTGTAATGGATTACATTTCTGGAGGCAGTTTACAAGAACGTTTGATTCAACCAATGGCGCTTCAGTTATTCTTGGATTTAGCAATTCAAATGTGTAGAGGGCTTTCTTTTGCGCATCAAAATAGAATTTTTCATGGTAATTTAAGGCCAAGTAATGTGCTTTTAAGTGCTGATATGAAAGTACGGGTCAGTGATTTTGGATTGGATGAGCATTATCGTGTGCGAGCGAATGAGAAAGGGTGGTATGGTGAGCGAGGGGCAGAAAAAGATGAACTCTCGGATATTTTCTCTCTCGGCGCTATTTTTTATCACGCTTTAACCGGTGTTCCCCCTGATTTTAAAGAGGGTTGTGTGGTAAAAACGCAGCTTTTTACCAAGTTGCCTCTGGATCTTCAACGCTTGATTGGTCGTATGTTGACGAAAGATCGATATGCTCGACCTCAAAGCGTTGAGTCGGTTATTTCAGAACTTTTGCCTTTAGTTGTAGAGCCAAAAACAGTGATTAAATCTGTTGAAACCGTCCCTGTGGTGCTTGAAACAAAAGTAGGTGACTCGAAACGAAAGGTGAGTGGGTGGTTTGTTGTCATGACTGTTTTAGCTGCTTTGTCAGTAACTTTGAATGTATTATTTCTAAGGGACGATAGTGGTTTTCTCAAAGATCTTATACTTGATCAATTGGTGGTTTGGATGAAAGTAGCCGGATTAAGTTGAATCAGTCACTTTGGTTGAAATGTATTCGCGACGGTGTTTTATACCTAGATAAGCACGATACAATATGTAGAGGAACCCAAGCAAAAAGACTGTAGATAGTGTCGTGAGTCCAGCATCTTGAAGAGCATGTTTCATATTGCCGTGTTGGATACCGGAAAATAAGCCTGAAAGATGTGTGATGAGCAGACAGAGTGAAAAAACAAATCCTGATGCGCCCGTTATAATTTGATTGAGTAGAATATCTTGAGTTGGAATCGTGTCGTGGTATTGGCAATTCTCACAAATGAAATTATCTGTGTATTCTGGTTCGCCTTCCTGTATAGCTGGAAACATACTCCCTGATTTACACTGCTTGCAAATCAGCTTGCCTTTGTACTTTTGTTTAAAAACAGAGCTTGGAAAGGAGTCTTGCTGCATAATCTTCCGTGTTTTTATTGAATCCATTATCTTTATTTTAGCATTGGTTACAATATATCAGCTACTTTATTAGAAAACTTATTTTCTTTTCCCTCAACACCTTCTATTATGTTGCGCTTAAAGCAATGTTCAACTGTGAACAAAGACGGAATTTATAAACTAAATACAATAGGGCGATCGACATCACCATGACTTCTTTGAAAAAAGTTACGTTGCCACTTGAGCAAGTGTACCGCTGGGAAAAAGCAAAAGCAGATGACATCTATTTAACCCAACCTATGGGGAATGGTGTCATTCAAGAATATACTTGGAATAGGGCTGTAGGCGAAGCAAGGAGAATGGCTAGTTACCTTAAATCTCTTGATTTGCCACCAAAAAGTAATATTGCAATTTTATCAAAAAATTGTGCTCATTGGATTATGAATGACTTAGCTATTTGGATGGCGGGTCATGTAACGGTTCCTCTTTATCCAACTCTTAATGCCGACACTGTCAATTATATTTTGAAGCACAGTGAGTCAAAAGTGCTTTTTGTTGGAAAGCTGGATGATTGGGATCATATGAAAGCAGGCGTTCCAGACGATTTGCCTTGTATCTCATATCCATTAAGTCCTCCTACGGATTTTCCAAGCTGGGATAATATCGTTGCAGAGCATGCACCGATGAAAGAGGACACTGTACGAGATCCTGAAGAGTTAGCAACAATAGTATATACCTCAGGCAGTACAGGGCAGCCTAAAGGTGTGATGTTGTCTTTTTATGCTATGGGTGTCGCGGCGGCGGGTGTTGCTGAAGGGTTGGATATTAACCAAAAAGACAGAATGTTGTCTTACCTTCCTCTAGCGCATGTTTTTGAGCGATATGCGGTTGAGCAATCTTCTTTGCATATTGGCGCGCAGCTTTTCTTTGCAGATGCTTTGGATACTTTCCTTGACGATCTACGAAGAGCAAAACCAACGGTCTTTATTTCTGTGCCTCGTCTCTGGTCGAAGTTTCAGCTGGGTATTTTTAAGAAGATGCCACCGAAGAAAATTGAGCGTCTTTTAAAAATTCCGTTTGTGTCTAAAATAGTTAAAAAGAAAGTATTAACCGCGTTAGGGCTTGAGTATTGCCGGTTTGCAGGTAGCGGATCAGCGCCGCTTTCAGGTGATATTATTAATTGGTATCGCAATCTAGGGCTTGAATTGCTTGAAGGTTATGGTATGTCAGAAAACTTTGCTTACTCGCATATTTCAATGCCTGGCCGTTCCAAGGTTGGTTACGTCGGAGAGCCGTTACCAGGGGTGCAGCATCGAATTTCAGAAATTGGTGAAATTGAAGTGAATAGTCCAGCGAATATGATGGGCTATTACAAAGATGAAGCGAAAACCAAAGAAAGCTTTACTGAAGATGGATTTCTTCTGACTGGTGATAAAGGTGAAATTGATAGTAATAACCGCCTTAAAATTACCGGTCGTATTAAAGAAATGTTTAAGACCAGTAAGGGGAAATATGTTGCGCCGGCACCTATTGAAAATAAAATTATAGGTCATCAGTGTATTGAAATGGTTTGCGTGGCAGGTGCTGAATGTCCTCAGCCGCATGCTTTGGTTATGTTGTCAGATGAAACTTTTCATAAGTATTCTGATCCTGAGTTTAGGCAGGAAATGGAAGAAAGTTTGGATAAGTTGATCGCTGAAGTAAATAAAACTGTTGATCCGCATGAGCAGTTACAATTTATGACGGTTGTAAATGAGCAGTGGGGTATTGAAAATGAATTCCTTACGCCAACGATGAAAATCAAACGTAATGTTATTGAAGATACTTATAAGCCGCTTCAGGATGAGTGGTACGCTAGCCGTAAAAAGGTTATTTGGCAGTAAGTTAAATTCAAATATTAACCATATTCTAGCTTATTGCTAGGTTACGTGTTTGGAATGTATTAGAAGCCTCTTTTGAGGCTTCTTTTTTTTCTTTTATTCTTTTTCTACCATCCTTTCCTAATTGTTATTGCTTGAATCTTTAGTGACTTCCTTCTTTTTACTTATCCCAGATCTAAAATTGCAACATAATTGTTGATGAAGTTCACAGAATAATCGTATAAAATGGCGCGTTTTTTAAACGATCATATTTTGAGTGCCGAATTGAGCTTCTGCTCAGGTTTAGCTCTACCAATACGATCGAACTACAGACTTATTTAACATTAAATATAGAGGCAATAAATGTTTACTCGTGATATGACAATAGCTGGTTTTGATGATGAAATAGCGCTTGCGATTGATGCAGAAACCAAGCGTCAGGAAGAACATATTGAACTTATTGCCTCTGAGAATTACACCAGTCCACGGGTGATGGAAGCTCAAGGGTCAGCACTAACTAATAAGTATGCTGAAGGTTACCCAGGAAAGCGTTATTACGGTGGTTGTGAGCATGTTGATGTAGTTGAACAGTTAGCGATAGATCGTGCGAAAGAACTTTTCGGGGCAGATTTTGCAAATGTTCAGCCGCACTCAGGATCTCAAGCAAATGCTGCGGTTTATATGGCGCTTTGTAAGCCCGGCGATACTATTCTAGGAATGAGTTTGGCTCATGGTGGTCACTTAACCCATGGTGCGTCGGTTAGCTTCTCTGGTCGAATCTATAATGCTATCCAGTATGGGTTAAATGATGCAACAGGCGAAATTGACTACGATCAAGTTGAAGTATTAGCAAAAGAGCATAAACCAAAAATGATTGTTGCAGGGTTTTCAGCATATTCTAGAATAGTTGATTGGCAGCGGTTTAGAGATATTGCTGATGAAGTGGGTGCTTATCTTTTTGTTGATATGGCGCACATCGCAGGATTAGTTGCAGGTGGTGTTTACCCTAGCCCTGTAAATATTGCAGACGTAACGACAACCACGACACACAAAACATTAGGTGGCCCACGGGGTGGCTTAATTTTAGCTAAAGCAAACGAAGCTTTGGAAAAGAAATTGAACTTTGCTGTTTTTCCAGAAAGCCAAGGCGGCCCTTTAATGCATGTGGTTGCAGCAAAGGCTGTATGTTTTAAGGAAGCAATGTCTGATGAATTTAGCGTCTATCAGAAGCAGGTTGTAGAAAATGCACAAGCGATGGTTTCTGTTTTCCAAGATCGTGAATATGACATTGTTTCAAATGGAACGGATGATCACTTATTCTTATTAGATTTAATTAGTAAGGATATTACAGGTAAAGATGCGGATGCGGCACTAGGTAAGGCATTTATTACCGTTAATAAAAATGCAGTGCCGAACGACCCACGTTCACCGTTTGTAACAAGTGGTCTGCGTATTGGTACACCTGCTGTAACGCGACGAGGTTTTAAAGCAGGAGAGTGCAAGCAGTTGGCATCGTGGATGTGTGATGTGATTGATGCTTTGGTCTCGGATCCAGAAAGTACAGTCGTAATTGATAGTGTGCGGGATCAGGTAAAAGTACTTTGTGCTAAGTTCCCCGTTTACGCATAATATTAATTTTTCTGTTAAACAGAGATGAGTATTGAAAATTATTGGAGGGTTGTTTTAACGCTTCAATAATTACCTGTTAAGCAACAAAAGCAAAGGCTTAAAGATGCATTGTCCATTCTGTAAAGCAACTGACACAAAGGTGATTGATTCTCGTCTTGTGGCAGAAGGGAATCAAGTTAGGCGTCGAAGAGAGTGTCTTTCTTGCAAGGAACGGTTTACAACCTTTGAGTCTGCCGAATTAGTGATGCCACGTGTTGTCAAACAAGATGGCACACATCAGCCCTTTGATGAAATCAAACTCAACCGTAGCTTCGCTAAGGCACTTGAAAAAAGACCTGTGAGCATTGAGGCTATTGAAAGTGCCATTAGTAAAATCAAGCACCGTCTTCGGGCGACAGGTGAGCGTGAAATAAAATCTTTAGTGATTGGTGAAGAGGTGATGCAAGAGCTGCAAGGTCTTGATGAAGTTGCTTATGTTCGTTTTGCTTCTGTCTATCGAAGTTTTCAAGATGTGAATGAATTTAAAGAAACGATCGATCGCCTTTCACGTACCGATCAAATCGATGATGAAAGCTAGCTAAGTATGACTGATAGCAAAACAACGTGGAACCCACAAGAAACGGCTTATATGGCTGAGGCGATTCAGTTGGCCTGGAAAGGTTTGTATACCACAGAGCCGAATCCACGAGTAGGTTGTGTCTTGGTTAAGGGCGAAAAAGTTGTAGGGCGTGGTTGGCACCAAAAAGCTGGTGAAGGTCATGCAGAGGTTAATGCGATTAAGGATGCAGGATTGCAAGCTAAAGGGTCAACCGCTTATGTGACGCTTGAACCATGCAGTCATTTTGGCAAAACGCCACCTTGTGCAAGTGCATTAATACAAGCGGGTGTGGCTCGTGTGGTGTCGGCTATGAAAGACCCTAATCCTGAAGTATCAGGCTCAGGTTTTGACTTGCTTCAAAAGGCGGGTATTCAGGTTGAAAGTGGTTTGCTAGAGTCACAAGCTCAAGCATTGAACTTGGGCTTTATTAAGCGCATGAATACTAACCGTCCTTTTGTACGAATTAAAATGGCAATGAGTGTTGATGGTCGAACAGCGATGGCTTCCGGTGAAAGTAAATGGATTACTGGGGCGGCGGCTCGAGAAGATGTTCAGCGCTTAAGGGCCAGAAGTTCTGCGGTGATTAGTGGTATTGGTACGATTCTTCATGATGATGCTTCATTAACGGTGCGAGCGTCTGAGCTTGGTTTGGATAACGCTGATGAAATTGCTAGGCGTCAGCCTTTGCGGGTAGTATTGGATTCAGGCGCTCAAATACCTGAAAGTGCAAAACTCTTCACTTTGTCTGGGCCAATATTATTGGTTGTCTCTGCCCAAGCGCGAGTGGAGGATGGAATTATGCAGCATTCGAATGTGTCAGTATTTCGAATGCCAGCGGATACTGAAAAAAACGTAAGGGTGAACTCAATAGAGGTTGTGTTGGCTGAGTTAGCACGGCGTGGTTGTAATGAAATATTAGTTGAAGCAGGTGCATCACTCGCAGGCTCCTTTATCAGAGAAAATTGTTGGGATGAGCTGGTGCTTTATGTTGCACCAAAATTAATGGGTAGTTCAGCAAGATCTCTCGCCAATTTTCCTATCGAGAGTATGTCTGAAGCAAAGTCTTTACAGCTTAAAGATATGAGAGTTATTGGTGATGACATTCGTTTAACCTATCATCAGCGCTGCTCTAATTTAACAGTCGCTAGTTCGACGGAGTAAATGTGTTTACAGGTATCATTGAGTCATTAGGTTGCATTGAGCGAGTTGAGTCGAGAGGCAAAGATCTTGTCTTATCTATTCATAGTGGAAAACTTGACCTGAGTGATGTTCGCTTAGGTGATAGTATTGCCGTTAATGGGGTGTGTCTGACGGTCACTAGCTTGGCTAGTCGTGGATTTACGGCAGATGTATCTGCTGAATCTTTAGCAAATACTAATATTAAGCACTATAGTGCAGGTACCAATGTCAATCTTGAAAAAGCTTTAACCTTAGCGACTCGCTTGGGTGGGCATATGGTAAGTGGTCATGTTGATGGTGTTGGTACTGTTATGGATAAATCAAATGATGGACGCTCCATACGTTTTGAAATTAAATGCCCTCAAGCGCTTGGAAAGTATATCGCTAATAAAGGGTCGATTACGGTCGATGGTGTCAGTTTAACGGTGACAGGGTGTACGAAAAATAGCTTTTCGTTAAATATTGTGCCGCACACTGTTGCAGAAACAACGATTCAGACTTTTCAAAAGGGTCAGACTGTTCATGTGGAAGTAGATTTGATCGCTCGATATACCGAACGTTTACTTGAAGCAAAAGTAGAAGAGCAGTCTAGTTCAGGCTCTAAACTAAGTCAGAAATTTTTATCAGAACATGGTTTTATTTAGAAATGGAGGCTCAATGGAGCTTAATACTGTAGAAGAGTTGGTTGAAGATATTCGTCAAGGTAAAATGGTAATCTTGATGGATGATGAAGATCGCGAGAATGAAGGCGATCTGGTGATTGCTGCTGAACAAGTTCGTCCTGAAGATATTAACTTTATGGCGACGCATGCTAGAGGGTTGATCTGCCTGACTTTAACCAGAGAGCGTTGTGACTTTTTGGGCTTGCCTCCGATGGCACATGCTAATAATGCACAATTCCAAACTAATTTTACTGTTTCAATAGAAGCTGCAGATGGTGTCACGACAGGGATATCAGCGGCTGATCGTGCGCATACGATAAGGGTTGCGGTAGGTCGAAATACTAAGCCTAAAGAAATTGTTCAGCCAGGGCATGTATTCCCGATTGCTGCACAGCCCGGTGGTGTATTAAGTCGTGCGGGTCATACCGAAGCCGGTTGTGACTTAGCAAGAATGGCAGGGTTTGAGCCTGCGGCGGCTATCGTTGAAATTATGAATGAAGATGGTTCAATGGCGCGTCGACCAGATCTTGAAATTTTTGCGAAAGAGCATGGGCTTAAGATTGGAACGATTGCCGATATGATTCATTATCGTGCATTGAATGAGCAAACTGTAGAGCGGCAAGAAGAGCATGAAGTGGAAACGGAAAGTGGTGCCTTCAATCTAATTACTTACAAAGATACATTGCAAGAACAAGTGCATATGGTCTTTGTAAAAGGTGATTTATCAAAAACTGAGGCGCCTGTCGTACGTGTGATGTCGGCTGATATTCTTCGGGATACGCTTGGTTTGAAGCAGCGAGGCTCTAAAAGTTGGTCAACGCAGCATTCATTGGCGCGAATCAATGAAGAAGGTGCCGGTGTTTTAGTGGTATTGGGTGGTGTTGGTGTTGATGGTATTGAACAGCGTTTGGAGAGTTTCTTTGGAGAAACGGCGCCGACATTGCCTTCGGGTACAGGCGCTTATCTTACGGTCGGAACAGGGTCGCAAATACTAAGAGATTTAGGCATTACAAAGATGCGATTATTGAACCCTGAAGTTAAGTTTTCAGCCTTGTCGGGCTTTGATTTAGAAGTTGTAGAATTTATACCTTACAGCGACTAAAGCAGTCAGATAACTCTCTAAATGCTGTATGACGCACAATATAGAGGGTGTTAAACTAAGAAAGTTTAAAGAACTCAATCAATTTTAAAGAGAGTAAGCAATGTACAACATCAAAACATATGAAGGTAATTTCAAAGAAGTATCTGGTAAATTTGCACTCGTTGTCGGTCGGTTTAATAGTTTTGTCGTTGAAAGTTTACTTCAAGGTGCTATTGATGCGCTTGTTCGTCAAGGAATTCCTGAGTCTGATATTGAGATTTATCGAGTGCCTGGTGCGTTTGAAATTCCATTAGCAGTAAAGCGTATTGCAGCAACAAAAAAGTATGATGCAATCGTAGCGCTTGGTGCGGTTATTCGTGGTGGAACGCCTCATTTTGAATATGTTGCAGGTGAGTGTGTAAAAGGTATTGGTGCTGTTTCTCTAGAGTATGGGTTGCCAGTGGCCTTTGGTGTGTTAACGGTAGATAGTATAGAGCAAGCAATTGAGCGTTCTGGCACTAAAGCAGGAAATAAAGGCGCTGAAGCAGCAATGTCAGTAGTCGAAATGATTAATTTGTTTAAAGATGCAGGTATTTAAGTGAGCGACACTACTCCAAATGAATCGAGTGAACCTGTTCCGAATGAACCGGTCGCAAAGCCAAAAAAACCGACGACATCGCAACGAAAACGTGCGCGTAAACTTGTTTTGCAGGCTTTGTATCAATGGCAAATTTCAGGTTCGAGCATTTCAAAAATTGAAGCTGAATTTCGTGTAGATAATGACTTTAATAAAGTCGATGGTGTTTATTTTAGTGAGCTGTTTGGCAAAATTCCAAAAGAAGTGACTGAGTTGGATCAGCACATCTTACCCTTTTTGGATCGTCCGCTTGGCGATGTTGATAATGTTGAATTAAACCTGTTACGCATGGGGGTTTATGAGTTTATACATCGTATTGATGTACCTTATCGAGTGGTAATTAATGAAGCTGTCGAATTGGCGAAGCAGTTTGGTGGGACCGATGGCCATAAATATATTAATAGTATATTGGATAAACTAAGCTTGAGGTTGCGTGCCGCAGAAACTCGGAAGAGAGGCGCTTAATCGGTTTCTAAGCTAAGTCGTTGCAAATAGGTTGGGTTACGTTGAAATTATATTGGTTTCTGTCGTAACCTGATCATTCTTTTAAAGTCCTGTGTTATAGCTAGCGTATGTCATCTACCCTCTCAGAGTTTGACCTGATTAAAACCTTTTTCGAAGGTGTCGGTCCAAAATTAACAGAAGTGAGTATGGGGATCGGTGATGATTGTGCTGTGGTTAATATTCCAAGTGATCAATCTTTGTGTCTTTCTTTAGATACAATGGTTGCAGGGGTTCATTTTCTTCATGATGCGCCACCTAAAAAAATAGCTTACCGTGCTTTAGCTGCTGCCATGAGTGATTTAGCTGCAATGGGGGCTGTACCATCACATTTTACCTTATCGCTCACGTTGCCTGATTCAAATCCAGAGTGGTTATCTGAGTTTTCTTTAGGGCTTAAAGCGTTGGCGGATTTATTTCACTTTCCGCTTGTGGGGGGGGATACAACGAAAGGTCCTTTAACAATTGGTATGCAGGTCCATGGTTTAGTGCCGAAGGATCAATTATTAACGAGATCTAACGCCCAAATAGATGATGTGGTTGCGGTCACTGGTACGTTGGGTGATGCCGGTGCCGCCTTGTCTTTATTAAAGTGTGATAGTAATGGAATTGAAAAACTTTCGGAGGCGCAGTTATTTCTGTTGAATCGTTATTACAGCCCAACACCTAGAATCGAGCAGGGGGTTCAGCTTAGATCATTGGCGAATGCCTGTATTGATGTTTCGGATGGTTTGTTGGCTGATGCGGCGCATATTGCTGAAAAATCGTCTGTTGAGTTAGAAATTGATGTGACTAGTCTGCCGTTATCTCAAGCGCTTCTCTCAGAGCATAAAGCTAAAGCTAGACAGCTTGCGCTTAGTTCTGGCGATGACTATGAGTTGTTATTTACTATCTCGGAAGCTAATTGGAAGGTGCTAAATCAAAATGATTCGTCAAATATCTACACAAAAATAGGGCAAGTAAGGCAAGGTAAGGGTATAAAAATCAAAGGCGTGTCAGGAGATATAGAAAACATGGGGTACCAGCATTTTGAATGAAACAATCGAGAGTAATAAGTCTGAGAGAAAATCTTCGGTATTACCTGAAGGTTTTTTAAAACACCCTGCGAATTTTGCGGCTTTCGGTTTTGGTAGTGGGTGCTCACCTAAGGCACCGGGCACTGCTGGTACTATTGTTGCCGTTCTATTGTATTGGCCATTGCAGTTTTTACCTATTTATTTCTATGTGTTGATGTTGCTTTTCACCTTTATATTGGGTGTTTGGTTGTGTGGTAGGGCGTCTAAGGAGTTAGGTGTTCATGATCATGGTGGTATTGTTTGGGATGAATTCGTCGGTTTTTGGATAACCATGTTTATGGCGCCTCCAGGCTGGATTTGGGTTTTATTAGGGTTTGTGCTGTTTAGGTTGTTTGATATATGGAAACCTCAACCTATTCGGTATGTTGATCGTCATGTACACGGAGGACTGGGGATTATGGTTGATGATGTTTTAGCGGGTATTTATGCCTTGCTAGTCTTGCAAGGCATTCATTATTTTTGGGGCTGACTCGCATTTTTTAAACTTATAGCTTACTGATTTGCTTGGTAGGCTAGAGGGAGTTTACTTATGATGTCGAGAAAGCGTTGTAAGCTTGATTCTGCTCTTTTCTTATTTGCATAAGGCCCACTATTAAATCCTTCGCGAGTAGCGAAATACCACTTTGGGCCAACATTAAAAAAACGGTTGCTTCTAAAAGGAACTCCGCCTTGTTCTTTGCTTCTGTGTTGTATCTCACTCATTGTTATTGCCCTCTATTAGTTGTTTATTGTTATTTTTTATAAAGCCGCAGTTACATCTTCAGTTGAAAGAAAAGCTATGGATTCTATTAATGTATAACAAAATATGAAAAATTCAATTTTTATTGGCTTAGTTTCTGATAAATAAGTGCAATCCATTCATGGCTCGGTATAGTGTTGAGCAAGTATTATGTCTTGTTCATAATTGTTTTTAAGAGGTTTTATATGAAGGTAAGTTTTTTCACGGCTAAGTTGTTGTTGATGTTTAGTGCGTTATTTTTAGTCGCGTGTACAACTGGAAAAATAGTTAAGACTTATGAGGGTGATGAATTGCTTGAAGAGCAGTTAGCGGTATTGACTGCACCTGAAAATATTGTTGTTTTATCTATTAATGGCAAAAGAGTGAAAAGCTATCTGCTTAGCGATATAAATGTGCGTTACGGTTTAAAGCCTGGGGAAAATTTGGTTGTATTTCAACATGAAAGTGTATGGGCGAAAGCTATTCGGGAGGATAAGGATGCACCGCGCTCTGTAAAAATCACGTCGGAGCCTAAAGAGGTCTTGGTTTATGCTAAAGCAGGTGAAAAATTAAATTTCAGGTTTAAAAATGGCGTCAATATAAGAGAGGCCAAAGCTTTAGCGGAGGTGTTTGAGGCTGAGGTAATTGACTCGGAATTTAATGGGGTTGCTCAAGCGGCTGAAGTCGGGACTTATGAAAGGACTAAAACAGAAGCAAGGCTAGCAGAAGAAAAACTCGCGAAAGAAAAGTATAAAACACTATCTGATGCGTCTGAATTGCAAACGATTGATGCGCTAAAAGTTTTGTGGGGAGTTGCTACTGTTGATGAAAAGAAAACCTTTTTAGCTTGGGCTTTTCAGAAGTAGCGAGTAAGTATTCGAGGCGAGACAATCTAATGTCTACTTGCCTAAAGAGAAAAGATTATTTACTAGGCCGGCTACGCCTTCAATAATTCCGGTTGGTGTGGTTGATTTTAGTGACTGGTCTAAAGGTGTGATGTTGTCTTTTTCTTGCATGATTGTATGTAACGCTTCACTCAAATATGTCGTAAATGTTTTCTCAAGTGTAAGGGTTTTTGGGCAATAAGTGCTCGTTAAATTATAGTTCCCGTTATAGCTTACAATCATTAGTGCTAAGCCTATGCCGTCGAATAATGGGGAGGTGCAAATGTATTTTGTTAATTCATTCTCTTCGAAGTATAAAGGGAATTGGGGGCCGGGTATGTTCGTGATAGGGAGATTGAACATCGGTTTATGTTTTTGAGCAAGTAGAAACTCGGAATAAACCCTTGCAGATAAGCCTGCAGTACAGGACGGGACTAACTCTGTTAAAGTACTGGCGGCAATTGCAGTATCATAACTATTTGACGATTGAGCGGTCTCATGAATTAACTGAATGCGCTTGATTGGGTTTTGTTCGGTGGTTGCTAAAGAAAATAAAGTCGCCGCAAGTTGATTGCCTGATTTAATATCTAAGCTTGTAGAGCGGACGGAAATAGGTGCTAAGGCAATTAGGGGCGCTTTAGGCGAGGAGTTCATATCGTTCAAGTAAATTGAAATTGCTTCTGCGCATATTCCCATTACGATGTCGTTGGTCGTGACATCTTTTAAGCTACGTCTAATTGCTCGAATATCAGCAACAGGGATCTCAAGATTCTCTATTACTCGTTGGTCAGAAATTTGCTGATTGATTGGAGTGGCAGCAACGCTCATTAAGCTGGCTGGCAGATTTAATTTTTGTAAATGTTCATAGACTATTGAATAAAAAGCTGAAGATGCTGTGTCTTTAGCGAGGCCTGTTAATTTACTTGGTAGCGTGAGCACATTGTTGTACGCGGCGCCAAGCCAGCTTTCCATTTCGGGTAAAGGTTTTGGGTTCCATTCTTCTATTGGTTCAATTTCGATAGTTTCGGGGCTTACATGAAGGAGCTGGCTGAGAATGTCTTCGCCTGTGATACTGTCAATGGCAGTTATGTGAACTTTTAGAGCGAGCGCAAAATGTTGCTTATTAAATCCTTTTTCTTGTTCGAGGCCGTCAATATAAGTGGCGCTCCAGAGTGGGCGGCTTCGGTCTATTGGGGTGCTAAATATTTCAGAGCTTAGGCTCATAAGGTTGTGATGAGTCTGGCTCTCACTTAAGTTTATGTATTTTAGGTGATTATCAAGATCAAAATCAGGGTCTTCTGCCCAAACGGGAAGGTCTGAATTTAGTGGTGACTCTACTAAGCGTTCACGAAAAAATGGCTCATTGCCAAGTTTTGACTCAAGTATGATTCTGAAGCGGTTAAAGCTGAATTTGGCGCGACTGCTAGTCTTTTTGAAAACAAAGATTCCGCCAGCGTGAAGTGGGGTCCTGTCAGTTTCAAGAAATAAAAAAGAAGAATCGAGTTCTGAAAGCACTTGCATGTAAATAGCTCTGTTAAAGAAGGATCTGATTATTAAAAGAGTGTTTCTAAGATTGCATAGTATAGATTGTTTTGTGCGCCAATAATGAACAAATACTTAAAATTATTCATTATTGGCTGGTAAGTCTAAAGCGTATTTATTTATTTCGGTTTATCGCTAGCTTTGCAAGGCCAAATAGTGCTGTTTTGTGAGGTGAATCTGGGAGTATATCTAGGCATTTTTTGGCTTCAGCGTAAGCTTTTTCAGCAGCTTTTTGAGTGTATTCTAATGCGCCGCAGCGAGTTACTGCTTCACAAATTTCCTTTAATTGTGAAATATCACCGCTTCTAATGGCTTTTCGAATGAGTATGGCGTCGTTTTCGGTGCCATTTTTCATTGCGTAAATGAGAGGAAGTGTTGGTTTTCCTTCTGCGAGATCATCACCAACATTCTTGCCCATTGTTTCTGCGTCGCCTATGTAGTCAAGCATGTCGTCGACTAACTGAAATGCAAGGCCTAAATGTAAGCCGAATTGCTTCATCGCAGATTGAGCTTCTGGCGTGGTGTTCGATAAAATTGCAGCGGAATGAGAGGCCGCTTCGAACAACATAGCTGTTTTATTTTTAATGACTTCAAAATATGCAGCTTCACTGACGTCTGGGTTTTTACAGTTCATAAGTTGAAAAACCTCCCCCTCAGCAATGACATTCGTTGCGTTAGATAAAACTTCCATAATCGGCATGCTTTTCATGTCGACCATCATTTGAAAGGCTCTTGAATACAAAAAATCGCCGACTAATACACTAGGGGCATTGCCCCACTTTGCATTAGCTGTTGAGCGGCCGCGTCTCATATTTGAAGTGTCAACTACGTCATCATGCAGTAGTGTGGCGGTATGAAGAAACTCAATGATTGTCGCAAGCTTGCTGTGGTCGTCACCTTCATATCCTAAGGCGCGGCTGGTTAGCAAAACTAAGAGAGGGCGCATTCTTTTTCCGCCACTTTCGACAATGTATTGAGCTATCTTTTCAACTAAGGGTACGTCAGAGGATAATTGACTAGAAATAAGTTGGTTGACGCAGCTGAAGTCTTGTTCAACAGTTTGGTAAATTTCTTCGATTTGCATGTATAAAAGTCTTTAAACGGAGGACTATGGCGTGAAAACTGTCGCCATCTGAATTTTTTGATAGCTCATGCTATGGGGAGACGTTGTTTCTGTCAAGAAAACCCCAGTTATCGAGCGCTTTCATGCTCAAAGAGTGTTGAAATTAAGAGGATATGAAATGGGTAAAGAATATTCTTGCATCGATTGGCTTAATCGAATAAAATCACGCGCCCTTAAAGTCATAGTTGTTCTCTGTTATAGGGTTGCCAAAGAGCTTCCTTTAGAAACAGATAAAAAGAATGTGTAAGTGGTGGCATGACGCGTCAACACCGTTTGTTTAAATGGGTTGGCTTACGGGAAGTGAATGCGCTCTTGTTTTTATAAGGGCTTTGAAAAAGTTTTGGAGATAGCAATATTATGTATGCTGTGATCGTAAGTGGTGGCAAGCAACACCGAATAATCGAAGGTGAAGTGCTAAAGCTAGAAAAAATTGAAGTTGAAGTTGGTGGAAAAATCAATTTTGATCGTGTTTTGTTAGTCGTTGATGGCGAAACTGTAAAAATTGGTGAGCCTGAAGTTAAAGGCGCTAAAGTAACTGCTGAAGTAGTTAGTCATGGTCGTCATGAAAAAGTTAAAATCATGAAGTTCAAGCGTCGTAAGCACCATATGAAGCAAATGGGTCATCGTCAGTGGTTTACTGAAGTGAAGATTACTGGAATTAAAGGTTAAGCTGAGTTTTTACTAGTGTTTTTTAAAATCTGAGTAAAAATAAGCATATAATTTAGGAGTATTGAAATGGCTCACAAGAAAGCTGGTGGTAGTACCAATAACGGTCGCGATTCGGAATCCAAACGCTTAGGCGTCAAGATGTATGGCGGCCAAGTAGTTAAAGCAGGTAACATTCTTGTTCGTCAGCGTGGAACTCGTTTTCATGCTGGTGATAATGTTGGTTGTGGTAAGGATCACACATTGTTTGCAACGTCTCACGGTGTTGTAAAGTTTGTAGTAAAAGGTCCGTTGAATCGTAAATATATAACAGTTGTTGCAGATTAATTTTTTGTAGATTAAATAGACTGTTTTATGTTTCAAAAAAAGAGCTCCGCAGTGCGGGGCTTTTTTTTTGCAAGTAAACTATATTTATAAGTGTTTGTCTGACTAAATGGTCGTTTTGAAAGCGCCTGTCTGGGTGAGTCGTACTGTCAGTGTTTAAGTTCTAAGAGGATATGCTATGAAGTTTGTAGATGAAGCGACGATTGCTGTTGAGGCTGGAAAAGGTGGAAATGGCTGTCTTAGTTTCCGTCGAGAAAAGTATATCCCAAGGGGTGGGCCTGACGGTGGTGACGGTGGTGATGGTGGTTCTGTTATTCTCGTTGTGGGTGAGTCAATTAACACTTTGATTGATTATCAATTTACGCGTCATCATCGGGCGGAGTCTGGTGAGCAGGGTCGTGGTCGCGAATGTACCGGCGCTAAAGGCGAAGACTTATATTTACAAGTGCCTGTCGGTACGACTGTCTTTGATGTTGATACCGAGGAAGTGCTTGGGGATCTTACTGAAATTGATCAGGAGTTAATTGTTTCGCAAGGTGGTTTTCATGGGCTTGGTAATACACGTTATAAATCAAGTACAAATCGTTCGCCTAGGCAAACAAGTAAGGGGAGTGAAGGTGAGAGTCGTAACCTTCGGTTAGAGCTGAAAGTTTTGGCTGATGTTGGTCTTTTGGGTATGCCAAATGCGGGTAAATCGACATTGATCCGCTCCATCTCGGCAGCCAAGCCAAAGGTGGCGAATTATCCTTTTACGACCTTGGTGCCTAATCTAGGTGTTGTAAGGGTTCAGGAGCATAAAAGCTTTGTTGTTGCAGATATACCTGGGTTGATAGAAGGCGCGTCGGAGGGGGCTGGTTTAGGAATTCGTTTTCTAAAGCATTTGGTTAGAACTCGATTGTTGCTGCATGTGGTTGATATGGCGCCTTATGACGATGTGACGCCTGAGCATGCAGTTCGAGCGATAGCGTCTGAAATAGAGAAATTTAGTCCTACTTTGGCGTCTCGCGAGCGCTGGTTGGTACTAAATAAATTAGACTTGTTGCCAGAGGAGCAGCAAAAGGAAGTGTGCGCACAGTTGGTTGAAGTGCTGGGTTGGAAAGGGCCTGTTTATAATATATCGGCGATAAAGTCAGAAGGTTTGAAGCCGCTTTGTCATGACATTATGACTTGGATTGACGCTAGGAATGAGGCTGAAGCAGAAGATGCTGTCTTGGCTGAGGCTGAGTTGGCTTTGAAAATGCAGATGCAGAATGAGGCTAGAGAAAATGTTGAAGCATTTAAGCTTGCTCGTATAGCTCGTAAAAGAGCGGGGGTTGAGCAAGAGGGTGATGATTTCGATGACTTTGACGATGATGATGAAGATAGCGCAGAGTTCATTTACGCTGAGTGAAAATTATAAGTAAGAGGTGGGGAATAAAATGAGTGTATCTCGCTCAACTTTGGCAGGCTCTAATCGCTGGGTGGTGAAAATAGGTAGTGCTCTGTTAACGGATGATGGTAAGGGGTTGGCGCGTGACTTAATTGCTGGGTGGGTATCTCAGTTGTCAGCACTTCGATCTCAAGGGTTGGAATTGGTGTTGGTTTCGTCTGGTTCTGTTGCGGAAGGGATGTTGCGCTTAGGTATGAAGTCACGACCAAGTGAGTTGCATTTGCTTCAGGCTGCGGCGGCGGTCGGTCAGATGGGTTTGGTGCAGGCTTATGAAGAGAGCTTTCAGAAGCATGGTTTGCATACGGCTCAGGTGTTGTTGACGCATGATGATCTTTCTGATCGGAAGCGCTATTTGAATGCGCGAAGTACTATTCAGTCAATTATAGCTTTAGGTGCAATACCGATCATCAATGAAAATGACACGGTAGCGACGGATGAGATTCGTTTTGGAGATAATGATACTTTAGGTGCGCTAGTTGCAAACCTAGTGGAGGCGGATGGTCTTATAATTTTGACTGACCAGGAAGGGATGTTTAATAAGGATCCTCGTAAGCATGCTGATGCGAAGCTATTGGGAGAGGTTCAGGCTGAAGATTTGGGTTTGGATGATATGGCTTCGGGTGAGGCGGGTGGTCTAGGTCGGGGTGGAATGGTAACAAAGGTTCGAGCCGCTCGTTTAGCGGCTCGCTCGGGTGCGTACACGGTTGTAGTGGGCGGTCGGATTGAGTCTGTGTTGTTGCGGTTGCGTGATTGTGAAGCTTTAGGGACGCTTATGCTTCCTTCTAAGAGTCGGCAGGTGGCCAGAAAACAGTGGTTGGCAGGGCACTTGCAAATTAAAGGGCGGTTGGTGCTGGATGATGGCGCTGTTAGAAAGCTGAAGGATGAAGGTAAGAGTTTGTTGTCTGTGGGTGTGAGTGCGGTGTCAGGTGAGTTTAAGCGAGGTGAAATCGTTTCTTGTGTTGATGCTTCTGGTAAGGAGTTGGCTCGCGGTCTAATAAACTATGAAGCGGGTGATACACGACAAATTTTGAGGTGTTCTAGTGATCAGATTGCTGATATTTTAGGTTTTAGTCATGAGCCTGAATTAATTCATCGAGATAATCTCGTGTTGTTATAATGGGGTGATGTAATAGAGTAGGTTGTTGTGTAATTAATATAAATGAAAACATAAAAAAAACCGGCGAAAGCCGGTTTTTTTTATGTTCGAAAAAAAGACTTAAGCAATTAAGCTTTAAGTGCTTTTACTCGAGCGTTTAGCGTGCTCTTGATTCGAGCTGCTCGGTTTTTAGGGAAAAGTCCCTTGTTAACCATTTTGTCTATGATTGGTTGTGCGGCTGTGAAAGCTGCTTGAGCTGCATCATAGTTTCCGCTAGTTACTTCAGCGTCTACTTTTTTGATGTAAGTTCTAACCATAGAACGTTGACTGTTGTTGTGCAGGCGGCGTTTATCGTTCTGACGCGCTCGCTTTTTTGAAGATGGGGAGTTTGCCACCGTATTGCTCCTAATATGTTCGCGAATTACTTAATTTATGTGCTTGAGTTAAATTAAACCTAAGCCGATATAAAATTGACGCGAGACTATGCCGTTTTAATAGCCTCATGTCAATAGAATTGTACGATATTCATTTGTCGTGGCTTTAAAATTAAGCCACCATTTTTGTTAATAACGACTCACAAATTTTCTGGTCCATATACTTTGGAACAGGGTAGTTGTTATGTGCTTCTTCTAGAGCTGATTTAGCAATTTTAGGGATGTCATCTGTTTTAAGTGTATCTAACTGTTCAGGAATGTTGAACGTCTTAAGCATGCTGCGTATTTTTGCAATAAACTTATCTGCTAACTGAGCGTTGGTTTCATTGCCTACTCTTAGACCACTTACTTCGGCAAGTTGCGCTAAACGATTGATGACTGATTCTTTAGAATAATCAAGAATATGTGGAAGAACTATTGAATTTGCGATGCCGTGTGGTGTGGAATAATATGCGCCAAAGTTATGTGCAATTGCATGAACATAACCTACGCTAGCTTTCGTAAATGCAGCGCCAGCGTAATAGGAGGCCATTGACATATTTTGTCTAGCTTCTAGATTTTTACCGTCTTTTACGGCTATTTCCAAGTTCTCCATAATTAAACGTGTTGCAGCCAGGCCGAAAGCATCAGTTTCTTGGGTTGCATTCACAGAAATAAATGACTCAATTGCATGCGTTAAAGCATCCATGCCAGTTGCTGCGGTAACTGAAGGAGGTAAACCTAGCATCATGCTGCCATCGAGTGCTGCCATTACAGGGACAAGTTTAGGGTCAATAATAAAGGCTTTATGGTGTGTTATTGGATCAGATACTACCGAAGCTATTGTAACTTCGGAACCGGTACCAGCGGTGGTAGGAATCGCGAAGAATGGCATTGGTGCTTTACGTAATTTGAATAAACCAGCTAGTTTTTCTAATGGCTTATTGTTAGTTGATTGAGCTGCGATGGCTTTACTTGCATCAATTGGAGAGCCGCCTCCCACTGCTAGAATTGAATCGCAATGGTTGTTGCGAAGAATATCTACGCCGGTATAAACTTGGTCGAAAGTCGGGTCAGGTAGAATTCCGTCATAGATGACGTACGCTACGTTAAGTTCGCTCAAACGTTCTTTAATTTTGTCCAGTAAGCCTATTTTAACTAAAACCTCATCTGTTACGATCAAAAGTTTTTTATAGCCTAGCTGGCTAATCGCTTGGCATAGTTCAAGAGAAGAGTCCTCGCCAGTGAAAAGTGTTGGCTTAGGCATGGGTACAACGGCGGCGGCGATTTTCATTACTTTAGCCATGCCTTTGTAATATGGGACTTTTAAAGAAAATAACATAAGGTCTCTCTGTTCAATTAGATTACTGTGATTGATTATAAATCGGAATAGAGCAATCACTCTAATTAGAGTATAAGCTCTAATTGTTCGTTTGGAAACAATAAAAAGCAGTTAGTCTTATTTTGACTGTGGGTTGCTAGGCGTTTTATAGGTAAAGCGTCGTTAAAAGTGGTGTATCTTTACATATCATCATATTAGAACTTTAATGATACCTATAAACTGATACAAAACTTCGCTACGAAACATGTTTAGGCAAGTTTGAATTTACTATCAATAAGGGCAGTCTTTTGGCAAATCCATTTAATATTTTTTTTCAATTTTTGTTACCTGTGGAAAAAACAGGTTCAGGTACTGAGAGTGCTCAGGTAGTTCTACAACTTAAGATGATTGCTTTTGCTTGTATTATGAGCTTTGTAGCAAGTTTGTATAGTTTAATAAAATGGTACAACTTAGGTTATGACTTGTTAGCTGATTGGGCGTGGATCATTATTATTGGTGCGCCAATGATTGCTATGTTAAATAAGTATCGAGTATTTCCAGTGATGCTGTTAGCTAATCTAAGTATTAGTTTGATGGCTATTTATTGTTGTTCTTTGATTTACCATCTGGAAGGTATACATTCGGCGCATATTTTTTGGGTAGTGGGCGTAATGGTCTTTGCTTACCTTATTGCTGATAATCGATTTGGTCTAATGTGGTTTCTTGTGATGACCGCTTTTACGCTACTTTTGATAGTAGGAGATCAATCAGGGTATCAATTTCCGCATTTTGAACTCGATGCAAAGCAAACAAAAGTGAATGTTTTTTCTGGTTATTTATTACCCATTATATTTCTTGGTTTCACATTATGGTTCAGTGGCTTTGTCAAACATTCTGCGTTTGATGCTTCGGAACGGGCAATGAGCGATGCAAAAGCACATTCCATGCGCTCAGATGAGGTTTCCTCACACCTCGGTGTTATTTTGCAAGACGCTTCCGGTAGAGCCGATACTTTATTGAGCTCTTCAGATGAACTGTCGAGCACAATGCAAAGTATGGTTCAGCAAAGTAGTCAAATAAACAATAGTATCGAGCAGCAAGTCAGTGTTACACGAGATATGAACGGTACATTAAATTCAATGGCTGAGTCGGTTAATCACTCTACTCAAATTATGACTCAATCTAAACAAGATGTTGATAAAACGGAACTTGATGTAACAGAGAGTGCTCAAGCGATGGGTAAAGCGATTGATTGTATGACGCACATTCGTGAAAGTAACGACTCAATACTCACGGCGATGAAGATTATTAGTGATATCGCGAATCAAACAAATTTATTAGCACTGAATGCCGCGATTGAAGCGGCTAGGGCGGGTGAACAGGGGCGTGGTTTTGCGGTGGTTGCGGATGAGGTTCGAACCTTGTCTACTCGAAGTAATGAATCGACTGAAACTATTCGGAAAATTCTGGAAACCGCCACAGATTATATTGAAGAAGGCTCAGCAGTATTGAATATTTCAGGCCAGCATTTGAATGGTGCCGTTGGTGCAGTGCAACAAATAGCATCAAAAATATCAGAGGCGACAAATATTGCCGTTCAACAGCTCAACGATATTGAAGAAGTTGTTGAAAAGAGTAATCAAGTTGAGCAGCTTATTCAAGGAAATGAACAGTCGGCACGTGAATTGATTGAGAGTACCCAATCTCTGGCTTCGGTATCTGAGGGTTTGAACTTATTAGCGCATCAGGTGACGGAGGCTGTAAGTAGTAGTGAAAAGACTATTTAAATTGTTATGAAACTCTAATTCGTACCACTTTCATGAACTCAAAGTCCATGCCTGCAACTTTTTGGGTGTCGGGATAATAAGTAAGGTTCACGCGTGCACCTTTAAGTTTCTGGTAAAGCTTCTTCCGTTTAAACTGAAAAGGGACATCGCAACCCTCAATCATAATCGTATTAAGAATCCAATCCTCTTTTTCTCGTTGAACATGTGACAGTACTTTTCGGTCTTCTGAATGCGTTAGGCCTTCATGTTTTGTAGTGAGTAGTTCTATATCCGTTTTTGCCATGTTATGTCGTACTCTTAAATTATAGTGCTTTAGATTGATCGCCGTTTAATAGGGTTCATTCATTAAATTGTGTATGCGGGCTAAAAATGGCTTAACGGCTTGTTTGTCAAAATCCGTGGTGTTCTCGATAAGTTGCCTAGCTATTGTTTGATTTTGTTTGATTGCTTGAGTGATAAGCGCTTTTTGTTCAGGGGATAGTTGAGAAGAGCCTTGGAGGGCTTCTAGTTCGGAAGTATCCATAGCTTTTGGATTATTTTCTAACTCAATGGCAGCTGCGGCGGTGGTGATACGAATGGTGATATCAGCCCATTGTTCTAAGCTACTAAATTGATACTGTTTTACAAGTTCGGATGCTGAATCATAGAGACCTGAAGACTTTAAAGGTTGTATCAGGCTAGAAACAGACATGTTCAGTGGGTTTTGGTGTTCGTCCGTTTGTAGAATGTTATCTGAACTTTCAATTGAGCTTAGTTGCTGCTCATTTTTTTTACCCCATTCGGAAAAAGCAGATTGTGACTGAATCCACTGGTCAATGATCGGGCCTGTCAGTTTTATTGCTGCGAGAGTGCCATTCGAGAAAAATAATAATACAAAGACTATAAACAGGCTTGAGCTGGTTTTAGCGATGAGAGTCATGAATAAATACCTTCTTGCTGATTAGCGTTGATGAATAGAATTTTATCTTACAGAACACAATTTGTCCCATGCTTTGACTGTTAGAAATAGGTATCTGGTCTATAGTAATAAGATACGTATATGAATGGCGCTTTATTCAGTGACCTATCCAAGGATTCAGAGTTATACCAAAGTTTTTTTGAATTAAGTAGTCGGGGGGCACAAGTAGACTCTGAAAAATAATAATATCAATGAGTCTTAAGCAAGTGTGGTTGAGTTATATATCGTTATACCTTTTTTAAAGGCGTAGTAGTAAATGAAAAATACAGTGCTAATTGTAGAGGATAGTCGCTCTTTTGCATTGAGCGTCGAAGCTGCAATCAATAAAGATAGTAGTTTCGACGTCATACTTGCTTACAACTATAAGCAAGCCGTGGAGTTAGTGAATGCAAATCGCCATGAGATTTTTCTAGCGGTAACGGATTTAAATCTACCCGATGCTAAGGATGCTGATGCGGTTAGATTAATGGCTAACGAAAACATTCCCTGTATTGCTTTTACTGGCAACTTTAGTTCGAAGCTAAGAAATGTGGTTTTAAACTTGGGGGTGGCTGATTATGTGCTTAAAAAAGGTCGTCAAGATATAGATTATGTTGTTCGCACGATAAAACGTTTATCGACTAATCGTAAGTTGCAGCTTCTTGTGGTTGATGATGCGCGTTCATCCAGAGAAGTTTTAAGAGCGTTGCTGGAGCAGCAGTGTTATGAAGTGACTGCTGTTCCGTCAGGGCAGTTGGCTTTAGATTTATTAGCGAAAGGGCATACATTCCGAATTATCTTAGTTGATTTGATTATGGATGAAATGGATGGTTTTCAGCTATTAAGTCAGTTACGGCAAAATTATGATGTCACTCAAATGTCGATCATTGGTGTTTCAGGCAAGGCTTCTTCTGAGCAAATTGCTAAATTTATGAAATATGGTGGTAATGATTTTCTTCTTAAGCCTTTTCAGCAAGAGCAAGTTGCCTGTCGGGTGAATGCTAATGCGCAATTACTAGACCAATTTGATCATCTGAATGAGTTGAATGAACAAAAAAATGAGCTTTTAGGTATGGCGGCTCATGATATTCGTGGCCCTTTAGGTGTAGTTATGTCTGCTAATTCGATGTTGGCGCGCGAAGTCCAATCAGATCATGGGAAAATGCTGGTTGGTTTGGCATCGGAAGCTGCCGACGAAATGGAGTCGTTATTAAATAGTTTGTTAGATATTAGTTCGATTGAAAGTGCGAATATATCAATCAACTTTGAAAAAACTAATTTAACCTTATTACTTGGTAAGGTTGTTCAAGATATGCGCTTGATTGCGCAAGATAAAAAGCAGCAACTGGATTTAGAGGTCTCGGTTCAGGAAGTTTGGGTTAATGCTGATAGTGTACGAATTAAAGAGGTGGTACAAAATTTACTCTCAAACGCCATTAAGTATTCCCCTCAAAACAGTAAAATATTGGTGTGCTTATCGAGTAACCAATCAAAAGCACGTATCGAAGTGATTGATGAGGCAGGAGGGATACCTCCAGAAGAACAACATTTACTTTTTCAAGCATTTTCAAAAATATCGACGCAGCCTACCGCGGGTGAACAAAGTACTGGTCTTGGTTTATCCATCTGTAAAAAAATTATAAGTCTTCACAATGGAGAAGTTAATTATCATTCAAATCGGCAAGTCGGTAGTATTTTTGAGGTCGTGCTTCCGCTTTTGGATGACGACTGACTAAAGCGCAAATAAACTAAAACTTTGTATTAATGAATTGTTACAACTTGCAAAACTTCTACAACATACTTATTTGCGTGTAGTCACTATTATTAAATCATTGAAGTAAGGGGAAGCGATTCAGGCCCGCGACTCCCGAAACAACTTTTTTAGAGATTTATATTATTCTTGTTGTTATTGACCCAGCTAATTGCTGGGTTTTTTGTTTGTGGCAAGGTTAAACCTAAGGTATTGGTTCCAAAGCTTCCGACATATAGTTCGAAAATGCATAAAGATTAGATTTAAAAGATGTTAATGAATTGTTACAACTTGCAAAACTTCTACAACATACTTATTTGCGTGTAGTCACTATTATTAAATTATTGAAGTAAGGGGAAGCGATTCAGGCCCGCGACTCCCGAAACAACTTTTTAGAGATTTATATTATTCTTGTTGTTATTGACCCAGCTAATTGCTGGGTTTTTTGTTTGTGGCAAGGCTAAACCTAAGGTATTGGTTCCAAAGCTTCCGACATATAGTTCGAAAATGCATGACAGCATAGATTTAAAAGATGTTAATGAATTGTTACAACTTGCAAAACTTCTACAACATACTTATTTGAGTGTAGTCACTATTATTAAATCATTGAAGTAAGGGGAAGCGATTCAGGCCCGCGACTCCCGAAACGACTTTTTAGAGATCTATATTATTCTTGTTGTTATTGACCCAGCTAATTGCTGGGTTTTTTGTTTGTGGCAAGGTTAAATTCAAGGCTAGAATCCGGCATTTCTGAGATACAGTGCGAAAATATTTAAAAGTATGGATTTATAAGGCGTTAATGAATTGTTACAACTTGCAAAACTTCTGCAACATACTTATTGGTCAATAGTCACTATTATTTGATCATTGAAGTACGGAAAGGCGATTCAGGCCCGACTTTCCGGAATAAAATTTTGTTGTAGTTTGCCCAACTTATGTTGGGCTTTTTATTGTCTCCAATAAAGTATTAATGACTCCAGCAAATTCAGTACCTGAATCTTCTTGTAAAAAATGCCCACCTTTTAATGTGACATGATTTAAACCTTTAGCGCCAGGAATTTTCTTTTGCATATAAATGTCTCCGCCTTTAGTGATTGGGTCGCCATTACTAAATGCCGTTAAAAAAGGCTTTTGCCACTTTTCTAATATTTCCCAAGCAGACTTATTCGCGGCAGAGGCAGGATTGTTAGGTGTTGTAGGCACTAATGCTGGAAAGGCCCGTGTACCTGCTTTGTATTTTTTTGAGGGAAAAGGAGCGTCGTACGCACGTCGTTCATCTTTGCTAAACGATTTAAAACTGCCAAATTCAACAATACGAGCAATGGGGAACCAGGGGCTATTTAAGGCAAAAGCTTTCCAAAGCTTGAAGGCGCTAGGGATCTTTTCTTCACCTGTTGGAAGCATACCGTTGCCAATTACAATGGCTTTAAAGCGATGTTCGTGTTCTGCCGCTAAGCGTAAACCGAGCAAAGAGCCCCAGTCTTGGCATACAAGCGTGATATTTTTGAGGTCAAGCTGTTCAATGAGCGAAAGTAACCAGTCAATATGCGTTTGATAGCTGTAGTCTGATATTTTTACTGGTTTGTCCGATTTTCCAAAGCCTATAAGGTCTGGCGCAATGACTCTATGGCCTGCAGCAGCACAAACAGGGATCATATAACGGTATAAATATGACCAGCTTGGCTCACCATGCAACATTAAAATAGGGTCTGCTTCTGCCGGGCCTTCATCAACATAATGCATACGTAAGCCGCCTACATCGAGATAGTTTGCATCAAAGTGGTAATTAGGCAACCTTGTAAAGCGGCTTTCAGGGGTTCTGATATATGCGGTCATGAATAGCTCCTGCGTATTATGGATATTATTATTGAGAAGAATTGTGATGGGTAGTGTACTGCACAAATTACTGCTTGAAAGTGTTTATAATGAAATTCTGTTTTTCGTTCGTGTACAGTGGTATATACTGCGAGAAAACATAAAATCCCTACATATGGCAGTCAGGGTATTAGAATTTTAGTATCTATTTCCCTAGTTTATTGAAAACTAGGGACTATTCAGAAATAGTTAACCATTTGAATAATAAGAATTAACCGCTTGGCTTACTTGTTTTTGTGACCCAGCGTAAAATAAAATCGCGCACCTTTACCTATTTCGGCTTCAGCCCATATTTGGCCTCCATGTCTATCGATAATACGTTTGACGGTGGCCAGGCCGATTCCGGTACCTGAAAACTCTTCTTCAGTATGTAGGCGTTTAAAGGTGGTAAATAAGTCACTAGTATTCTGCATATCGAAACCGGCACCGTTGTCTTTGATGAAATATACGGTTTGCGCTAGACAATCTACGTTGTCAGGTTTAGTCATGTCTACGTTGACTCTGGCCTCTTGGTAGTTTGTGGTTCCAAAGCTGATTTCGGATTCTGCTTTCTTTGAGGAATATTTCCAGGCGTTGTTGAGTAAATTTTCGATTACCGAGTACAGCATGCGTGGATCGGCTTCGGTATGCATATCTGGCTCAATTTCAACTTTAACCTGTTGTTCTGGGTAGTGTTCACGTAAGTCCTTAATGATATCTTGCGCCATATCACTAAGGGTGACGTCACTACGAACTAATGGCTGTTTTTGTATTTTGGATAATTCGAATAAACCGCTGATCAGTCCGTCCATCTTTCCGGAAGCACCGACTACTCGGTTTAGCATGTCTTGAGCATCTACGTGTAGGTCGGGTAAATAATCTTCTAAGAGTACTTTACTGAAACCTTTGATTGTTCGTAAGGGGGCGCGTAAGTCATGTGATACGCGGTAAGAGAAAGACTCCATTTCTTTATTGGCAAGCTCTAGGTCCTTTACCGCTTGGTTCAAGTCCGTATTAGATTGTGCAAGTTGATTAGTTCTGATGGCAACTTGTTCTTCCAATCCCATATTTAAGGCGGTTACTTTATTAAATAAACGAGCGTTTTCTAAGGAGATCGCAGCCTGTGTTGAGAGCATTTTCAAGGTACTAATATGCTCTTCGGTAAAGGCATTCGTAGATAAGGTGTTTTCCAAATACAGTACGCCCATCAATTTGTCGCGATAGTTAATCGGCATACATAGAATTGATAAAGGCTGGTGCTGCTTGAAATAGGGCTCCTGATTCCATTGCTCTTCTTCTGGCAGGTTTTGCAGGATGACCGCTTCATTGGTGCGCGTTACATATTGCACAATCGCTACCGGTAAACGTGTATAAGATTGTAAAGGTGCTGACTCAATGAACACTGTTTCAGCAGGATCAAATTTAAGGTGTGCCTCTACAGTCATTTCGCCTTGGTTAGCGAGCACTAAAACGCCTGATTGTGCCCCGGCATTCGTGACGATCACGCGCATCATGTTTTCAAGTAGTTTGCTTAGCTGAATTTCATTCGAGATGCTTTGAGATGCCGTAATAATCGACTCTAGGTCGAGGGATTTTGTATGTTGGAGACTGGTTTCAGTAACGCTTAATGAATGCAGCTCGTTAGTAAACACAGGTTTAGCAGCAAAGAGCTCAGGAAATTCTTTTTCAAATGCTTGCTGTTTTACGGCACAACCCCATAAACCATATAACTGATAGGCTTGTTTAAGGTGTTTGTTGCTCGAATCACCTAGAGGGTAATTCATCAAGAAACGCCCAAGCAGTTCATTTGCCAAAGCCTGGTATTGTAGGAATCCGTTTTTCTTAGCCGACTGAATGGTCTGGTGGTAAAGCTTTAAAGTGTCAAAGTTTGGATTGCTAAGTTTGGAGTACTCAGCTGATAACAATAGATATTTATGCTCGAAGTTAGCTGTGCAATGAGCGGTTAATCCTTCAAATTGCACGATAATTTGTTGAATATCTGTCAGGTATGTTTTTTGTGTAGCGGGAGGTCCCTGATGGAACTGTTTTGCCAGTAACAAGCCTTTTAAGAAGTCGTGCTCGACTGCCGCCATAGAGTTCAACATAAGGGGCCGGGTTTGTTCTGCTTCCGGGATCGTTGCTTGTGCCTGCTCGGTATCATTATTCCAGAAATACCATTGCAAGCGGAGGTGCGGAATGATGGCTTTAAGTGGTGTGGCTTGTATTATTGCCCATTCAGAGGCTGAGTAAGCATCTTGTCGTAGTAAATTACTGGCTTTAGGGTCTTGTAACATGTCAATTAAGGGTTGGTAGTGGCTGCCAGCAACTCTTATCGCTTTATATTGTAACATCAGTTTTTTCAGCTGCTGAATGTGGGATGCTATTTTGGGTAAGGGCTCTCCTTTTGCAAACAGATTAATCACCATCATACCAAAACAGCCAAGTGCTATAGGGTCACCGTATTCTGAGCCTAGGCGGAAGCCGCGTTGGTGTAGGGCAATAGTTTCATCTAAACTTCTTTTGTAGAACCAAATGTGTAGCCCTAGTGCAACATAAATAGGCGATATGTTCGTAATGTTTGGGTTTTTATTTATTATTTTTATGGCGAGTTGTGCGAATTCAAAGGCAGTTTGATAGTCTTTTTTCTGAATGAGAAAAACGCCGTACAATGCAAGGAGATAAGTCGCTTGTTCGCTAATACCATGCCTGAGAATAATATTCATGCCCGTAAGCGTGCTAAATTTATATAAGGCATGTTTTTTGGTTATAGCAGCTATTTGTGCCAACCTCGACAGTAGTTGTTGGCTTATAACGATATGAGGATCAGTCGCTAGCGGGCGTTGTTCCAAGTCTGTAATGGATACTTTTTGCAGCTGCTTATTTAACTGAGCTTGTTCAATTTCAACCTTGTGAAGTAGTGCTTCATCGAAAGAAGGCACATCAATACCGCAATATCCGACCCCTTCTATTGCTTTCTGAGTACCGTAGCTCAGGTTACCGTGAGAGAGATTATTTAGCACAAGCAAATCACAAAGCTGGGCCTTGACCATAGTGGACTGGGCTTTTTGTAGAACTTCCTCAGCCAAACGTTCAGCAGTGTCCTGATTAACCGTCAAATACTCACATTCAATACGTAATAAATTCAGCGTGAGAGTTAAGTCGTATAGTTCTTCCCAAGCCTTATTTGGCAGTAAATCCATTGCTATTTTTGTGCAACGCAGCGCGTTATCCCAAACGCTGGCTGCTTTTGAAAGTTGAGCCACCTGTAGGTTGAGTTTAGCGAGTTCTAAGCGTTCATCTTTATCTGTAATTAAGTTTCGGCCTTCATTGAGTTGCTCAACGATCTCAAAAATCGCTGTACCTTGAAAGGTGGTGTTATTCGATTGTTGATGTTTCTTTAGCAGGCGACCAATGGTTAGATGGGTGTGTTGACGCTGGGCCTCGTCGAGAGATTGGTAAGCGGCTTGTAGCATGCGATCGTGCAGAAACCGGCAATTGGGTGCCAAGGCTGGTTCTATTTCTCGGGAACTGTGGGGGGCAAGCATGCCGACATGCCAATCACCCCCATCTTGCAACAATAAACCCTGCTGTATCGCTGGCCATAAGCTACGTGCTATCTCGGGCATGGGTTGTTCACTGATGATCGCGAGTGTTTGTAAATCGAAACGGGTACCGATACAGGCCGCCAGTTGGATCAGTGCTTGCGTCTCGCTTGGTAGTCTGTGCATTTTCTCCAGCATCAGCTCGACCACATTGTCGGTAATATCCTGGGCTTTGATAGTATCCAAATCCCAGCACCAACGCTGCTGAGTTAAATCGAAATTAAATAAGCAGTGCTGGTAGAGGGTTTTTAGAAACTCACTGACAAAAAAAGGATTGCCTGCAGTTTTCTGCAGAACTAGCTCAGATAAAGGCCTCACTTGTTGGTGATTGTGTAGGGCGTCACCAATTAGTTCATTTAAACTGCTCAGTGTTAAAGGCTCAAGGGTTAAGGTTTGCATGACTGCTAATGTGGAGTCAGGCGAATTTTGCTTGATGGTTTCTAATGCCATCATAGCCGGGTGAGTGTCATTGACTTCATTATCCCGGTAGGCTGTCAGAACAAGTAGGCGACTGCCCATCTCGTTTATCAATACAGGTAATAAATCGAGCGTACCTTGATCGGACCATTGTAAGTCATCGATAAACAGAATGAGGGGGTGACTTGAAGTGATGATTTTGATGAATTTTTTAAAGACGGTATGAAAGCGATTTTGCGTTTCCTGAGCACCTAGTTCAGTAAGCTTGGGAAGCCCTCCCAAAAGGGTCGAAAATTCAGGAAGAAAGTCGATCAATACTTGTGCATTATTACCGAGACCATCGAGTAAGTCCTGCTTGCGTTGATTCAATAATAAGTTGCTTTCTAATAAAATACGTTGTATCCAAGTTTTGAACGCTTCCCGGAGTGCAGAGTAGGGCATGTTGTGCTGAAACTGATCAAACTTACCCTCAATAAATACACCGCCGTGAGCGGAAATGGGCTTATGAATTTCATGTACGAGGGCAGACTTACCTATGCCTGAGTAACCTGCAACGGCTAACAAATGAGCTTGATGCTGCTCTCTAACCTGTGTAAAGCTATCGAGGAGTATTTGAACTTCCTGTTCACGACCATAGAGCTTTTGCGGGATTTGAAAACGATCACTGATGTCTTGTTGGCCAAGTTTAAAATCAGCAATGTCATCTTTTGTTTTCCATTGCTTTAGGCAAACGGTCAAATCATGCTTCAAACCTAATGCGCTTTGGTAGCGATCTTCTGCATTTTTTGACATCAATTTTTTTATGATAAGCTCCAATACCACAGGAACATCTGAGCGGTATTTATCTAGAGCGAATGCTTGTGCCGCAATATGGGCATGTACCCACGTCATGGCATCTTCTGCTTCGTAGGGTAATTGTCCTGCCAGTAATTGGTATAAAGTAATGCCTAGAGTGTAAAAGTCCGTCCGGTAATCCAGTGCCCGGTTCATGCGGCCGGTTTGCTCGGGGCTTAAATAGGCGAGTATGCCTTCAAGGCTTTCAGGCGCCGCCATCACGGGTTGTTCTCGTGACAATAATGAGGATAAACCAAAGTCGATAACTTGTACTTGTAAGGTATCTGGATTCACCACAATATTGCCAGGGTGCAAGTCTTTATGAATGACTTGCTGGTGATGAATGATACTCAAGGCATCGGCCAATTGAATCGCTAGCTCGAGAAATGTTTCAACAGTAAGTTGTTCATGTTTAAAACGTTTGGCAAAGTGCCATAAGTCTTCACCTAGTATGTCTTCCATCAGCAGCCAGGGTTGTTGCTGATCATCAATCCAGTCTACCGGCTTCGCAATATGCTTATTATCAAATAAGGCCAATACTTCACGAGTAAACGCCAGACGCGCATAGTGTGATTGTGTCGCATCACTTTCGCCACAGCCACGTATAATTACCGGAAACTGGTCTGACTCGCGTTTGCCACGGAAAACTCGAGTAAATGGGCTACTAAATAACGTCTCAGTGATTTGATAACCGCTTAACTTGGGCATAAATACAGGTGCTTATGTACAGAGAAAAAAGGATGTTTTGTTCGATAAAGTATAGCAGTGATTTCGAGTAATATGAGTGACGAACTGAAGGGGTATTGCAGATAGATCTAAATCAGCTTCATTGTTTTTTATAGGGCAGCATAGCCAAGTTAACATTGAGTTCATACCTAGGCTATCAGGGCAATAGGTATAGGATTTCCCTTTTTTCTGCGCTTCATATTAGCTACTCAGCTTGGTGTTTTGTCCCGGCTATTGGGAATCATATACCGAACAATTTCAGATCACCCAATCAAAAAAATTGACTACACCAAGAAAATGGCTCAGGCGGGCAATGTCTGGAGCAGGCTTAGGCAGAGTCATGATGTGAAATAGGCTATTCTGTGTGACCCAGCGTAAAATAAAATCGCGCACCTTTACCTATTTCGGCTTCAGCCCATATTTGGCCTCCATGTCTTTCTATAATACGTTTGACGGTGGCTAGGCCTATTCCGGTACCTGAAAACTCTTCTTCAGTATGTAGGCGTTTAAAGGTAGCAAATAAGTTACCGGTATTCTGCATATCGAAACCGGCACCGTTGTCTTTGATGAAATATACGGTTTGCGCTAGACAATCTACGTTGTCAGGTTTAGTCATGTCTACGTTGACTCTGGCCTCTTGGTAGTTTGTGGTTCCAAAGCTGATTTCGGATTCTGCTTTCTTTGAGGAATATTTCCAGGCGTTGTTGAGTAAATTTTCGATTACCGAGTACAGCATGCGTGGATCGGCTTCGGTATGCATATCTGGCTCAATTTCAACTTTAACCTGTTGTTCTGGGTAGTGTTCACGTAAGTCCTTAATGATATCTTGCGCCATATCACTAAGGGTGACGTCACTACGAACTAATGGCTGTTTTTGTATTTTGGATAATTCGAATAAACCGCTGATCAGTCCGTCCATCTTTCCGGAAGCACCGACTACTCGGTTTAGCATGTCTTGAGCATCTACGTGTAGGTCGGGTAAATAATCTTCTAAGAGTACTTTACTGAAACCTTTGATTGTTCGTAAGGGGGCGCGTAAGTCATGTGATACGCGGTAAGAGAAAGACTCCATTTCTTTATTGGCAAGCTCTAGGTCCTTTACCGCTTGGTTCAAGTCCGTATTAGATTGTGCAAGTTGATTAGTTCTGATGGCAACTTGTTCTTCCAATCCCATATTTAAGGCGGTTACTTTATTAAATAAACGAGCGTTTTCTAAGGAGATCGCAGCCTGTGTTGAGAGCATTTTCAAGGTACTAATATGCTCTTCGGTAAAGGCATTCGTAGATAAGGTGTTTTCCAAATACAGTACGCCCATCAATTTGTCGCGATAGTTAATCGGCATACATAGAATTGATAAAGGCTGGTGCTGCTTGAAATAGGGCTCCTGATTCCATTGCTCTTCTTCTGGCAGGTTTTGCAGGATGACCGCTTCATTGGTGCGCGTTACATATTGCACAATCGCTACCGGTAAACGTGTATAAGATTGTAAAGGTGCTGACTCAATGAACACTGTTTCAGCAGGATCAAATTTAAGGTGTGCCTCTACAGTCATTTCGCCTTGGTTAGCGAGCACTAAAACGCCTGATTGTGCCCCGGCATTCGTGACGATCACGCGCATCATATTTTCAAGAAGCTTGCTTAGCTGAATTTCATTCGAGATGCTTTGAGATGCCGTAATAATCGACTCTAGGTCGAGGGATTTTGTATGTTGTAGGCTGCTTTCTGAAGCGCTTAATGAGTGTAACTCATTAGTAAACTCGGGTTTAGCAGCAAACAGTTTAGGGAATTCCTTGTCCAAGGCCTTTTGTTTGATCTCGCAGCCCCACAAACTATATAGCCTGAAAGCTTCTTTTAGGTGTTTGTTGCTTGAATCACTAAGTGGATAATCCATCAAGAAACGCCCAAGCAGTTCATTTGCCAAAGCCTGATATTGTAGGAACCCGTTTTCCTTAGCCGATTGAATTGCTTGATGGTAGAGCGTTAATGTGTCGAAGTTTGGATTGCTGATTCTGGCGTCTTCGGCCAATAATAATAGATGTTTATGTTCGAAGTTTTCTGGGCAGAGACAAGTAAGTTCTTTAAAATGAGCAATGCATATTTTTAGTTCATTTTGATATTTCTTTTGCTTCTTTATTGAGGTTTTATCATAGGCTCGAGAGAGTAACAAACCTTTTAAAAAGTGGTGTTCCACAACAGGGAAGGCACCATTCATAAGCGGTAATTCTGGCTCAGCCAGTGGAATTGTTGCCAAAGCTTGTTTAGTTTTATTACTCCAGAAATACCATTGTAAGCGGAGGTGTTGTATATAAGCTCTAAGGGGAGTGGACTGAATATTTTTCCACTCAGTGGCTGTAAATGCTGTTTGTAATAGTAAGTTTTCTGTATGAGGTTCGAGTAACATCGTGACTAAAGGTTGGTAGAGGCTCCCAATAACTCGTTTGATTTTAAATTGAGCCTTAAGAATTTTAAGCTGCTGAAGATGTGAGGCGACTTGAGGTAGGGGGGTGCCTTTGGCGAATAAATTTGCCACCACCGTGCCAAAGCAACCTACTGTAATGGGGTCACCTATTTCAAAGCCCAGACGGTAACCGCGGCGCTGCAATTGAATTGTCTCTTCAAGTCCTTTGCCGTAAAACCAAATGTGTAGTCCGGTTGAATTATAGATAGACACTGCATTGAGAGCGTTTGGGTTTTGATCAATAAGTTGCACGGCAAGCTGAGCAAATTGGAAACCGTGTTGATAGTCCTTTTTTTGCATCAGGCTCAAGCTATACAGCGTCAGGAGGTAAGTTGATTGTTCGCACAGCCCATATTTAAAAATAGCATTCATGCCTTTTATCGCCGTGAGCTGAGCTAAGGCGTTATTATTTGCGACTAAGGCGACCTGTGATAAACGAGATAAAAGTTGGAAAGAGATCAGTCGCAGTGGTTGGGTGCTTAGGTCTCGCTGCACAATCCCTTTGATGGTGTTTTTTTTCAGATACTCATCTAATTGACCTTGCTCAATATCGATTTCATGCAGAATACCTTTCTCTGAAGAGGGTATATCTATGCCGCAGTAACGCAAGCCTTCAATCGCTTTTGAAACGCCAAGTTGCAAACTACCTTGACTGATATTATTGAATACGACCAGTTGACAAATCTTAGCTTTTTCAATTTTGGGTATCGATTTTTGAAGTATGTCTTCGGCCTGTCGTTCGGCTGCTTCCTGATTAACCACTAAATACTCACATTCAATACGTAATAAATTTAGAGTAAATGTTAATTCATACGTGGTAACCCAAGCCTCATCAGGTAGCAAGTCTATCGCAATTTTGCTGCAACGCAGCGCGTTATCCCAAACGCTGGCTGCTTTTGAAAGTTGAGCCGCCTGTAGATTGAGTTGAGCGAGTTCTAAACGTTCATCTTTATTGTTGATTAAGTTTCGGCCTTCATTGAGTTGTTCGACAATCTCAAAAAGTGCTGTGCCTTGCATGTAGGTGTTATTAGATTGTTGATGTTTCTTTAGCAGGCGCCCAATGGTTAAATGGGTGTGTTGACGCTGTGTCTCATTGAGAGATTGGTAAGCGGCTTGTAGCATACGGTCGTGCAGAAACCGACAGCTGGGCGCCAAGGCAGGTTCCATTTCCCGGTAGACGTGGGGGCCAATCATACCGATATGCCAATCACCTCCATCCTGTAATAATAAACCCTGCTGTAAACTTGGCCATAAGTTGCGTGCAACCTCGGGCATCGTTTGTTCACTAATGATCGCGAGAGTTTGTAAGTCAAAACGGGTGCCGATACAGGCGGCAAGTTGGATCAGTGCTTGCGTCTCGTTTGGTAGTCTGCGCATTTTCTCCAGCATCAGCTCGACCACATTGTCGGTAATATCCTGAGCTTTGATGGTATCCAAATCCCAGCGCCAACGCTGCTGTGTTAGGTCGAAATTAAATAAACAGTGCTGGTAGAGGGTTTTTAGAAACTCGCTGACAAAAAAAGGATTGCCTGCAGTTTTTTGCAGGACTAGCTCAGATAAAGGTTTCACCTGCTGGTGATTGTGCAGGGCGTCACCAATTAGTTCACTTAAGCTGTCGAGAGATAAGGGCTTTAGCGTCAAGGTTTGCATAATTTCTGATGCGGAGTCAGACGAACGTTGCTTGATGGTTTCTAATGTCATCATAGCGGGGTGAGTGTCATAGACTTCATTGTCCCGGTAGGCAACCAGAACAAGCAGGCTACCGTCCATCTCGTTTATCAATACAGGTAATAAATCGAGCGTACCTTGATCGGCCCATTGTAAGTCATCGATAAACAGAATGAGTGGCTGACTTGAAGTGATGATCCTGATGAATTTTTTGAAGATGATATGAAAGCGATTTTGTGTTTCCTGTGCGCCTAATTCAGTGAGTTTTGGTAAATCACCTAATAGGGTGGAAAACTCAGGTAGAAAGTCGATCAATACTCGCGCATGTTTCCCGATAGCATCGAGTAAGTCTTGCTTGCGTTGCTGCAATAATGAGTCGCTTTCTAATAAAATACGTTGTACCCAGGTTTTGAAAGCTTCCTTGAGTGCAGAGTAGGGGGTGTTGTGTTGAAATTGATCAAACTTACCCTCAATAAATACACCACCGTGAGCAGCAATGGGTTTATGGACTTCATGTACTAAAGCAGACTTACCGATGCCTGAGTAACCTGCAACGGCTAACAAGTGAGCTTGATGCTGTTCTCTAATCTGTGTAAAACTATCGAGGAGTATTTGTACTTCCTGTTCTCGGCCGTAGAGCTTTTGGGGAATTTGAAAACGGTCACTGATGTCTTGTTGGCCAAGATCAAAATTATCAATATCAGCTTTTGCTTGCCATTGCTTTAGGCAAACGGCCAAATCATGTTTCAAACCCAGTGCACTTTGGTAACGATCTTCAGCATTTTTGGACATTAATTTCTTTATGATAGATTCAAGTGTCGCCGGTGCATCTGAGCGATATTTACTTAGAGCGAAGGCTTGTGCCGCAATATGGGCATGTACCCACGTCATGGCATCTTCAGCCTCAAAGGGTAATTGTCCCGCCAGTAATTGGTATAAGGTGATGCCTAGAGTGTAAAAGTCAGTCCGATAATCCAGTGCGCGGTTCATGCGGCCGGTTTGCTCGGGGCTTAAGTAGGCGAGTATGCCTTCAAGGTTTTCAGGCGCCGCCATCACGGGTTGTTCACGTGACAATAATGAAGACAAACCAAAGTCGATGATTTGTACTTGTAAGGTATCTGGATTCACCACAATGTTGCCAGGGTGCAAGTCTTTATGAATGACTTGCTTGTGATGAATGATACTCAAGGCATCGGCCAATTGAATTGCTAGTTCGAGAAACGTTTCAACGGTAAGTTGTTCATGTTTAAAACGTTTGACAAAGCGCCATAAGTCTTCACCTTTTATGTCTTCCATCAGCAGCCAGGGTTGTTGCTGATCATCAATCCAGTCTATCGCCCTCGCAATATGCTTATTATCAAATAAGGCCAATACTTCACGAGTAAACGCCAAGCGTGCATAGTGTGATTGTGTCGCATCACTTTCGCCACAGCCACGTATAATTACCGGAAGTCGGTCTGACTTACGTTGGCCGCGGAAAACTCGAGTAAATGGGCTACTAAATAACGTCTCGGTGATTTGATAATCGCTTAGCTTTGGCATACATACAGGTGCTTATGTGCAGAGAAAAAGAGGATGTTTTGTTCGATAAAGTATAGCAGTGAATTCAAATAATATGAGGTATGAGCAGAAGGCATGTTGAATATAGATCGAAACCAGTTTCATTTAAAGAAGCAAGCTAGAGGTTCTGATGTATGCGGTCATAAGTAGCTCGAGCGTATTATGACTCTAATTGTTGAGAAGAAATATTGCGGATAGCGTACTGAGCAAATAGTAGTGTGCAGCACCACTAAGAGGCTAAAAGTGTTTAAAATGAAATTCTGTTTTTCGTTCGTGTAAATCGGTATATATATTGTAAGTTCATCAGGTTTTTAAAAACTTTTGTAAAAGGCTTGACCTGTGTCTTACACATAGGATTAGTATCTATTCCAGATCAGAAACAAACCCATTAAGTATATTTGGAATGATTGAGATAAATGACGATGCCGATTTATAAATTCATTAGACAAAGTTTTATAGCGATCATGCTATTAAGCTTTTCGGTATCTGTCTTAAGCAGCCAAATCGGCAATATTCCATTTGTTCCTGATACAAGTATCAATGTTATTGACGCTATTAACGAAGCGGGTAACAGTATTGATTTAGATAATGATCATTGCAAAGGCTCATCCAATACACAGCATTGTAATAATTGTTCTCATTGCACCGTGTTGTCCCTAGCTGCAACAATGGGGGTTGTTGCTAAGTTCAACTATAACAGCCGTTATTCTCTCTTCATTCCGGAAGTATCGATAGATATTCTGATAAAACCTCCACGATTGTAATGCACCAACGATCAAAAGCACTCGAACTATTAACTAATCTGTATTACTAACTTAGTTAGCCTTAGTTGTGCCGCATGCATAACGATTGAGCTAAACAAAAAATCAAATATGTGAGAAATTTATTATGAAATCCATTAAAACGATCGCTGCAACAATTATCCTATCTTTACCACTTGCTACTTTTTCACTAACAAGCTTTGCTGAAGGTGGATATGTTTGGGAACAGAAGGCGAATCAAAAACATGTTGTACTTAAAGAAAGTATGGCTAAGAAAATGGGACATACCGCATCGCAACACAAGTATTTTATGACCGAAGCGCAGGGCGTTGTGAATCAGCCACAACAGGGAAAAACGCATACCCATATCAAACCGCATTTGGATCATATGGCAATTGATCATAAACGTGAGAGTGTTGGTTCAGGTAGTTAAACGCTAGCCCTCTGCCATAGAGGCTCCCCCATTCATAAAAGAGTAGGGGAGCTCTTTTTTTCAAACTGACTAACTACTTTTGATTTAGAATAGTTAAACCTACTCCACTGAGTCCCACATTTCTATTAAGTCACATATAGAGTTGCCATCCGGCGTACTATCAGGCATTTTCTCCCATGTATTGGTCGCACGTTTCATATGATCGTGTAAATGTTGTAGTTCTAGTATCTTTTCAGCAGTTTCATTTAGATGTTTTATCACGATATCTCTCACCTTACAGCAAGGTGACTTGCCAGTTTTTGACATACCAATTATTTCTTGAATTTCAGAAACCGAGAAGCCTAATTTTTTAGATTTTAAGATGAATACAAGACGTTTCTCATCCTCTAATGAATAACTTTTGTAACCATTTTCGATACTCTTAAGGGGGGATAGTAAGCCAATCCTAGTGTAGTACCGGATTGTATCAGCGGTTACATTCACTTTTCCGGCTATTTCATTAACTCGCATAACGTTACCTTTGCATATTTATAATTAATGAACGTTTGTGGCATATGTCTTCCATTCAGAATGTACATTGTGTAGTCAAAAAATCAATGGCGTCGATGTTTGATTGAGTGACCTGGCTTTTCTAGCAATGGTTTTTCCGGCCAGCGATGACGTGGATATTTACCGCGCATATCTTTGGCGACATCAAAATAGGAGGTATTCCAAAAGTTAGCTAAATCACTGGTGGTTTGAATAGGTCTCTGGGCTGGAGAAAGCAGTTCGAATCGCAGAGGGACGGTATTGCCGCCAATTTTTGGCGATTCAATTTCACCAAACATTTCTTGAAGGCGTACAGATACTGTTGGCCCTTGGTTTTTATCGTAAACGATAAGGATTTTTTTATCACTGGGTGTGACATACACTAAAGGGGCTTCACTTTCTAACAGCTGTTGCTCGTCCCACGATAAGGAGCCCTTGATAAGCTCGAACACATTAACCTGTTTGAGTTGAGCTAAACTATTTACGTTTGATAGGTAAGGGAGCAACCACTGGTCGGCACTTTGAATCAGTGAGCTTGATGTAAGTTTTGGAAATAGTGTAATAACGTCACCTAACCACGTGGCTCTTGCTAACCAATCGTCACATTTTACTGACCAATTAAGTATTTTAAGGCCTTCTGATTTTAGAAGACTCTTTAGGCATTTTTGGAACTCTTCCGCTGGAATATTCGTTAAAGGTTGAGATCTTAGCGTTATCGATCGGTATGTCGAAACTCTTCGACCAATAATACTTTGTTTTTTATCATCAAGTCGGTATTCATCTCTTTCTGTAATTAGGTGTCCAACAGATTCATGTATGTCTTCTAATGAAATGGCGGAGGCGTTAAAAATATGACCTTCTTTTTTTTGAGCATTACAGTCGCTAATGACCAGCCAATTCGAACCAAAGAGAGGGTCGTCATCAAATAACTGTACACCTTTTCCATTTGCAAGTTGGTATCGACCACAGTTTTCTGAGCGCCTTTTTGCTAGTCGGTCTGGGTAAGCGAGTAAAAGCAGTTTCCCAACATGGTCTTGTAATTCAGTAAGCGAATAAATGGAGGTATTGGTAGATATACTTAAGTTACTTTTTAGCGATCTTGCCGTGCTTAAGGTCTGTTCTACTATCGCACCTTTTAAAGGCCAAGATTGAAGCGCATTTTTTTTCTGAACTTTATAATCTTGTAGCGCAATCAAACGCTCAATGATGTCGACTCCTCGTCGATTGTAAAAAATATCATTCTCTGACAATAGTGCCGAAAGTTCACATGCCATTCCTTTTTCTAAAGGATTTTGTGCCTGTAATAGCATCGCGGCCAATCTTGGGTGCAGACCTAGTTTAGAAGCTTTAGTGCCTAGTAGCGTGATCTTACCTGAGTCACTGCCTATTCCATCACTGACTAGGCCTAAGGATATTAATAGTTGTTTAGCTGATTCAAAGTGAGCTGAGGGTGGGGGGGTTAGCCAGTTTATTGTCTGATAGTCAGTTAAACCCCAAGCTAGCAGATCGAGTATTAAGTTTGCTAAGTCTGCGGATAGAACTTCTTCGCTTTGAAAGTCTCTAAGAGAATGTTGCTTAGATTCACTCCATAAACGAATACATGACCCCTCTTGTAATCGACCGGCTCGACCTTTGCGCTGATCTGCTGACGCTTTAGAAATATATGATGTTTCTAAGCGAGTCATACAACTCAAAGGATCATAAACAGAGACTTTCTCTAAGCCACTATCTATAACACAAGTCACGCCCTCTATGGTTAAACTTGTTTCTGCAATGTTAGTGGTAAAAACAACTCGTCGTTTACCTAATGGATCAGATAGCAAGGCTTGCTCTTGCTGGTCGATGGATAGACCGCCATAAAGGGGGAGAAATATTAAGTTCTCTTGATCATGAAATGTACTTTTTGCCTCAGATAGACATCTTTTTATGTCGGCTTGGCCTGGGAGGAAAACAAGTGTGTCTCCTTTTTTATCAGCGGATAATACAGATCTTAACGCTTTCGTTACCTTTAAACTAAGATAACTATTATCGCTATGAGCGTAGTCAACACTTACTGGAAAAGCGCGTCCTGGGCACTTGATGATAGGGGCGTTATCTAAATAGGTAGAGATTGCGTTGGTATCAATCGTGGCTGACATAACGAGTAATTTTAAGTCTTCACGTATTGTCTGCTGAACTTCCAGCGCTAACATTAATGCTAAATCTGTATGGATAGATCTTTCGTGGAACTCATCAAGAATAATAAGGCCAACATCAGTTAATTCAGGGTCGCTTTGAAGTCGTCTTGTTAGAATACCCTCGGTTACGATCTCTAAAACAGTATCCTCAGAGATTCTTCGATCATTTTTTACTTGATAGCCAATCCTCTTACCAACTTTTTCCCCCAATTGCTTCGCCAAATAATAAGCGATCGTTTTAGCCGCTACTCGCCGAGGTTCAAGCATGACAATCTTTTTATGACCTAACCACTCAGCATCAATAAGGCTTAAAGGTAACGCGGTTGATTTACCTGCACCTGGTTCTGCTTGTAATACAAGATTGTTGTTAAGTGATAAACAGTCTGATACTTGAGGTAAAAACTTGGTTATGGGTAGCAAAGTAAAGCTCTATGGGGTTAAGTTTAAAAAAGGTTACTGTGTATTTTTGCCATGTTAGGCGTTTGTAAATTTAAGACAGAGTCAATTTACAATACCTTTTAAGTCATTCAAAGGTGTGATTGCATTAAATATTTAATTTATTGATATCGGTTTACAATTTGGCGTTGGTAGTTAATTCAAAGAACTGTCAACGTTTTGGTCAGAGTCGAAGCGTCAACAAACAGTTTTTTATCTTGATAGATTTTCTTTTATATTAGGTTCTAAATAGCAGTCAATATTTTCTTATAACCTGATAATAATAACCCATTGTAAGTTTTACCTACGCAATAGACTAAAGGGCGCATCAATAAATAGTAAGTTACTTACCATAACGATGTATTAGTGGTTTCTGTCAATTAGTAATTGTTTTGACTGACGGTTTTTTTATGCGTATTTAAGATTAATACTTAAAAGGAGGGCGGGGGTTATTTAGCGAGTATGCCTTCTTAAGTTTAGGCTAGATCCTTTAGCCTAATTGCTTTATTGCTTTATTGCTTTATTGCTTTATTGCTTTAACGGTAACGCAGAATGATGCCGTGGCTATCTCCTTTTGAGGATGCCGATTCAAGCTTATAAAACTCTTCGTTACTTAGTTTGTCCGTCCAAACAATAACCGCATGACAGGTGCCAGCATTGAGCGCTTTTTCAGTTAATTCAAAAGCAGAATGGTTATCGTTTGACCGTAAAATCATAATGTCTTCAGTCGCTGACGTATCATGCTCTTGACCCCATTGTTTTAGGAGTTGGATCGGTGGATCAACCCATGCTAACCAACGATGGTCTTGATTTAGGTGGGTTAGCATTGGGAGTAAAAGTTGAATGCAATCTGCTTTATCTCTTGTAAGAATAATTTCGGTTACATTTGCCTCATGTACTTCTATTTTAGGCTCAGACTTTTGTTCAGCTTTAAATGAATTTTCTGCCTTTAGAGCTACCTTTGTCTTCAGCTCTACTAAGGCGGGCTTTTGATTGCGGGCTGCAGGTTGTTTTGGTTCAGTAAAATGATCGAGCGTATCAAGATGATTGCTCTCATAAAATGATTCGTAAGTTGTTTCATACATAGAAAGCTGTTTCATTGCATATTTTCCTTTCGAATGACGCCGACACCTAAGCCTTCAATGAATAAATCTTGCTCCCGAAGGTCAATGACAATCGGGTCGAATTCTTCGTTTTCAGCCAATAATTCAACAATATGTTTGTTTTTATTTAAACGCTTTACCGTCACTTCTTCGCCAATTCGAGCAACTACAATCTGTCCATTTTGGGCAGTATTAGTTTTATGTACAGCGAGTAGGTCACCATCTAAAATACCAATGTCCTTCATACTCATACCTCTTACTCGAAGCAAGAAGTCAGCGGAGGGAGAAAAGAATTCAGGGGCTAAAGAGCAATAATCCTCAATATTTTCCTCGCCCAATATAGGATTTCCTGCAGCAACTTGGCCAATAATTGGAAGGCCTTCGGGTACATCACTTTGTGGTAGGCGAATACCTCGGCTTGCGCCCGGAACAATTTCAATGGCACCTTTTTTTGCTAGCGCTTTAATATGATCTTCTGCTGCATTCGCTGAGCGAAAACCCAAAGCAAGCGCAATTTCAGCGCGCGTTGGAGGGTAACCTGTTTCTTCAATGTTTTGTTTGATTACATTGAGTACATCAGTTTGCCGGTTTGTTAATTTGATCATATTATTTTTCCGTTTGGTATTTGTTCCGTTTCATACTTATTTTGTTTGGCGCTTAATTCATTTGATCTATATTTAAAAACAAATTCTGTTTAAGTAACCAGTACCTGTAAATGTATACAGTGTTTTGTCTTTTGTAAACTATTTGGAATAAAGTTTCCCAATTATTTTATTGAAACCTGTTAAATAGCACTGCATGATCACCTTTTTATTTATATGAAAGTTTTTGGAGATTGTTTTGCGCATTCCTTTTTTATTGCTTGGTTTAAGTTTTCTCTCTACTGCATCATGGGCTGATATTGACGCAGAAATTGGTTTAGAAACCCGTTATTTTTTCAAGGAAGGTTTGTTTCAGCAAGATAAACTACACCCATCAATTAAAGCAGAAATCACCTATCAGAATGAATGGGGTGATAATAGTGTGGAGGTTATTGGCTTTGGTCGTTATGACCAGCAAGACTCAGAGCGGTCACATGCTGATATTCGCGAAGCTTCTTTAACGCATGTGGGTAATGATTGGGAGCTTAAAGTCGGTATAAGCAAAGTATTTTGGGGGGTAACGGAATCTCGTCATTTAGTGGATATCATTAACCAGACAGACTCGGTAGAAAATTTAGACGGTGAAGACAAACTAGGTCAGCCAATGACTAAGCTTTCTTTCGAGCAAAGCTGGGGGACTGTAGATCTATTTTGGCTACCTTACTTTAGGGAACGTACCTTTGGGGGTGAAGATGGCCGCTTGGGTATGCCTTTTGTGGTAGATACCGATGAAGCAATTTATGGGTCTAGTGCTGAGCAGTGGCATAACGATTTTGCCGTAAGGTTTTCTCATTATATCGGTGATTTTGATTTTGCAGTATCGCATTTTTCTGGTACCAGTAGAGACCCAATATTAACATTTAACAATGACTTCCTTAATCCTAAATTTTTACCTGCTTATTATACAATTGATCAAACAGGCTTAGAGCTTCAATATATTTATGATGAGTGGTTGTTTAAGTTTGAGGGCATCACCAACTCAGGTTTAGAAGAGCGTTTTAGTGCAGCGGTTTTTGGATTTGAATATACGCAGGTGGGTGTTTTCGAAAGTAGCGCTGATTTGGGATGGTTGGTTGAATATCTTTATGATGACCGTAAAGAAGCTGCGCCTCACAGTTTTGAACAAGATGTTTTTGCCGGCTGGCGTTATGCATTTAATGATGCTGATTCTTCGGAAATTCTAGCGGGTATTATTTATGACCCTGAAACAGAAGAAACGATTTATTCTTTTGAAGCCAATAAGCGTTTAGCGAGTGACCTTAAGCTAAATATAGAGGCGCGAGTGTTTGAGGGAAGTGATGTTTCAAAAGTCTCGCCAGTACTTGCTAACCATAAAACAGCCTCTTTTCAGGATGAAGATTACATTCAACTCGAACTTGTAAAATATTTTTAAGTTACCTATACGCAAGATTCGTAATTTTGGCTTACACTTATTAGCATAATGAAGCAAAAAATCTTTAGTTGAGGTTATTCGCCTCAAATTATGGGGAATAACCCTTGGGTTGGAAAGGCAAGTGATGGCTAATCAAGAAGAGCACTATATTATTAATCCTCAACAGGATGTCTTACATGTCGACTTTAAAGGCACGTGGAGTCCTGAAGAGACGCTCAAATACGTAGAAAGTTATAAACGCTTGGTAAATCGATACTTTACGCGTGAGTGGGCGTGTGTGATGAATTTGCAGGGCTTGGATATGCTACTGTCTGAGCCTTTTCAAATTGAAACTTTCAAAGCCCTAAATGCTTGGTCATACATTAAAGGAATGAGGTCGGTTGCAGTCGTTATTAGTAACAGTAACCGAAGCCATTTACTTTATCAGTTTGAAGAAATTTTGAAAGTAAATCATCCTTATGAAACACAGGTTTGCTTTAGTGAAATTCAATCGAATCAATGGTTGCTTGACCAAGGTTTTTGTAAGCAAAAGCAAAAACTGGCCGGTGAAATTGCTTAAGCTGATCTAATTCTTTTCTACAATGCGTTTGAGACTAAAGTTTTATTGTTTTCTATTGTAGAATGCTGTTATTAAAATTTATGCGTGAGAATACTTTTGATTAAAGTTCTAGTCGTAGATGATCATGACCTCATTCGGGCAGGTATTGCTCGGATGTTATTAGATGACGGTGGTATTGAAGTTGTAGGTGAAGCTTGCTCCGGTGAAGATGCTGTCGATTATGTGCGAAAGCTCAATCCTGATGTTGTTTTGATGGACCTAAAAATGCCAGGTATTGGCGGTCTAGAAGCTACTCGGCAAATTAAACGCTATTCAGAACGCATAAAAGTTGTCGTAGTGACTGCGTGTGTTGAAGACCCATACCCAGCGCATGTGATGGAATCAGGCGCTGCGGCTTACGTGTCGAAAAGTAGTCATATATCAGAAATGATCAAAGCAATTAAACAAGTACACGCCGGTAACCGCTACCTTAGTTCTGATATTGCTCAATCTATGGCTTTAGGAACCTCAAGTGAATCGCCATTCGATGTGCTGTCTGAGCGTGAGCTTCAAATTTCTACCATGATTATCGATTGTCAAAAGGTGCAAGCGATCTCTGATAAACTTTGCCTGAGCCCAAAAACGGTGAATTCTTATCGTTATCGTATTTTTGAAAAGCTTGATATATCCAGTGATGTTGAACTAACATTATTAGCGGTAAGAAACGGCTTGCTAGATGTAGATACGCCTAATTAACCTACCTATCGATAAATCTAAGCCGGTGTCGCAGCCTCCCTTATTTGATCACAAACCATTCTTGGCACAATTAGCGAATTCATCGGGTGTTTACCGAATGTTTGATGCTGATCAGGCTATTTTATATGTCGGTAAGGCAAAAAACTTAAAGAAGCGCGTTACTAGCTATTTTGCCAAGCAAGGTTTATCGCTTAAAACCGCTGCATTGGTTAAACGTATTGTAAGTATTGAAATAACGCTTACAAATAGTGAAACAGAAGCCTTAATACTTGAACAAAACCTGATTAAAAGCCTTAAACCGCCCTTTAATATACTGCTTCGAGACGATAAGTCTTACCCTTATATTTATCTCGCGAGTGACAAATCGTTTCCATCTCTTTCTTTAAAACGCGTACGTAGCAAAGGGAAAGTAGGTCAATACTTTGGACCCTTTCCAAGTTCAGGTTCGGTTAAAGAAAGCTTGAAGCTATTAGAAAAAATATTCAAGGTTCGGCAGTGTGAAGAAAGTTTCTTTAGTAATCGGTCAAGGCCTTGTCTTCAGTATCAAATAAATCGTTGTAAAGCTCCTTGCGTGGGGATTGTAGAGCAAGAAGAGTATGCGCAGGATGTTCAAAATGTTGTGCTGTTTCTGCAGGGTAAAAGCCCAGAGCTAATACGTCACTTAATGGAAGGGATGGATAGTGCTGCGAGTGAGCTAAATTTCGAAAAAGCGGCAGAGCTTCGTGATCAGATTGACCATTTAAGGCATGTGCAAGAAAGTCAGTCGGCAGAAATAGGTGTGTTGGACTTAGATGTCATCGCAATAAGTGTTGGTCCCGGTGCCGCCGTCGTATCGATGTTATACGTACGAAAGGGGCGAATTCTAGGTCATAAAAATTTCTTTCCTAAAGTATCTTTAGAACTATCCAAACAGGAGATGCTCGAAGCATTCGTAGAGCAGTATTATGTTGGGCAAAATACCACCAGAGATGTGCCCAAAGAAGTCGTGGTCACTGAAAAGCTTTTAAACGTAGATGTGATTTGTGATGCGATACAATCAGTACAAAAAAAGAGCATAAAATTTTCATACAAAGTTAAGCAAGTACGTTCTCAATGGCAAAAGTTAGCACTTACTAATGCTGATAATGCTTTAAGTACCTATTTAGCGAATAAAGAAACCATTTTTCATAAGTTAGATGCTTTAACAAAAATGTTAGGCTTAGAGTCGCGACCAAAACGCATGGAGTGTTTTGATATCAGCCATAGCTCTGGTGAAAAAACAGTGGGTTCCTGTGTCGTATTTAATGAAGAAGGACCGCTTAAATCTGACTACCGAACATTTAATGTTGAAGGCATTACCGGCGGTGATGACTACGCTGCGATGAAGCAGGTTTTAACGCGGCGTTATCGAAATTTGAAAGAGAATCCTCAAAAATGGCCCGATGTTATATTTATAGATGGTGGAAAAGGTCAACTAAATCTAGCACTGGAGGTTCTTAACGGGTTAAACTTGCACGGCTTGAATGTTGTTGGGATCGCTAAAGGGGTAACTCGAAAGCCAGGTTTTGAAACATTATTGATACCGAATAAGCAGGGTGGTCTGGAAACAATACATTGTGCATCTGATAATGCCGGTTTACATTTAATACAGCATATTAGAGACGAGGCGCACCGGTTTGCGATTACCGGACACCGTAATCGGCGAGATAAAGCAAGAAAACAGTCAGTGCTCGAAGATATTGAAGGCGTTGGTGCAAAACGAAGGCGAGAGCTGCTACGTTATTTTGGTAGTGTGCAAAGCCTTAAAACAGCATCAGCAACTGAAATTGCAAAAGTAACTGGTATTAGTAATAAGTTAGCTGAACATATTTATCTTAGTCTTCATAGTGCCTGAATTTTTAGTGTTTAGTTGCCGTGATTTTAACCTTGATTTATTAGCATGCAGACATTGAAAAATTCATGAATTTACCAAATATACTTACCGTTTCGCGCATTGTACTGATCCCTGTATTCGTCGTAGCCTATTACCTACCCATTGATTGGAATTACCTCTTGTGTGGGCTTATTTTTACGATTGCCGGTGCAACGGATATGCTTGACGGTTATTTAGCTCGTAAGTTAAACCAATCGACCCCGTTTGGTGCCTTCTTGGACCCTGTCGCCGATAAGCTGATGGTAGCCATCGCATTAACTGTTGTAATCGAACATTATCAAAGCGTGTGGGTAACCGTCCCTTCAATGATTATTATCGGTCGCGAAATTGTAGTGTCTGCATTGCGTGAATGGATGGCAGAAAAAGGAAAGCGAGACAATGTTTCTGTAGGAAATATGGGTAAACTTAAAACGGCTTGCCAGATGTGGTCTATTTTATTGTTATTGCTTGGTATTCATGGTGGCTCATATTTTGTAACCGGAATGATATTAATATATGTCGCAGCAGCGCTCACTATTTGGTCAATGTATTTGTATCTTACCGCTTCATGGAGTCACCTGTTTTCGGAAGAAGAATAAAATATTAATTTATATGAAATCTTCTATTGACTCTTTATCTGAATCCTTTATTATACGCCCCACTTCAGCGGTACAGTCAAATGCACCGCGGCTTAACCAGCCAGTTGTAGAAGTGAAATTACCAGGTTAATTGCGGGAATAGCTCAGCTGGTAGAGCACAACCTTGCCAAGGTTGGGGTCGCGAGTTCGAATCTCGTTTCCCGCTCCAAATTTCGAAAAGCCTCGGTCTCATCCGAGGTTTTTTGTTATAAAAGCAAAGAAGTTGCTACCATAACTTTTAGCTTTTGAAGGCGCGCTGGCAGAGTGGTCATGCAGCGGACTGCAACTCCGTTAACGCCGGTTCGATTCCGACGCGCGCCTCCATTTTAAAGTGAAGGCAAGGCCGGAACTTGAAAATGCCCCCCAAAGCCCGGGTGGCGAAATTGGTAGACGCAACAGACTTAAAATCTGTCGTCCTTCGGGACGTGCCGGTTCGATTCCGGCCCCGGGCACCATTATCTTATTTCATACTATGCCATCAAATTTCGTCTTAATATCGTAAAACCTTGCTATGTCTGGTTTTAACTCAATTCGCTACCCTATGATTTTTTTAGTTTCATTGAATCCCATGACTTGTGGGATATGCACTGAATATATGTCTATTATTTGATTTATATTCTGGCTCTAAAGCATATTGAAGTTAAGTCGCTGTCTTGAGAGTAATATCATCTGGTGCAAAAGCCA